>Ga0228710_1001061_pt1 | contig 39608 bp, 39 predicted proteins | sample MedpolnodulmetaG_FD_177995 | JGI IMG/M metagenome (GOLD analysis project Ga0228710, IMG submission 177995) | Root nodule microbial communities from Medicago polymorpha collected in Santa Monica, California, United States - pink nodules | ecosystem: Host-associated > Plants > Roots > Nodule...
CTCACTAAATCATGTTATATTTGATCAGGATATAAAAAGCATTAAGAACAATTGAATTGAATAAAACTAGATTGTCATTCATAGTAAATAGAGTTTCACAGCAACATGATCAATGAGGATTACACAAATTCATCTTGGACCTAATCTCTGAGAGATTTAGCTACTCATAATTAAGTTTACAAATAGCATAATCAAACAATTAATTAAAACATACATGAACTGAGTAAAGGATGAAGAAATCGCCCTTCGAACAGTCTTCAGGTCTCAAAATCGCACTTTAGATCTCAAAAATCGTAACCCTTGTGATGAGAACTGACTTCAGCTTAAATAGGCAATTCTGGGCGCGCCTAAATCGCACCACGGTGCATAAAATCGTACCACGATTTTTGCATAATCGTGACACGCCACCAGAAATCGTACCACGATTTCGGTGGCTCAAATAACATTCTTCTCTGGTGATAAAATCGCGTCACGGTAGAGAAAATCGTGACACGATTTGTTGCCTTCAGTTCTTCTGATTTTCTTGCTTTTAACACCCCTAGTCACCTCATGTTGCCTCAGAACTCTATCAAAATGTCAAAATAAGTCCTAAAAATTACGTAATGACAGCAAGTCATCAGTTGCCATTAGAGAATTAGTACTTTTGTTATGTGAGACTTCTGAACCTTTTGGAATGAGAGATGCTGAGCCAAAATTGTTCATATATGTGTGTGGCCTTTGACAAAATATGTTCAAACATATTACTGATGCTAAGAAATGTGTTTATATTTTCTAGGGATCGATCTTTATTTGATAAGATGAATGCTACTGTTGAAATCTTGCTGTTGGAATCATCATTTCAATAGTTTCTGTAATGAAATCTTTTATAATGTTCCTCTGTGATTTTTCAATGGTTGTAAAAGACATAACTTTGTTGTCAGATATGTCCTTGATGTGCCTTTCATATTTCGTTCAAACTGTTAAAATATCAAATGGTTTTTCTACCTTATACCTTACAACATCTCCAGAAATCTCACATGAATACTGATATTATTTGTTTTAGTCTTAAATATGAAAATCGTCCCTGTAAGTTTGCGTGTTTTTGGTTTTAGTCTCTGTATCTTTTTAAGTTTTAAAACAAACCCCGCAAGTTATAAACGTTTTGCTTTAGGTCCCTGTCGTTATAATCTGTTACAAAAACGCATATGTGGCAAATGGCGGCTGACGTGGCAAATGATGCTTATGTGTTGTTCCTCGATGCCGAGTCAGAAAGTAGAGGGAACAAAAAAACAAAATTCGTAGAGGGACCAAAACCTAAAAACGAGAAGACAACAAATCCAAGAAAAAAAATCCAAAAAATTCTTCATCTTCTTCCTTCTATTTCTTCATCATCTTTAACACCACCTTCATCAACATTCATAAAAATCCATAAAAATAAAAATAAAAAAAAATCCAAAAACAACAACTTTCAACAACATCATCATCATCTAATCACTACACCGCGATCAACAACAACATCTAATATCATCATCAAAATCATTCAAAAAGTCAACATACATAAAATCATTCAAGAAGCCCTCTTTAATCCAACACCTAACTTCACCCCATTTTTACTACCCCACCGTCAAACCCCCTAATTCTACCTACACCTTCAAAAATATGGTACTCAAAATTGATAATAAAAAGTTGAAGAAATAAAAATCAAATACGCTTTCCAGTTTCTAGATGCTCATGCGTCCGCGCGGACGCTATTCGAGAACAACAAACAATATAGAACAAAATTTAAAAATCAACAAATTCAAAATCTCCATACATGAATGTTCATTTGTATTTCGAGTTGAACAATCCCAATGCCAAGAATGAGAAAATATTTTCGCAGATTGCGAAAATTTTGGAACAAAAGAAAACTGATAATTTTTTTGAAACAAAACAAAAATTGATACCTTAAATACAACAAAAGAATCAAAACAGTTGGGTTTCAAACATATATGCTATTGAAGATGATGATGATAGATGAAGGAGGGAGACAAAGAGGTGTTTTGCTTTGGTTTTTTGTGTTTGACATTATACTTTGCTGCTTTTGCTTTGGTTATAGGAGTAATTCGAATTTTATCTAAGAAATTAGAATTCTGAGTATTGGATTAAAGATGATTTCTTGAATGATTTTATGTATGTTGAGTTTTTCAATGATTTTGGTGATGAAATTAGATGTTGTTGTAGATGGTGGTGTAGTTATTAGATGATGGTGATGTTGTTGATAGTTGTTGTTTTTGGATTTTTTTTTTCTTCTGGATTTTTATGAATGTTGATGAAGGTGGAGTTAAAGATAATGAAGAAGAAATAGAAGGAAGATGAAGATTTTTTTGGATTTTTTTTTATTTGTTGTCTTCTCGTTTTTTGGTTTTGGTCCCTCTGTGAATTTTGTTTTTTGGTTTTGGTCTCTCTAACTTTCTGACTCAGCATTGAGGAACGACACATAAGCATCATTTGTTACGTCGCCACGTCCGCCTTCGTTTGCCACATATGCGCTTTTGTAACAGATCATGATGGCAGGGACCAAAAGCAAAATGTTTATAACTTACAGTGGTTGTTTTAGAACAAATAAAAAATACAGGACGAAAATCAAAAACATGCAAACTTACTTGAACGATTTACATATTTAACTCTTTGTTTTAAGTTTGTTTGCACTGTTCTGTGAGATTTTTGGATGAGTAAAGGACATGATTTTTGTTGATCGATATGTTGATGAAATTGGATTCCATAGCTCACACTATGATTATGGGAGTATCACTTTAAGACCATCCATATCTCTAGTACCACTTTTAGTCGAATTTTTAAGAAAAAAATAGGACTAAAATAATCATTGTTTGAGGGAATACACAACATCGTTTAATGTATAAGCTGGTGTAGTTTGCCTTCTTTTTAACATTTTTTTATGAATTTTTTCTGAAGTGATTTAATGTTTCCAATTTTCTTTTTAGGTGTGTGCTTTACACCGCTTCATTTTGAAAAATAGAAGAGACACTTTCACATCCAAAAGCTCTTGCAAAATACTTATTTAAGGGCAATGTCCTTCTTTAACCTAATTTAAAATAACGATTTCAGTCCCCATGAGCTTAACTCATTTGATAAGGGATAATGCACAATATGTGTAGGGATCGGGGTTCGAACTCCGAACACCCTACTTATTTATCTTTATGGTGAATGTCTCTAACCACTAGGCTACTTGACCAAAAAAAAAATAACGATTTCATCTATTATTTTTTTTTCACATCATTTTTATCTTTTTTGTCTATTTTCTCATGAATTTTCAAGCATTAAATCTAAAATTCATATGAAAACATGTTGAAGGACTATAGATTTGATAATAGTTTATATCAAAATAAAACCATATGCAAACTGGATCAAAAAGATGAAAATGAGGTAAAAAAATAAAATAAAAGATAAAATCGTTACATGAATTTAAATTAAGAGACAACGAGAGTAATTTTGTCGTCCTTTATTGGAACACAAATTTTAGAAATATTTTATAACTTCTTTAATTTAAAAGCCGCATCTGCTTCTTCAGCGGAACTCCAGGTTGCTACCGGTTTTGCTTGGTTGGCCGGGTAGAAAAATAAATCATCCACTCACCATTTTTCTAAAATCCTTCATCCAGTTTAAGAAACTTGGTTGGGAGTTATATAGCTAGAGAAAATCTTTGTAATTGGTGTTCTCTAATCTAGATTGTAATAAAAGTGTTTAGTCTCATACTTAGGCTCTGTTTGGCCTGACTTTTTTATGGTCCAAAAGTTACTTTAAAAACAAAGTTAAAATTAAGGACTTTTCAAATAAAGTTAAAGTTGTTTGGTAATTTTTTATTTTTACGATCATAGAGTCAATTAGTTAAATCTAATTAATATTCTTGGTCTAAAACAAAATTAATTTAAATGCAGTTTTTATCCTTTTATTATGTTAAAACCGTAATTTTGATTCCTCTATTTTCAATTGTGCAGAAATTTTGATCAATGTGTAATTTTGACCATCCAACTTCATAATTTGGTAATAAATTAAGTGACTTGATTTTAAAGACATGGTTTGCATTTATAGAATGAAGAACTCATCTTATGTGACTCACAAATTTCGCCGTGAAGATTAGTCACCACTGATGGTTGAAACTTCCAATCAATAACATGATAATTATAAAAATAAATAAATATAGGAGGATCAAGGTTACTCGCAAAGTTTTTTTTTTGTTTATAAGGCCAGAGCAAAATGACATCAGACAGAGAGGTTTCCAACTAAGTTGGAACCCTACTCTAATCTTTGTCAAATGCTCATAAATCTAAGCAGTAAAACCACACAAGAGTGTAAGTCGACCCCAAACGGGTGATACAAAAATAAAAACAACACACAAGTGTATCAACCTCTAATTAACCTAAAACTAATTAAAGGTCTTCGATGCGGTGATTGAACCCTCAATCAACACGGAAGTGGTTCATGTACCATCAGCTCCCTGCAACAATGGCAACAAGTTAAACAACCCTTTCGAGCCTCACAGTCCAATCAAACAAAGTGAACGGCAGTTCTTAGTCTGGCGTATGAATCGTCTGCCAACACAGAAACAATTCAAGATCCACCAACTCCCTGCAAAAACAACAACAAGCTCTACACGACTCTTTCGAGCCCATGAGTCCAACATCAGACAGATAGAATGATGAGGATTTTAAAACAGTCTGAAATCAATCATGAAAATCGATACGGATATTAAGGCGGCAGCTGTTCGGAGGAGGCAAACCTTGATCTTGACACCTGCATATCTCAACAGAACTAGATATTGATCAGAGAGTCAAAATATCATAATGCCTACCTCGAATCCATAACACACCTTCAATGATCAGAATCATGAAACCAACAACTTCCTTTCGAAAACGACAAACTTTAGGGCAAACCGCGGCGGCGCCGACGGTTGTGAGGACTACCCATGTTTGGGTTTTCAACCCCAACAGAAAACAGGCCACGACGAACAGAGTGTCCGCCAATCAGAACAGGCGCGATGGTGGTCGAACCACACACCAACGCGTTATAGAAACCCATATGTCAGACTGGAAAAGATGAAAACAAGCTGGCAAATCTGACGACTAAAAGGTGGTGCGGAGGACAAAGGTACTCATCACACCACCGCAATCGAATCTACATCTCGCCGGAGCAATTTGAAAAGAAAAAAAAAGGGAGAGAGGAGAAAGGAGAACGGCGGCTGTTGTGTGTAGAAAGAATTCAAAGTGAGGTAGAATTAATTGGTCGGCACAAAAATCTTGTTCTTAGTTTACTCGCAAAGTAAAAGTAACTACCATTCTCAGAGTATAGTTAACCAAATGAGAGTTGTTATTTCTCACGAAAGAAATCACAGTGAACCCATCACGAATGGCCTCTAAACTTCTAGAGTTAGCGTGTATTGAAATACATGGACGGCTATCAATAAAGAGATGAAAGGAAGGTGTTAATCAATGGACATCGTTAAAATCTCGGGAAAGCATTTTTTGAGACATGTAGCATCCCTCAAAAGATTGAATCTACCTTCTAATTTACGGTAGCATATCTAATAATAGTTGTTAGCATCTAAGTATTTATTGCATATGGGTTTTGTTAACGAGTGATCCAAATTTTAGCAATTATTCATTTAAAAAGCCAACAATTGAAATTTCTAATGCATTGATTATCTAACTTTTCATAAAAAATTTACTATTTAAAGTGCTTAAATGCATTTCTCATTGCATATTCTGTCCAAAAAAAAAAAAGTACTTACTGCATAACCAATGAAACTTTAAGCAAATATATCCCCTTATTTCATACACTTATTCAACTCCTTTTTTTCTTCTTTTTTCTTTATCACTCTCCTTTTATTATATCACCATTTATATTTCTTTCTCAAGGTAATCAATTGATTTTTGGATGTTTGTCGATTAATTTCCTGTACTATGCTCATGATACAAAAATCCTTTTTATATACATAAGTTTTGAATTAAATTTCGTTGGTGGGCAGCTTGTATAAAATTTTGGCCAAGGTTCTGGTCAATAGACTCCGATCGGTAATTGGTCTTGTTATATCAGATTCTCAGTCGGTCTTCATTAAAGGGCGCCAAATTCTCGACGACATTCTGGTGGCTAATGAGGTTGTCGATGAAGCGCGCAAACTACAAAAAGAATTGCTCCTTTTTAAGGTTGATTTCGAAAAAGCATACGACACGGTCGATTGGGGCTACCTTGATGAAGTGATGATTAAAATGGGTTTCCCGCCACTCTGGCGAAAATGAATTAATGAGTGTGTCGGAACAGCTACAGCCTCAATATTGGTAAACGGGTCACCTACGGATGAGTTCCCCTTGGGGAGGGGTTTGAGGCAAGGAGATCCTCTGTCGCTGTTCTTGTTTCTTTTGGCCGCAGAGGGTTTTAACGTGTTGATGGAGTCGTTGACCCGGAACAATCTTTTTTCGGGCTTCCAGGTGGGAAATAATGATGTGACAACAGTGTCCCACCTCTAATTCGCGGATGATACTCTAATTTTAGGTGACAAATCTTGGGCCAATGTTCGGGCAATGCGTGCTATTCTTCTTCTGTTTCAGTCTTTGTCCGGTTTAAAGGTTAATTTCTCTAAGAGTTATTTGGTAGGGGTGAATGTCGCATCTTCTTGGTTGTCTGAAGCTGCTATGGTCTTGAATTGTAAGGTGGGGTCTGTACCTTTCGTGTATCTGGGGATGCCTATTGGTGGTAATCCACGTCGTTTGTCCTTTTGGGAGCCTTTGTTGAACCGTATCAAATCTAGATTGTCGGGTTGGAGTTCGAAACATCTATCTTTTGGCGGCCGTCTGATTTTATTGAAATATGTCTTGTCATCTCTGTCTGTTTACGCACTTTCTTTTTTCAAGGCTCCAACAGGTATCATTTCCTCTATTGAATCTTTATTTAATTGTTCTTTTTTTGGGGGGGAGTGCTGCCCACAGGAAAATATCATGGGTGGACTGGAATTCTATTTGCAGGAGTAAGGAGGTTGGTGGTTTAGGGGTAAGGAGAATTAGGGAGTTTAATGTTGCTCTGCTAGGGAAATGGTGTTGGCGGTTGTTGGAGGAGAGAGATAGTTTGTGGTTTAGGGTGTTGTCGGCGCGGTATGGCACCGATGAGGGGAGGCTGAGAGGTGGAGGCCGCGAGGCTTCTGAGTGGTGGTGTGTTGTGCATAGTTTGAGTAGGGAGAATTGGTTCGGCGATCATGTCAGCCGCCGGGTTGGGAATGGTAGGACAACGTTGTTTTGGTCCGACATGTGGTGTGGTGTGGCAGGGTGTCTTTTAGAGTCAGGTTTAACAGGTTATTTGAGTTGTCAGTTTTTAAGGGGGAGTCAGTGTTAGCGATGTCGCAGTTAGGATGGGGGGAGGGTGGTGAGGCGTGGAGGTGGAGGAGGAGGTTGTTCGTGTGGGAGGAGGAGATGGTGGGGGAACTCATTTTACTGCTTGTTAATGTTACTATGCAGGTCAATAAGGAAGATAAATGGCTTTGGACTTTGGAGAACTCTAATACATTTACTGTTCGTAGTCTGTATAATTTTCTTGCTATTCAGCCACAGGTTGGGTTGCCAATTGAAGCTTCTTCCATTTGGCATAAGGATGTGCCTCTCAAGGTGGTGCTGTTTGCTTGGCGTTTGTTTCGGGATAGATTGCCTACCAAGGACAATCTCCTCCGGCGCGGTGTTATTGATCATGATTCCAGGATGTGTGTGGCAGGGTGTGACCTTGTCGAATCGTCTTCTCATTTATTCTTGCATTGTAATACCTTTGGTACAGTTTGGCACTTGATTTATAGATGGCTTGGTGTCTCAGTGACCAACCCTTTTTATGTGCCTGATCATTTTCATCAGTTTGGCTTCAGTGGCGGGATTGGGAAAAAGCGGCGATCGATTTTACAGGTTATATGGTATGCAGCTGTTTGGGAAATCTGGAAGGAACGTAACAACAGGTTGTTTGAAGGCAAAGAATGCCCCGCTCATCAGGTGGTTGATAGGATTAAGGCCATCTCCTATATGTGGTTGAAGGAGAAATATACTACTCTTCCCTTCAATTTTCATGGTTGGTGGCTTAGTCCGTTCACCATATTGGGCATAGGCTAATAGTTTCTTCTCAGTTGTATTTCTTTTCTTGTTTTTGTTTCCCTTTGTAACTATTGTTCAGACCTTACTGTATTTCCTTGGTACACCTTGTGCCGGGAATAACGCTTTGATGTGGTAATATATTTCATTTTAGCCTCTTCAAAAAAAAAGTTTTGAATTAAATTTTTCACCAACCAAAAAAATAATAATGATGTAATTCACCTAAGAAAAAAACAAGGCTTAAACATGTCTTTAGTCCTTGCACTTTCATCATATTTTAGTATTGATTCCTGCACTTTTTTGTTTGGCATTGGTCTCTGCACTTTGTAAAAGTTTTGCTATTGGTCCTTCCATTAAGTCTAAGTTAAAAAAAAAAAAAAACTAAAACTAACGGTGTGCCACGTTGACCAATCATTTCATGCCACATGGCACACTAAAAAGACAAAACTATTCCAACTTTTTTATTACTATTTTATTCATTATTTTTACACATAAAAATATCTTAATCCTTGCATTTTTATTAATTGTTGATATTATAGTATTGGTCTCGGAACTTTTTTTTAAAAAACTTTCAATAATATTATTATGTTTTATTATTATTTTGTTCATTATTTTTATTGATAATAATTATAAAAAATAAATAAATATTTACCACGTGGCACGGAATGATTGGTTCACAATGGCCGTTAGTTTTTTTTTTTTTATTTAACTTGGATTTAACGGAAGAACTAATAGCAAAACTTCTACAAAGTACAGGGACCAATGTCAAACAAAAAGAATGATTCACGGATCAACATCAAAATATGGTGAAAGTGCACGCAGCAAGACGTGTTTAAGCCCAAAAAAAACAATGATATGATGTTGACGGAAGTCGAAAAATCTGGACACATAATCTCATTCATACAAACACAAACATGGTAAGAGCACTACAATATGACAACAACAATGTTACAGAAGAATCCACCATTCTTCTTTTACCTTCAGAAGATTCAGAGACAAAGAAAAAAGTACCAGAAGACAAATGGAACTTGGTATATATAATCTATTTCACACTCGGCATCGGTTACTTGTTCCCATGGAACGCATTCATCACAGCCGTTGACTATTTCTCTTACCTTTACCCTCATGCCAGCGTTGACCGTATCTTTGCTCTACTTTCCTCGCTATCTAGTCTTGTTGGTCTCTTTCTCATCATCCTTAACCGCCACAAATCTCATGCTTATGTGAGGATCAATGTTGGTCTTGCATTGTTTGTTGTTTCGCTTGTGGTAGTTCCACTGCTTGATGTGGTTTATGTTAAGGGTAGGGTTGGGTTGTATAATGGGTTTTATGTTACTGTTGCGGCGGTTGTGGTTTCTGGTGTGGCTAATGCTTTGGTGCAGGGATCTGTTCTTGGGTCTGCCGGTGAGTTGCCGGAGAGGTACACGCAGGCTGTCATTGTTGGGAGTGCTGCTTCTGGTATCTCATCTAACTAACAATGTTACTATTTTCATTTTTTATCCAGTTGGGGTTCTGCAATTGGTTATAAAGATTAAGACTTTATAGAGACATTGTTTGCTTTGTGGCTGGTTCTGCGATTTCCAGCCACTCTCTTCTTGGATATGTTTGATAGATTGAAATACAATGTGTGTGTGTGTGTAACAGGTACCTCCCCCAAAAGGTATTGGGTAGATAGGGCTCTTGATAAGAATTTATAAAGATGAGACATTCCTCTCCTTACAAGCCGGTTTTGTAAGGATGAGTTAGCCCAATTTCAAAATGGTATCAAAGCCTATCAATCAGGCCACCCACCATTAATATACACGCCACCAAGCCCAATAGTGTTGAGGGTGAGGGGGTGTATTGGGAAAAACCCAAGTCCCATATTGGATAGATGGGGCTCTTGATAAGACTTTATAAAGAGGAGGTACTCCTCTCCGAACAAGCCGGTTTTGTAAGGATGAGTTTATGTAACTTATATTCTTAGGAACTTGGTGATCTTTTAAAATCACATTTTTATTGTGTACCTGGCAATCTTGGAAACTTTTGAAGCATTTTTGTGTAATGGCTGTGGCTGCCTAGGTATGTGATGAAGTAATCCTTAGTAGTTGGTAGTGCTTAGGCATCTCTGGTTTTTCCTTTGCCTAAGCATTTCTTTCATTGTTATAACATCCAAGGTAATTAAGAATAATCAAGGACATGAAATGGAGCTTCATTCTGAGTTGAAACATCGTTGTTTCTATGACTGTCTGTTAGGTGGATTCTTAGTTTGGCAATACCGACCAATTAGACAGAACCCATTCTGATGTCATTTTTTTTTTGTTTGTTTATAGTTTCTTGTCTGCTAAACCTTGAGAAACTTAATATCATAGTAAATTTCACCAAATAAGAAGAAAGAGTGTGTGCAAGGCCCCTCATTACTGAGTGAAACATAACAACTATGATCTCAAAAGTTAAAAAGTAAAGCGTAGATGTCCTCTGAAAGGGGCGTAAAGTTTATGGCAGAAAGGTAGTACATAAAATGTACTAAATATTCTGATCATGTACCTAAGGTATTTACTAATACAATGAAACGAGTACAACCCTAGCATACAAATGCATCAGTAATTGTAATCACCAGTTGATACATTCCAGTAAAGGGACATGTGCCACAAACCTTTTTGTAGCAAACAGAGACAACAGAAAATTTTACCTTGATATGATCTTCAACTGTTTTACTAGCAATGGTAGGTCCAGCATCCAATGCACAAACAGTAATTGCTAATGATACTCCGGTTTCTGTAACACCATCCTAGCATAGAAATGAACATATAAACCAGAAATAACCTAGTGAAATGAAAGCTATAGAAGCATTCAGAGTTTATAATGGACATTACATGAAGGAAAAAGGTGGGGGGAGAACCTACAATGTTCTTGGAGCAGGAACAGCACCATGATACATTGGCAAAAGGTTAGGGTGAATATTGACTGTTCCTGTGACAATTTCAACTGGAATTCCTAAATTTGGGCATTAGATTTAGGATTGAATGGAATTTAATGTGTAAGGAATTGTTTAACTTTGGAAAGTAGATGGTTTTTTTCTGATACTTGATATATTGTCTGTTTATTGAACTTTGGGAAGGTAAATGATTTTCCTCTTCACATTATTTATGTTTTTGATTTCAGGAGTTCTTGTTTCTTTCCTGAGGATATTTACAAAGGCTGTTTACACACAAGATGCCTCCGGCCTGCAAAAGAGTGCAAATCTCTACTTTTCTGTATCAATTGTGATTATGTTCATATGCATGGTTTTGTACAACCTAGCGCACAAACTTCCCATTATGAAGTACTATGATGAACTAAAGATTCAGGCAGTCGCTGTGGAAAACGACAATGGTCCTTTGGCCGGATCTGTCTGGAGATCAACTATATGGAATACCATGGGAACAATCAAGTGGTATGGGTTTGGCATAATGCTCATTTATGTCGTGACACTTGCAATATTTCCTGGTTTCATTACTGAGGATGTCCACTCCCAACGTCTTAGGGATTGGTATCCAATTCTCCTTGTTACTTGCTATAATGTGTTTGATCTTGTTGGTAAGTCCCTGACCGCGGTATACCTCCTAGAGAATGCAAAAATTGCTGTAGGTTGTTGCATATCAAGACTATTGTTTTTCCCTCTCTTCTTAGGATGCTTGCACGGTCCAAAATTCTTCCGGACAGAGATTCCTATCACAATACTGACTTGTGTTTTAGGGTTTACAAATGGATACTTGACTAGTGTGATGATGATTTTGTCACCTAAAACTGTAAAGTTGCAGCATGCAGAGACTGCAGGGATTGTGAGTGTGTTGTTCTTAGCTTTTGGTCTGGCTACTGGGTCTATCGTTTCTTGGTTTTGGGTCATCTGACCCGGAAATCTGTATAAATATAGGGTCTCCATAACCTGCATGTACTGTGGTTTAACTAGACCAGATGTCATTACGTGGATGGGTTTCCTTAAAAAATTTCCGAAACACATGAAAACTTGTAACTTTCCTTTGAAATGTATAGGAAGGATACCTTTCTCTTTCCTTAACTTTAGAATCACTTTTACAGACACCATGTTGGTGCTTTTATCTTTGTTACACTCATGCTTTAGTAATAATAGATGGAAAAACAAAATGTAAAGGCTACGAAGGTAAAGATACTAGCTATGTTCGGGAGAGTCTCACTTTAATGCTACATTTCTTTTTTGTCCTTAGGCGTTATAAATGGAAATTTAGCTCTGCAAGTTGAAAAATGTGTGATTGGAAATGTCTGCTGTAATTCAAATGAAGTCTTTGGCAGTATTTCAACTATACGTTGATACAGCCGCAGTAGCAGGGAGCTTTTCATTGACACTGATTACTACCATCTGTTATGGAGTGAACTTTTGGGATGGCCTTAAGGCTATATATTAATTGCATTATTACCAACCAATATGTCTCATTCTAAACCTCTCACCCACCTCAGTCATATACTGACCTTAGTGTTGAAGTGTATGTAGGGACACCCCCACCATTGGACATCACATCATCAATGCATTGCATTCACCACTTCTAGCCGAACCATTCTTCCATAGGTCCGCCATCACTGAGATTTCCTCTTGCATAATTTGAGTTCTGTTAAAACACCATCACAAAAATTGACACTTGTTGGTCTTGTGTGATACAGAAGAGTTCAGCAATGGTGAAGCTTAGAGAGGTCAGTGAAAATGAAGAAACGGCGGAACAATGAGAAACATTGCTGCAAAACCTTTATCATCGGAAAGTTTTTTCTGTCAAGTATTCCGAGTAACTGTCAGAAAATGTTGAAGATAATAGTCTTATCACAAAGGCTGAGCACTTTTCAAGAAAACATCATGGCATCTTATTTAAACAGGTGTATTTAAATTCGTAATAAGTGTATAAATGAATGATACACCAAACGCTTTGCATTACAAAATCCTAGATTTTATGATAAGAATGCAGTAGAAGAGAATTACTCATTAGAGTTTCATTAGGATAGTGAGCTACTGTGCCATCTACAAACAACATTGATATCAAAAACTCAAATATTTTTTAAATGACATAAATTTTGTACTTGATAAGAAAATGTATAATTGAAGGTCCATGCTAATTATTTTGATGTACGCTTTTTAGAGATATTTGTTTCATATATTGTTGAATTTTTACTCAATTTGATGTTTGTGTTTCTGCAAAATCATTGATTTGATGTAATTGTGGCGTGATTGGTGAATTGTTTGGAGGGTTCAGTTCGTCAGAGATCGTGGTACGATTTTGGGAATCGTGGCGCGATTGGGCCTGCAGCTGGCAAGAGTACAGTGTATGATGGGAAAATCGTGGCACGATTTAAATGGATCTGAACACCGTAAAAGCAGTCTTTGACCATTTGTTGAAGGAGCTTGGAGAATCTCATGTAACCAAAGGAGGAAACTATTTTAGGGAACTTAGAGTCTAAAGGTTGAGGGTCTTTGGATGAAATTTAAAAGAGATTCTTAGAAAATCCAAGGCTAAGGGTTGGTTCCTTTTGAAAAAAAGTTTGTCTCCAGCAACACGTAAAACTAGTTTTTGAATTATTTGTTAGGTGAAACATCTAATGCTTTCTTATTCTGGAGTTGCTTCCATTTTTAAGTAATCATCAATGGCCTTTTGATAGATATTGCAGCCACATGAGATATCATGTAGAACCAAAGCCTTGGGTAAACAATTTGATGTGTGTCTTCTTGCAATATTAGTGTTCTTGTGACATTCTTTTACTATTACTAGCAACCCAACCATAGCTCTTAAAGCTTAACGCTGAAATTATTTATGAACATAAATTGTCACCCTGCTTACCAGAGATGCAAGTGTAGTTGTAGGTTTTATCATGTAAAAGGGACACTTGCCTGCGTTACAAATCATAAATAAACACGTCATAAAGAGATATTCAATTTTAAATGCTTTTAGTTATAACTTCCTACGACAACAATGTAAACATCACCCGTTTTCTATCGATACATATATCAATCAAAATTGAAATGGCTATCTTCTTCATCAAACACGATCGAAATAGCTGAACCAGTCGAATTAACGTAAAACGGTGGTATCACTTGATGTTTAGGTATTAATTTGAATAAAATAACATAAATTGTGTATTAAATAGGCCCTGCTGTGATTGTTTTTAACTCTTCATATCAGACTAAGGAGGAGTATTGGATTGAGATTTCAAAAGACTATTTTAGCAAACAAAATCATGAAGATTTTAAAAGATTTTGAGGGATTATATTGATTTTGTTGGATTTTAAAAGACTTTTTTAAATGACATTTTACAATCAGGATTTTGAACACATGACTTCAACGGATTTATAATACAGATTTTTTGAAATTTCAGAGGACTTTATGAAATTTTATGATTTAAAAGGATTGTATGGATTCATAAATAAAATCAAAATGACTACAGGATAAAAACAGATTACAAATGTACCAAAAAAAAAAACAGATTAAAAACTTTAAGGTGTATGATACACATAAATAGTAATGAATCCAGGAATCATTTAACACCAAAAAATAATGATAATAAGTTATGTGTATCATACACCACCATTATAGGAATGCTCACTTATCAACAAAAACGAAATAACAAAACAATCTGCTAACAAACAAATAATGATAATAAGTTAGATGAAAAAAATGACTTAACAAAACTTAAAACTTGAACATGAACAACAACGTCAAGATGCAACTTCCATCAGGGGAAAAAAATGAGAACCAACTTCCATCGGGAAAAAAAACGAGAAGCAAAAGTATAAAAATTATGAGTGTACTAAAAAAATTATGGAAATCTCAAAAAGTCTCAAGGTTTTTTGTGAAATTGTTGAATGAGCATGTTATATGTATTTTCAACTAAAAAGTCTTACAAAATCCACTACACAAAAGAATCTATTAAAATCTAGATACTTTTGAATATCATGAGACATTTTTTAAGTTAGGGGAAATCTCATTTGAATACCACCAGATTTTGTTGCCCTGAATAATAAATCTTAATTGTCTTAATTGAATACCACAAGATTTATTTATATTCTATAAAAGTCTTGATTGAATACCACAATACTTTTTTATTTTTAAAAAGTCTTTTAAAATCTCATGAAATCCCAATTCAATACACCAGTGAAACGGCATAATTTTCCTCCTACGAAACTGCAGCCTCATTGATATTAGGATTAGTTTACTAAATTTCTCTAGGATAATTATCACATGATATAGATGGACGTGGACCATGTTCTTGGAAATTTTGATACTTAAATCATCAAAATTTGTTCAAACACATCTCAGGACAATGACCATTTGTTTATGGCTTCAAAAGTTCAATGAAGTAGCATAAAAAAGTAAAAAAAAAATACAGGTTACAGTGACAAAACAAAGTGTCATATAAGTTAACGGATGAGAGAAATTGGAGAAGAATATTGTTATGAATTTGGATACATTCAGCTAACGGATTCAATAAATGGAATGGACTGTTATCAATCTATGGCTGCTTGAAGAGGAATAAAATACAAAAAAAAAATAGACGTGATTAACTCAAATTTTAGAAACAGTGCAAGTTTCCCTCATAAAAAGAAAACAGTGCAAGTTGTAGATAGAAGATGGCAAAGAGAATGTAGAATGGGTGAGGTTGATACACATGAAGAATATGAAAGTGTATTGATGTATTCTTTCAATTTAAATGAACAGAAATCAATTATTTTTAGTAAAAAAAAAAAACAATCTAAGTAAAAATATCACTTTACGAGAGATTTTAGGATTGTTTATCATGTCAAGAATTATAAGGGGGACTTTTATGCCAACGAGTAGTGGCGGATTTAGACATATAGGGATGAGGGCACTCACAAGGCATTTGTCTAGAAGTGATTTTTTTTTTTTTCAGTTGGAATTGTTTTGATGTTAAAAAAAGAAAAGATAATGTGCATATTGAAGTAGCATATGCATATATGACCTGCAAAGAATTCATTATGTACACAAGCATCACTTGATATATGCACTGCATTTGAGCTCAAATTAACGTGTTAAAAAATAATGATCATACGCCAGTAATATACAAGCTAGCTGCAAATACAATGTCACGCTTTATTGCATTAGAAGCAATTTCCATTTTTTTGCAGAGCGCAGAATTACCCATAATAGCTGCAGAATTTTTGAACTCTCGACATGTCTCATCCAACCTGACAATGGTCCTTACTATCAAGCCTTCAGGAACATCAGTAAGTTCACATATGTCAGCAAACGGAGTACCCTGCATTCGAAGTTATGGATTGGTTTATTAGTCACACCATAAATCAGTGATGGAATTCAAGAACAAAATAGTGCTATTTGCTGCAGAAGCAAACCTTTGCCCATTCATAAACCACTTCAACGAGACCAAATTTGAGATTTTCTTGGGCATACTCTTCAGGGCTTATTGGGAGATTAAACTGTGCTTGAAGCTCTCCTAGTCTTATAGCTGTTTTGTACAATCTGTAACAAATACATATGTTATAATCCATATGTTGATTCCAATCAGAATTTCAGAGACGCGGGAAAGCAAAATGATAACAGATGATAAGTTATAAAAATAATTAAGAGGGGTCTTATTTATTGTTTTTCTCATGAAGATCAAATCAAATATAAATAGAGAGAACTGAAAATTACCTATTTTTTGCATCAGACAGCCTAGGTGTGAGTGAAGGCTCAGATGCATTCTTCTGCTGGAACACAAAAGCAGACATTAACGCCACTACTTCTTCTGGTTCCAGTTCATCAAGCTGGTTCTCAAACAAGCACTCAGTACATATCAATTCCTCCCCAGAATTCATTTCACAAGCAACTCGTCCTTTCATTTGAACTACGAGATCTTCATCAATGCATCCAATTTCCTTTAGAACATCTATCTGGAGAGAAAGTAAAATAAATAGAAGTCACCATAAAATTACTGCTAAAACAGAAAATCAAAATATCTTCACAAGCGCAACTAAAAAAGATTATTAATGTGGTATACCCGGCCCTGAAAGTCTGGCATCTGTTGAAGTGCTTCATCCGACATTTGATACTGAAGGGAACAGACTTCTTCTTTGTGTGCTTTTATCTCTTTTGCTAACTTGAGGTGTTCTGCCAATTTTATACACCCATTACACTGATTCTGGGACATCTTCTCCAATAATTTGGTCCACTTACGGTATGTTTCCACAAGTTTCGCCTCTCTCAACTTTAGATCTATAAAAAAGAAAAAGGAAAGGAAATTAAGCAATATTGGCTTAAGGTAAGAAACAATAGAAAGAACTCATTTGACTTATCTCCTCACGTAACCACTTAGTATAAGTATCTATAAGAGCTTATAAAAATAGTTCATGATATAAACTGTTTTTAGCTTATTTTGATAAGCTCTCCTCATCCACCCGCAAAATCAAAATTTTCAGTGAAAACAAATTCTTTTATTAAGTGCTCATGACATAAGTTTGCTCTCATATGATAACCACTTGATTAAGCTATTTATCTAAGTACCCCATAAATTTCGGTTTTCGAATTACAGCGGGTAACCGAAGTATTAAAATAAAAGACGACATTACACCCAAATGAGGATGCACAACACCTAAGCTCTAGAAATATCAATGTTCCAGATGAGAGAGATTTTGTTATAAATGATTCGGCCAAAAAATGGATTTTATAATGAACATGTCTCCTCATGCTTTTACAACTTTAACATGCCCCCTCCTGCAAAAGCTTCTAAAAGTGATGGTATCCCTCAAAAGAAATTTAGTATGATACTTTCTCCATTTTATTATTTTGAAAACTTCTCTCTGGCCAAACATGGGCCACTTGTTATCTATAAAAAGTGGACATAATCAATTCTTAAACCTAAAAATGGTAATACCTTTCACCGGATCCAGAGCTGGAGGATACTTATTTCCATCGGATTTCAAATCCTGGAGCAACTTAACAGTCTTTGCGTAAACAGAACTGCTAACATCTTCAAGAAGTCCAACTTGATCAATTTTAATTTTGCTACTGCATATGCACAGAAACTCTTTAATATCGACTTCACGGACTTCATAGCTCATTCCACAGGCAGAACCGCGATGGGGCAATTTAATGTTGATGACACCTCTTCCCTTGCGAGCAGAAACAGATGTAGTATATTCATCTACAAGACCACGTCTTGATTTTGGCATTACAAAAAAACCTTGGTCAAATGTACTGCTTTTGTCCTGTGAATTGCCACCACTTGAGGCATTTTCCACTGGGAATGACATGTCAGGTCTTATCACAAAAACAATGTACAGTTTATTACTTGGAGAAGGAGTTTTCACAATCACCGCAAGCAAGTGGTCCTGGGCCTGTAAAGCAATCAATTGTGATACAAATTAAGCACCAACTAATGTGTCAAGGAGCTCAATATCTATTTAAGATTTAAACTTTTATACAATACATGAACATATTAAACTCAAGAAGGACACCTTATCTATGCCTCAATGTTTGTTAAGGACCAAGGATCAAGACTTATGTTATTAATTACATATAGGAAATACATAGCCATTAAACCAGGACCTCTCTGCTACATAGGAAGTACATTTAGATGTATTATGAATCTTAAATCAATGAACCAAACCAAGTAAATATTAAAATATTAGGCACTCAACATTATAGACTTCACTATTTGAAGACCACCCTCAAATTATCTAAATGAGCTTGTTTGCTGACAACAAGAATATCATCAAAATAGCACCAGTGCAAACTTCCTTCAATAACCCAAAGAGCATGGCCATATAGCCATAGTGCCCTTCATGAGTCAAATGCAATCTTATGAGCAGCTATTTCCTTCATCGGTAATCGATGATGACAAGCAGATTTCAAATATAATGGACTGGACATGACAGTGTGTTGAGCATTCTCTGGTGACACTACATCAAGTGTAGTCGAGCAAAAGTTTATGTGGGCTTTCCTCGTCGATGAAATTGTTCAAATGTACTAGGCTAAAAGTGGGATAAGGCTTGGTTGTTATTGTTGTACTAGGCTAAAAGTGTTAAGTCAGACCAGATGGCAGAACACAACAAAGAGGCAAGACCAAGTGTGCTCATTATGAACTTGAGAATAATGCTTGGAGAATGTTCAAAAGTTGTTGAGTAACTACCACTTAACATTATTGATATTAAAAGAAAAAAAAATAAGTTTCTTGGGATGATAATTGGAGGAGGGATTTAGTCAATGGGAGCTTAAGGTATTGTCTAAATGAACTGCAGGAGGTATTGCCTAAAGTAATTTTGAATATAGGCTGTTTCTTGATGATGAAAACTGGATCAAGGAGGGAATTATTCAATCAAGAAAGTGTATGAGGGGCTTTCAATGGGATACCCTCAATCCAGATTCATCCTTTTCCAAACTATGGAACAAAATTGTGCCTCTGGTCTGGAGGTAACAGGTTTTGTTAGGAGATGGGGATTGAACAGAGTGCTCAGAAAAGCAAATATGGTATGTAGACTTTATCACAAGAGATGTCTTGGTTGTCATTCGGCAGTAAAATTTTCCAATCAATTATTCTTTGAATGTCCTGCTTATTCAGAATTTTGGAGGTCATGTCTCAACTCTCAAGTGGTTGGATATAACTTTTGTATTGCATAATGACTATAGGAGTCACTTACAGTTTCAGGGGTAGCTGTGATTCAGAGAAGAGTTTTGTGATGCTTGGCAACCTATATGATTTGCTATTATTTTGGCTATTCGGTGGTCTCGTAATCAGAAATTGTCAAGCCAGTCTCCATGGATGTGGAAAAGATTGTGGAAGTGGCAAAACTGAAAGCTTCTAGGTGGTGTGTGAGACTATCTGATTTTAGATACGCTGTGTCATATTTGCTGATAAATCCTGCTGCTTGTTTGGGTGCTTCTGAAAGTTATGGCAAGTAGTTTAATTTTTTAACTGTTCATTTTGTTGCATGGTGTATACTGTTGGGTTCGGAAATTAGCAGAATTGCTCCATCTCTGGTTGGTTTGTAATTCTATGGTCTAATATTGGGCAAAGAAGCTTTAGATCAATAAAATTTGCTAGCTTATATAGATTTGCTACAATACACCCACCCTTTTTTGTGAAGGTCCATACTAGCAACTTGCACCTTTTCCTTTGGACAAATAACCCATTTTCTCTTTCTTGAAACAAAGTGCAGTTGAAGGGCAATTAAGTAATTCAAAATTTATTGTTTATTTTTAATAGTTTTTATTCCCCATTTTTTTTTTGTTAATTGCTTTCTCCCCCATTTTTTTCTCTCTGTTAATCGCTTTCTCCCACCCTCTCGTTCACGTCCTCGAACTCTCCTCAACCCATTCTCCCAATTACCGAATTCATACGACACCGACGCAGCAACGACATAAACTGGTCTGGATCTCACAATTCCGTCGCTGTGACCGCCGTACCCGAAGATTCTCTCAGAATCCTCATCACGCCTTGATTCCTCCCTCCGAAGTTCACTCCACTGCAAAGTTCACTCCACCGATTACAACTCGTCTACCGTGATTCCACCATCCGTTTGGAATCCTCGTCACACCGATCTTTATGTCTCGGCTTCCGACGATTGTAAGTCACGAATCTGGGATGTTCGTGAACCTGGTTCCACCGCGATTTTTTCAGCACAACGATCACGAGATTCTTTCATGTGATTATTACAACGGTTTTTTTTATTTTTTTATTAATCAAGTCTAGAACTTTAAAGTGAGGGGGAAGAGCAATGACAAAAAAATTTAACAGGGAACAAGGCGAGAGAGAGATCTAGAAAGATTCTCAAAAACAAGGAAATTTAAAATTAATAAAAAGACAACATTTAAATGTAAATCACAATATTGTCCTTTAGTTTTGACCTTTTCAAAAAAGCAAAACATGGATCCTTTTATCCAAAGCAAAAGGTGAAAGCTGCTAAAATGGGCCTTCATAAAAAAAGGTGGGTCTATTGTAGCAAATCCCATATGTATGCATGTGTATGTGTGTATAAATATGTATGTATATGTGTATATATATGTATGTATATGTGTATATATATGTATGTATATATGCACACACACACACTGCATTTAGAAGAACATTTTTAATAATATAAAGAATTGAAAAGTTTCCTATGATCTTAGAATTTGGGCTCGGGACTAACTAAACCCGACAAAACCAACTTGCAAGGAGGACTGCGCAAGCCTTACAATCACTATCTAAGTCATATCTTTGTTTGATATGATACTCTCAACACATCTCATGCTCATGACTACACATCTGAAGCATGGACTAATGCAAGAGGAGTAATATGCATCACATAACCCCCCTTACATCCACGCCTGAACATCTGGAACATGGACAAATGCGGGTTGAATAACAAAGATGTTAGCTCAATCACATATTTAGGATAGTTGTAATACCATCTTAAAAGTTAGGTTTGGGTCTAATTCAACCCCACAAAACCGGCTTATTAATTGCCGCAACCTTATAAGCACTACCTAGGCAATCTCTAGTCGATTGGGACTCTCAACATACTCTCACGCTCAGGACTCGACATCTGAAGCATGGATTAATGTTAGATGAAATAACATCGATATCAAGCACTCTTTAATCCTTCAAATGATATATTATCTCCCAAAATTCCCAATTGCATATCAAGTCTACCTCTATTTCCTTAGATACAAATGTGAAAAATGAATACATGAACTCACTGATTCTGATTTTATTACGACGACTCTTCCGGTATTGAGAAATGGTGTGACATTTGGAGACAGCAAAATTGCCTCTGATATCTGATTGTTGTATGTCTCAGCCTCCATATATAAATCATAATACTCTTCAATAGTTGGCTCACCCTTTATACATCTGAATGAAGAGAAGAAAAAAAACAGCGGGCTTGTAAACTACAAACTAATATTCAGATTTATAAAGAACAAAAATTAACAGGTAACAGTTAATGCTAATAGTAAATAGTAATCCTTCTTGTTAGACATCATGAATCTTCCAAATTAATCAGTGATCCTATTAACAGATCTCTTCAAAAGGATACCTCATCAATGTGAAGAGACACGAGACTAAATCTGTTGTATCATTTGCAGAATAGACCCTCTTGACAGGTGGTTTACTAACAATGATCCCCAACTATTAAGGGAATATCTTCAAGAGTTGATGTTCTATGAGTTAGGTACCAAGGAACTTGCTTGTGACAACCAATCAGCTTCTCACCTCAAGTCAATTCAATATTTCCATAAGACTAAACACTTAGAGGTTGATTCTCATAAAATTCTCACAAGCAACATCAAGACTTTATTTGTGGGTTCTAATGATCTCATCTTGCAGACATGCTTACCAAGTTTTTACTGGGTCCTAGGATAGCTTATATATGTAACAACTAACAAGTTGGATGCATCTAAAATGTATGCTCCAACTTGAGGGGGAGTGATGATTATGACTACGCCATTATTCATTCATCTTCATTAGGTTCTCATAGTTTCCTTGGAAGCCAATTAGATTCTGATATTATGAAATCATATTTCTCTTTGTTCTCTTGTATATATACTTATAAATTCCTGGTGAGTGATTAAGTGAAATATTCAGATTTAAATATCTAATAGGCCAGAAGCACTACATCAAGTTTTTTAGTCAGCATATGCTCATACAAAGGCAACAACACAAATGGATAAATGAAAAGGTTGAAGTATGTTGAAATTTGGGGCCTAACTCATCCTTACAAAACAGGCTCGTAAGGTGAGGAGTGCCTCCTCTTTATAAACTCTTCTCAAGAGTCCTATTTATCCGATGTGGACTAAATCCACCCCCTCAAAGCCAACACAATGAAGGTGTCGGAGGCTGCAATGAAGGCAAACCAAAGGCCGCAATTTAGGCAACTAGGGGTGGACCGCAATAAAGGCAGAATTTCCAACAAAGAATAACCACCTACATATCTGTTAAAATACTACTTTCATATTGTCTATCATGAACCAATTGTCCAAAAGCTTAAAATATTAGGTGAAAAATAATAAATGATTTTACATTATATCTAAAACTTTCTTTACTTCATCTTTATATCAGATTATGAACATTTGACCACTCACAATGGTATCATTCAGGAACTGCCGAACAGCTAAAAGTATGAATGAACATCATAATGACAGCAAGATCGTATTATAAAGAGATGTGAACTTAAGCCTGAAACAACAATATTGAAGAGAAGGAAGGGATAATTGACATACTCAATAACCCTTGTAGGCTGATTAAGCTTTGTCTTCAAAAGCTGTTGCATTTCCGGAAGTTTTTTCTGAGCATGGAATTCTGCAAAACTTCTTTTAAGCATGTCCTCTACCTGCAACCCAATTTTTCGCACAACTTAGTAACAATTCATCAAGAGAGCAAATATTGCTAACATTAAATGACATTACTTATAGCAGTTAGTAATAGTTTTCACTATTTTGGTATGGTTGAGGCCTTAACTGTACTTTAATTCGATGTGATTTAGTGGTTTGCTGAATAGTACAGTGGTGCCAAGATTATGGGAGTGTTTTACTGAATATGCCAAAGTTCTGTAGCGTATGTTGTCAGTAATCAATCTGCATAGTCTAAGAATGGCAATTTAGATGGAGCCAATATGCGCTTAGTGTGGCATACATGGGGACATGCCAGGGATAAGTGTGTCAAGTTTTATGGTCAATCAGGTACTGGATGCCAATTCCATCAAGGCATCTGTTGACTCTCTTGCAAGCTCAATTGGTTGGAGCAACATACAACATCAAGTTGATCCTTCCACATCCATCTGTATGTCTCTTTCTTTCACAAGTCAGATCAGTTTTTAACTCTGACACATGGATCTTGGATTCAGGAGCTACCTCACATACATCCTCTTCGGTGTAACAGCCATACTGCCACCTGCTTCACCGAAATAGGATTTTGTGGGCCGTCGGCAACGCCCCGCAACCCGCCACTGACTACATAAAGCTCCACCAGCTTCAAAGTTTTCAAAGTTGAATTTTAATTCCACGTTGGGTTCTCTCAGTACCCTCCACCCAACTTAAGGGAGAGTTTCAGGATACAATAACTGTTGGTTAGACTACTTATGGATACTTAATTAGTTGATTAGTTGTGCAATTCTGTTAGTTGATATACAGAATTGTATATAAAACCTTTTAGATTGATTGTATATAAAACCATGTGGGAGTGTGAGACTCCATCTGTAAATTAATTCTTCAGCTTTCTTCTTTTCTGAATGTTCAATATACAATGAAGCTTTTTCTCCTCTCTTGTTTGCAACCTCAATAGATATATCCCTCCTTTTGTGGAAAAACTATTCATCAAAAGTTTTTTCCAATGATCTAATTATAAGTTTAAGTTGGAAAAGAATTTAAATTACCCCAAGCTGCTTCTCTGCCCAATTATTCCATTATTAATTATAGTATCTTCACCACCATTGTCATGATTTTAGAGAAAACATTTAGATTTATTGCTATACACACCTTCAATTCTTCCACTCGAAGGAGATGCAAAATCATAATATAGGTCAGCCGAAATTGAGATTCAAGACGAGTTGCACTTCCAACAATAACATGTTTTAAATCACTCTCTTCTGGGAGTTCATCGCGGCACATCAAAATGACAGTACCAATATTATCAAGTCCTCTTCTGCCAGCACGACCTGCCATTTGAGTATACTCTCCTGGTAATAACTGCCTAAATTCCTTGCCATCAAACTTCCTTACAGTATCAAAGACTACCTGCAAAAGAATATAAATGCAGTCTATGTTAAACAAGATTGTGTGATATCAAAGACTTCTGTAGTGTTTTCCCTCTAACAAAACTTCATTTCTCTAAACCCTACTTTCTCACTGCATTTTTGCTATAAGTTTCTGCTTCAGTTAGCATTTATATCTGACAAACTGATTAGTTAGTTATGTCCGAGTGACCCTAGCTTCAAAAACTCTATAAGTGGGTACTTTGGTATTCCGTAATACAGAAGTTTTATTTCTACTTTTCTTAGCGCTTCCTTTCTTCATTACAAATGCAAAAGACACTCACTAGTAAAAAGAAATAAAAAATTGCTACCTCCTTTTGATCCAAACAGAACTTAAAGGTAATCTGAGACTCAACAAGAACCATGGATCAATCATCAAACCTTTTAAACAATGCATCAAAAGTCCCTTGTAATAGTGTAATGATCAGTTAATCGAGCAGTCATGGAATTAGTTAGCTAGGCTAGTAAGTTTAAAATTTAATTGGACTTAGTTGAGCTTTTCAAAAATTATTTGAAATGCGCCTCCAATTTTAGTTGAAACACCTTAAAAAGACTAACCGTTCTAGCAGGTGCATTGACTCCCATTGCAAATGTCTCTGTTGAAAACAAGACCTAAACAATAAACGAGTCAAGAAGTCATATATCAATCTTAAAATAATTTAACAGCCAAAAAAAATAAAAAATAGTGTAAACCTATTACTTTCGAAATAGAAAGCAGTTGGCTGCAACGTTGACACACAGCTGGCTAAAATATAAGGCCCAATAAAAACAAGAATGTCATACGACAAAATGAAAATTCCATGTCACCTTGATAACACCGCGGCAAAATAGCATTTCAACAACTTCCTTTACAATTGGAAGAAGACCAGCATGATGTACTCCAATCCCTCGACGGAGAAGACTTTGGACTCGAACAACCTGTATATAATGTAATTAGAAGCCAAGCTCGATCCAATAAATGCTAAGCTATATATGAACTAACCTGTGGTAAATTTCTGTCAGATCCCTTCAGTCGTGAAAACGCTTTGTCACAGAAAAGACGGATCTCACTTTTCTCTGAGCTACTAGTGAGGTCAGTTCCAGTCATGCTATCAGCAGACTTATCACATCGATTCTTAGAAAAACAAAATATAACCACCTGTAATCCCAAATCAAAGTTTCAAATTCACAATTAAGGTTTGAAAATAATGACATACTGGTTCCCATAAAAAATAGGAGTTTCCAAACGAGTCACTAAATTTTGTTTCAATTGGATCCTTAACTTTCTTCAGCGACCCAATAAAACAAGTATAGGTATTGGGGGCGGGTAAATTAGTCAAATAATAATAATAATAAATTAGGAGGATTGAAAATGCACGAACAACTTGAAAGTTAAAACATGATCAGCAAATGGTAGTACTCAATATTAAAATATAAGAAAATCACAAAAATTTTTAAAAAAAAAAATCTAATATACGAACAATTAGCTACTCAGACAATTAATTAAGTTATTTCCAATTGTTCCTCAATTGAAAATATTTGTACCGATAATGCCATTTTTGGTTTTCCATAATATATAGTATATATTAATAAAAGCATAGAACATAATTGACTTATTATAACCAAAAAACAAAAGAACATAGTCAACTTACAGGTAGTAAGGACTTTTTGGAGAGTTTGTTGATAAGCATTAACCACATTGAAGCTTCTTGTCTCCATCTGCTTTGGCCATTACCATTATTGTGATAGCCACTGCCAGTTCCAGAGAAATTAGTTCCATACTGTTTCGTCCGAGGTGTATTTTCTCGTTTTTGACCTCGAGCATTGTCATGACCTGCTGATGTCCCTGGCTTTGGTCCAGAACTCACACCAGCAGTCAAATGCTTTTTCCTTGAAGCATCTTTAGCAGCTCTCAAACCCTGAGGCAGAAATATTTCCCTCTCGCAAATTTTGTAAAGTTCTCCAGAGTAAAAAAGGCAGTGCTCCAATGGGACGGGTCTTTTTGTTGTCCTGATTGAAAAATTGATCATTATAATAGGAAAATATATAATAAGACAACTAGGAATCGCCAGAAAGCTTTTTATCTTAAATTATGCCCCATTGGTGTAAATTTCAGTCTTGTAATCTTTAGAACATGTGAGAAGAGAACTTCATTTTTAGAATACTCTTCAGTGTTTGAAACCGAAGGAAATCACAGGTTAAAGAGCATGTTCTAATAACCTATTTATGATTTTCAGAGTCAAAAATTCATTAAGGCATATGAGCATAATCAAATATGGCTCAATACCTTCTCTTGTAAAAAGGGAACAAAATGCACTTATTGTATTATTGCCATTTTCAAAAAGGTTGGATGTGCTTAAATAAATTCCACCACTGGCAATATATTCAACTGCTAATTAACCCTCAATAATAGATGTATACGATAGATTCACAACTTACCCCGTAACCCGGATTTCCTTTTGTTTTGTTCTGCCAATCCAATCGGCAAATTCAATGGTATTAGGAACCTGCCAAAAAAAAATCCAAAATGACTGATTAAGCCAAAAAATTTGCAGCGATAATAAAAGTACAAAATGGAAGACATTATCTACGACAAACAGAGATAAGCAATATATAGTAATCATCTTGTCAAAAGTACAAAATGGAAGACATTATCTGCCAAAAAAAAATCCAAAATGACTGATTAAGCCAAAAAAAATTGCTGCGATAATCATCTTGTTAATGTAACTATCACTGTTGGCATAGAATTATCATTGGTGTTTATTCATATCTGAACCAGTATCTACCATAATACTATGGGAAAATTGAAACTCCTCAGTTGATGTCATCAACCTCATTAGATAATTTAAACGATAAAATTATCCCACTAATGACCACCTTGTCTCTACACAATTCTAAGTGTCTGGCTCCCTTTCTTCTTCATTAAGGAGTTCTTCAAGTTGTTCAATTATGAATTGTTAAAAGGAATAAAAAATTTAACCAATAAAAAAAACTCCTCAAGCTGGTTTTAAATTTTTTATTCAATTTAAAGAGGGTACCGTTTTCACAGAACTTCATATTTTTCAGTTATTAAAACATTCATGAAAGAACCATAATGCCTCATGTGCTTCGAGTTGCAGAAACAAATCCAGCATTCGCAGTATCAGAACCTGATTATTTTATGCAAAATCAAGCATGGTTTATCTCAAGTAAGTAGGATATCAACAGAGAACCAACTAATACCGTGGCAGAAAGGAGGATGATATTGATGTGTCGTGGAAGCATGATAATTACTTCTTCCCAAACGACACCTCTATCAACATCATTGACATAGTGCACCTCGTCAAATATAACCTACCACATTTATGCAGAAAATATGTCAGCAAATCAATATGATTCCAAGAAATTCGTACTACGGTCCTTTTATTGTTTAGGAAAAAACAAAAGTCCATTACCCATTCAATGTCTCGAATTATATCTGCACCGCGATAGAGCATTGATCTTAAAATTTCTGTGGTCATGATGAGACAAGAAGCCTCTGGCCTCAAGCTTACATCACCAGTAAGAAGCCCAACATCAAACTTCCCACAGAAATCTCTGTATTTCTGATTGCTGATGGTTTTTATTGGAGCAGTATACACAGCTCTGGTGCAGTGCTGCATGAACGAAGTTCAAACATAAACTTATTAATAAATTCAAGATATTCCTTCATGTTATCATTCAAATTGACTGATAGTATTTTTACATAAAAAAGGGGGGGGAAACTTAACAATGTTACAAGATTTGGTCAGATTATCATGCGGGTAGTTGAATAAAAGTAATACTCTCTGTCTCATTACAAGTACCATTTAAGGTAATGCACAAGAAAATGATTGATTATATTGTTTTTTATAGTGTTGGAATATTTATTAGAATATTTCTAGTATTTTCTATTATTATTGTCCTTGATTTAAGGAGATAATTAAGTTGTAATCTCACTATTTAAACCAGCTCATGATGAGGAATAAATCAGAATAGCATTTATCCATTTCTTTCAACTTGGTATCAGAGCCTCTTCAAGATTCATTGGGCCACCTGCTATCAGGTTTCCGTTATTGGCCACCTACCATTTATGTCCACGAGCCAAGGAGGCAATCCTCACCTCACAAGCCGGTTTTGTGGGGTTGTGTTAGGCCCAACCACGATTTCTAAGATATAGTAACATAATGTGTTCAGTCTAAGATGTCCTTATGCAAAAGTATAACATCGCATTAATTGGAGTGGTTGAAAGTAGTAGTGGAGTAGTTAGGTGGATAAAAAATTTGAGACAGAAATATTCCAAACATGACTGAAGCTAAGCACAATGCCCCAATGATACTGAGCAATAAGGTTCATGGTGTCAAGCAATCACACCGCCATGAGGCAAAAAAATGGAAATAAAGACACTGAACCAGCAGTCAAAAATTCAGGCATACTTTCGATGCTAGAGCAAAGGCATACTCGGCAACTACTGTCTTTCCGGCAGATGTGTGAGCAGCCACGAAAACAGATTCTCCCTTTTCAAGATAATAAATAGCCTGCAATCATCATACAATAAGGAAACAAAATAAAAAAATATAAAAACAAATGAAAGTAGTATATTCATGCTAGAGAGGACACCGGAAGATAATTTGATATAAATGATTTCTCGTAGTTAAAAACAAAATGAAAAGTTTATCGACTATAAGAAAGTATAATCTATTGCAAAATAAGTTACAAAAAAACGAGTTTCTTCAACAACAGTTGAATCATTATAATCAATACCTATATATAAAGGGGATACCAAATTTTTGTTTAGCCTTTTAATCTTCCAACTTAACACTGCATTTAAACTATTTAATTTATAATGAACTCGTTCTTTACCCAATCAAATAATTTAATTTTCTATCCTATATATAAAAGTGATACCAACTTTTGGTGTAACCCTATTTTTTTCCAATTTAACTCTTTGTTTAAACTATTTTGTTTACAATTTTTCCCTTCTTTATCCAATCAAAGAGGGAAAAGAAGAAACAAAATGGGACCATAAAAAGCAGACAAATGGGCTAATTAGTGCCTGTCTGCATGCTAGTACAGAATAATTTAAAATGTGACTAGTGCTCCTTAAGCATATGATCCAAATCTGCAAAGCCCAATGATAGGACCCAAAATCATGAATTAGAAAATGGGATTGTATTGATATTGAAATGACCAAACCAGAGAAATAAGAAAGTTAGAAACTACAAAACCCCTTTTCCTGAGGAAGAGATAACTAATTTGGTTACCTCCTTCAACTTATATACTGATCCCTCTCCAGAATATTCAATAACTAATTCGGTTACCTCCTTCAACCTATATACTGATTCTCTTCAACCCATCCAGTTATTCATTTTCTCCCTCCTCCAACCAATCCCATGTGTGCCTCCCATCCCCTAATTCTTTCTGCGGGGATATATCCTTATACCTCCTTCATAAGTTTGCAGGCCTTTATCTATAGGCCCAACCTCCCCCCACCCACCCACACCCCTAACTCTCTTTTACCTCTTCTGCATAATGGGCCAATCATATTTCCTCTCCTCCTATACTGATGCTGAACCTGAATGGGCCTATCAGCCAATTGACAAATGGCTCCAAATAACATAGACCATCCCCTCCACTCAAGAATTTAGCATAGAATACAGTATAGACTCCCAATCATTGTAAAATGAACTGAACACGTTTGCAATTGCAATAACATGTGTCAATGGCCAACAACAAAAAGTATAAATTCTAACTAGTCACTTCATAAAATGAATTTGATCCGGGAAGCAAACTATAAAGGGAAAGGCATAGAAAGTAAGAAGACTAGTACAGAGTAAGAAAGAAAGAAAATAAAAGTTTTAGTAGATAAACGGAGAAAGAAAACTAGATTTTATTTCGATTTAATGACTGTACAAAAGCAAAGGTACAAAATATAGACTAAGGCACATAAATGCTAATAATGACCATCCTAAAATTAAGGAGATAATATAAAATAGTAAAAGCTATGTAGGAAAGGGAGATCTCAATAAAATACAATGATTTTGTATCAAAGTAAGGATGAAATGGAAGTATGAATTGAACTGTTTAAATCAGATTGCCATTGGTAGTTTCTCGAAGGTTGAAACAACAGATAAATATAGACTCTAGACCTCAATGATCGGTCACTTATTTGAAAACCTCCTGGGGACATTGTCACATAAATAGAGGATAATGCAAGTAAAAAGATCACTTTCCACTTTCCAGCCCATAAAAGAGTGGTGAAGGGAAACATTTCAACATAGTCATTATTTCTTAGTTCTTATTGTTTAAGGTCTATGAAACAATCATTCTATACCTATATTTGTAACTTCAATCATATGGTATTGAAGTATGGTCAAAGTACAGTGGTGACTAATAAGAAGATGATTAGCGAGGTAAATACCTTCTTCTGAAATGCATCCAATTCGAAAGGAAACTCTAATGCCATGTCAGGAATAAGTTCATGAAAGCGACCGGCAATTTCTTCACTGTCTTCAAGCTTAGCCCAAGCCTGCCAAAAGAATAGCTTTCCTATCTCAAGCATTGCCACAAAAACATAAAGAAAATAACGATGCATAACAAGACAGATGAACTGTTCTTTTGAGCACAAATCAGGACAACATCATTGCATAACCACTTACTAGCTTCTGCTTTTGTCCAACCACGTCACTTAATCCCTCCAAATGCAGTTGTGATCCTTCTGAGTCAGCTGATAAAATATCATCAAGTGACATTGCACTCTCGCTAGCTTTGCTGGATACTTCGGTCGTATCAACTTCAGCTTCCAACGTAACAGTCTCCCCTTCTGATAAATGACCTGAACAAACAGCATTGTCCTTAACCACAAAAGAGGTGAAAAAGAGTATGGTCTAGTAAAGATTTGGTTGCAGACTTGCAGAGGTTTGGTTCCTTTGATTATAGGGCAACACAAGGATTTCCAAACTTAAAATGTAGGCCGAAAGAACAGAAGTTATCAAAAAGTTATAAATGTATGTCATGTACCATCTTCTTCTTGTTCTCCAACAGCATCCTCGTCCCAAGCCTTCTTAAATAAGTCGTCAAACTGTACAGATAATCCACTCTGCATTCCAGCGGTCAACATGAGAAAAAAGAACATGTATATTTATTTGATTAATAACCAATATAATCAAGCAAGCACATTCTTAAATTGACCATATCCCTGGTACTGGTAGTGGCACCATCTGGCATAGAATGAGGGAATCTACAATATAAACTAAAAGAATATACACTGAAACAGCTTTCACAAATTTAGATACAGACAATGTTAAGGTTAGCTAACCAAATTTTCATCTAACGGGCCCTTTGGTGTATTCGCGTCCTTGTAAACATTCCATGACAATGGATACCGCTGCAAATAAAATAAAACAGACCTTGCATGAGTTTTATCAAATTTCAAACTGCAAATAGGATCAAAAACAAGTAGTACTTTTCCTCATATATGAATAATAAATAAAAAATAATAATTACCTTGAGCGCACCAAGGTCCAATCCTTGCTTTAGGCTAGGTGGTATTGTCTGCGCAGGGCCACCATTTAAAATTTCACGCACCCATTCACCATTAGAAGCACCAGGCGGAAGAGATCTATTTAGATTTTGCGAATCATCCAAACCTCCTGGCCGAAAAGGTCGATTGTTGATGCTTCCCCTAACAAAATCCTTCGCAGAAGTGCGTGGTAATGGTCCAGATTCGACAGCTCCTGATGCTAGATCAGATACACTCACCTAATACAACATCATAGGCACCAGTGAGAAGGTGAACAAAATCAATTAAGAGCAACTTAAAACTAAGTCTATTCTAACTTAACAAAATCTTTCCAACAAAGAGACAGACTGTGCTAGTTCATATTGTTATATCGAAATCTATATGGATCATTAATTGGGAAGACACATATATTAAACACAAAAGCACCTCACACCTCCTCAAACTTTGGCTTCCATTTTTCTTTCACTGGACGCCGAAACGGAGGTTCCCAAATTGGAACTACCACAGTCCGTGGCACTGATGGCTCGAGAGGAACTTTAGCCCTGTCAAACCAATCAAATTCCCACTGCTTCCCAACTTTTTCTGGTGCAAATTCATCCGTGTCCAATCGCGGCTCTAGATAAGTCTCTTCGATAAACTTCTTTATAGATTCAGGTGTCTCCTTAGGAAAGGCAGGTGGCTGAAATAAAGAACGCAAAAAGTTATCAATGACAATAAATAAACCAGTGTAGTCAAAGGTCTGAAGGAAGGGATACAAAAAGGTATAATCCCATCCATCGAAACTTGCTAACCACAAAGCCAACAAGGTGAATTAATCAAAATGTTTAGCGTGTGTTCGTTCGGGTGAGCCTTTTCCAGACCTCGGTTTTTAATAAATTTGATTTTGTAAATGTTATTAAAATTTGAGTTTGAACTTTGAGGAGAAGTCAAAGCCATCTATGCTTTGGATTCTTTACTTTAAAAGCATATTTAATATAAAAAAAAATGGTTAAATTTTTAACCTGCTGCAACATTACTTTCTATCACGTTAACTCAAAACAAGGTTTAGAAAGAAAGAAAAAAACTCATTTTAATTCAAAATGACAAAACATCTAGACTTTTATCAAAATCATGTTAGATTGGATTGCACATAAATTTGAAGGAATTGAATACTCTTAGAATTTTGGTTGGGCCTAGCTAATACCAATGTTGTCAATTGCGGAAAATAGTGGTTTGTTCAAATTATGCTATGCTATAGTGCTATAGCGCCACTATTTAACAACACTTTGTATTAAATAGCGTATCATGGAACAATAGCGGCCTGTTCAAATTCCACAACAATATAGCATTGAGTGCCGCTATTTGACAACATTGGCTCCTCATACAAAGCCGGTTTCTATGGTGAGGGACTGCCCCCGCTTATGCACTTATATGTTCCTGTCTTATCTCATTCGATATGTCCAACTCGTGACAGAATAACAACCAGTTGTCAGTCTTCGGTAGTCGATACACTTAACCACAAACCAACCTAGGGTTTTGTAACTGAAAATCTGAATCCTGTATTTTTACTGCAAATGCTAGTATGCTTGAGTAATTCTTTTATACGAAAACACCAATAATTCATTACTCTGTGGAAAACCTACGCCTACTACATATATCAGATTCAAAAATCTCGTATAATACATTACTGAATTTGCTAAATAATTAAGAAAAACAATTAACTAATTAATCACTCAATTGCGTTGTGAATAAAAAAAAACTGTGATTAAGAGCACAGAGAAAGTAACAGAAGCAGAATAGTTGAAGAAAATAATTAGGTTAAAATTGGAGTGATAGTGTGTTGAAGAAGACGAAGTAAAAACCTAACCAGAATGAAATCGGGAATGGAGTGTTGCGGTTTGGGGCGCTCCACCGTGGACAGCGGTTCTACACGGAGGTGGCCGCTGTGGCCGGAAAACCCGACCCGGAAAGAGAGTTCGTTAGATACTTTAATCGGATCCATTGGAAGAAGTAAAATGCAGGGTTTTGATTTTCGCGGGTTTTGGGTGAGACTGTAAGAAGGTTAAAAGGACACTCACGTAAAATTGAAGTGAAGTGAAGCGCAACTGAACAAGTAAAGTACAATCCAACGATCAAAGTAAAGTACTTATTTTTTTTGGTCAAGTTTTTTTAATTATAAATAAATAAATTATCTACCAAATATAAATAAATATTTAATTTTTTATTTTTTTAGAAGAATGAAAAAAATTATAATGACATGTTTAACTATTGTTATTTTTTTTATAAATAAAAGTTAATTTGAGTTAGATTCGATGACTCGTCGGGATTGAACGTGTATTAAGGATTGACGAAGGACGAAGGTTAAGAGAGAGATTTTGAATAGGTAATGATTTGTAAACTCCTTACTAACTAAATCAAACATTCATTGATACATTTTTCTTTCTCCTTCATTAATACATTTTTCTTAATAAGTGTGAAATGAGCAAAAGACTCATTTAAAGTGGGACGGAGGGAGTATATTTTATTTTTGGATTTTAAGAAAATACATTCACACCTTTCTGGAAGCATCATCGATAAATGTCACCAAATACACTCTACCACGAAGAGTCTCCACTTCCATAGGTCCACACGCATCAGAATACATCATATCCAATATATTATTTTCAACTTTGAAGTTCTACTAAAAGATACTCTATGTTGCTTCTAAAACAAACAACAATCATGATAATTCAACTTAGTACATTTGTGAGATGCAGCGAGGAACTTCCTTGACAAAATTTGCAATCCTTTTTCACTTAGATGAGTCATCCTTTTATGCCACAAATCTAGCAAAGCAAAATTATTGGCCACATTCGAGCAATCTTTGATCAACTTAACTTGATTTTTGTAAAGCCTTAAATACACGACGCCTCTGGCAACCATCAATGATCCTTTGGTAGGTTTCCACTTTTCATCGCCAAAGTTGTTTTGAAATCCAGCTAAATCAAGAGCATGGACAAAGATTAGATTTAGACGCAAATCTAGCACATGTCGCACGTCCTTCAATATTAGTGTGAAACTGGTATTGGTTTGAACACAAACATCACTAATTCCAATAATACCTGCAATTATATTGTTACCTATCTTGACTTTGCCAAAGTCTTCTACTTTGTACATCACAAAGAATTCTTTGTTGGAAGTGGCATGATAAGAAGTTGCAGAGTCAACGACCCATTCAACACATGAATCTACATTGTGACATTATTCTTTTTCAACATAAAGCAACACTATTTCCCCATCACCTACTAGGGTTGTGGTATTTTAATTGTCATATGGTCTTTGATTCCTCTTATCCTTCTTTTCTTTGCGCTTCAAAGATTTGCAATTTCTTTTGATGTGACCTTCTTTTCCGTAGTGATAACATTTGAACTTTTTTTTTGAGGTTGAGACTGTGATCTGTCTTTGGATTTAATGAATCTCCACCAGCTTTTACTTCTGCCCCTGTTCTCCGTGACATGGGCTTGAGAGCTACTTGATCATATGTGTTTCTTCTTGTTTCTTCATCGAACATGTTGTCTTTAACTTTGGACAAAGTCAGCGCTCCATCTTGAGCATAGCTGCTTACTGACACCACCAAAGTTTCCCAACTTTATGGCAAAGAACTCAAAAGCAACAATGATTGTAATTCGTCATCCAACACCAACTTCATGACAACCAATTGGTTTAGCAAGTATTGAAAGTCACTCAAGTGCTCGACAACCGATCTTCCCTCCCGGTACTTTAAATTCACCAAGTTTCTAATAGCGAAAGTTTTGTTTTATGCGGTATTTCTTTAATACATCTTTTCAATGTTCTTCCATGGAGTCTGGGCATTCGTCTATGTGGCCACACAGTGGAATACACTAAGATCCACCCACTTCCTAAACAGACTAACAACCTTCCGATAAGATTTTTTTTTAGTCTACATTCGTCACTTTATCTGGCTCTGTGTCTCCCTTTTCTACAAGATCATACATATCCTTGCAGTAAAGTATAACCTCCATTCTTGACCTCCAAATGGAGTAGTTTGTAGAGGTGAGTTTAATCATCATACTAGTGTTCTCCTCCATTTAAGGGAAATTGTTCCATTCTATACGACTTAATCTGCCACTGGACGTCCATAAAATGATCTCTTAAAATATGTAACATAAAAGGATACGGTTGCCTTAAAGATCACCTTCAAATAGGTTTTGCAAACAATGAAGTTGATTTTTCCAATCTTTCATTATGCGCTTAATTATAACAGGGACTGGAAATGTGCTAAAGAAATTTGCTCTAGAGTTGTTGAGGTCTAGGGTTAGGGGTGGCAAAACGGGCTCTACCCGTCGGGTCAGCCCATTTAACCTGCCATTTTAGGCAGGCTGGGGGTGAGATTTTGAGCCTATCTCTCTAGTTGGTATGCCCCTGTTAAGCCCGCTGAAAAACGGGTCATAGCGGGCGGGCCCGCGTGCTTATTAAACTTTCTTTTTTTTACTATTAGTGACCAAATTTTTAATTTACACACCCAATAAACAATTGGGCCAAGTGATACCAACCCAACCTCAAATTGTCTCACTCTCTCTGATAGTGATAAGTGATAACCGATCACCACTAGTCCACGACCTCTAGAAAAAAAACTGATTCACCACTACATTATATTGAGACTTATTTCATGTTGTTGGATTTATTTTGTAATTTGTTTTATGTTGGATGTATGGTGGATTTATTTGAGATTTGTTTAATTTTAGAGTCTTTATATTGAATTTATTGTTTTTATAATAACAGCGTTTTTGTTAATAACAATTGACAAAAAAATATTTTAAAAAATAGACGGGCCAGCCTGCCAACCCACTAGTCCTCCTTTAGGCGAGGTGGGGTGTGAGTTCGAGTCCACCCCGCCGCACCCCATTGAGTCCAAACGGGTTAGGCTGACCCGTATTGCCATCCCTACCTGGAGTTCAAGCTCCTAAACATAGGTAAAACATATTTTCCTTGTTGCAACCACGTTGCAAATGCAAACTTTTCCTTGAAATATGCATATAGGATTTTATGTCGTAAAAATGTGGCTCATTATGATTCAAACTTGATAAGACTTAAGACCACTCTTGAACAATTGCGGGTAATTTACAACTACAATAAAAATTAGCTACATAAGTAAATTTGCAATTGTCACACACAAACTAATTTGGTACCCCCTAAAAACAAACTAATAGGGATAGGCCCACGGCCCATAAAATATTGCATCGAACGTGTCTAACTCTGGTTGATTCTCCAGAAACTTCTCATAATCTCACACTTCACCCTTTATATAACCATCTTCATTCTTCCTACGCCATTTCTTTCTTATTCTTATTTCAAACACAACAAACAACTTCGTTGATTCTCATCTCCATATTCGAAAAAATCGAATTCTCACCATTCACCATCACTATGGTAAGTTCCATTTTCTCATCTATTTTTTTTTTATATTCTTATTATTACATGTAATAGAATCAATTATATCTCTATGCATGTCTTTGAAATTTGTTGAATTCTGTTCCTTTTACTGTATAATTTGATTTGATCGATAGGTTTTAGCTTTGGTGGATATTAGAAGTTAATTTTTTGGGATTTGTTTAATCTCCATTTGTAGTAAAATGGTGTACAATTATTTGTAATCGATAGTTTGATTCATTTATCTTTTGTAATTTTTGGATGTGTGATGAATATTGTTAATTTCTGCTCGTGTGAATATTGTTAGTTTGATTCATTAATATTCAGATTTAATTGGATTCTTGCATGAGAAATGATATTTTTGTATCAAATTTTTCATGTCAAATACCCCATCCATTGTTTTGATGTTAGATATTTGAAAGGTTACAAACACATACGGTGTCGCATATGATATTTTGATGTTCAAATAACACGTTCTCGTATTATAGTTCTTCTGTAATAATTGATGATACATTCATATTACTAATTTAATTTTGTACTTTCTGATTTGTTGCAGACATCATATTCAAGGAGATCAAGGTTAGTTGCTTTCTGAATGTTCAAATTTGCTATTGAAATTTTGAATTCAAGTAGCGTGCGTTTTTGCAATGTGGCTTATGCGTTTGATTTTCGTTTTACAGGTATTCCCCCTCTCCCTCGCCCTCGCCTTCTCCATACAGGCGATACAGTAGGTCTGTTTCCCGGTCTCTTTCAAGGTAGGATTCGTGACCCCTCTATTTTTAATCGAGTTAACTTTTTAAGTTGATATAGTTTTGCGTGTTATTGCTTCTCTGTTATATTTTTAATTATCTGATTATGCACTCATGTTTAAGTTGTTTTGTTACGGTGATTTAGGAGCGTAACACCAGATGTGGAAAATCCAGGAAACAATTTGTATGTGACAGGACTGTCTCCTAGGATCACCAAGAGGGAACTGGAGAAGCATTTTTCTGCTGAGGGAAAAGTATGTTCTTCATTGTCTTCTATTCATTTAATGCTTGTTTTTTAGTTTTAAATGGCTTATTATTCCTTGAAATATAAGTTTAAATATGTTGGTACCCTTGAATTTCTTTTGTAGGTGGTAGATGTCCATCTGGTTGTTGATCCATGGACAAGGGAATCCCGTGGTTTTGGATTTGTGACAATGGATACTTTAGAAGACGCTGATCGTTGTGTGAAGTATCTGAATCGCTCTGTACTTGAAGGCCGTGTTATTACTGTTGAGAAGGTACACTTAATCAACAATGTCTATTTTGGGGCTTTGATTTAGTTGTTTGATTTTTGTTCAACTTCACTGTATTGATTATGCATGGATGATTTGCTTTTGTGTTCTTTACGAAATTTGTAAGATTTATGCTTCTTTCCATTTGAAGTTTCTGTGGCAGCAGGTTAGGGTGTGAAGCAGCCCTTCATCAAACTCTCAAATCACAACTAAACAAATCAAATCAAATCAAATACATCAACAAGCATCAGACCGTTGGGGTTGTATGCCCTGCATTTCCCTCTTTTATTTTTCTTGCATTTATAACTTGTTATGTTCCCTTCATTTTTATAGCTATTAAGTCCCTCTTATGACAAAGGGTTTATAAATATTTTGGCTAAACATTTAATTTTTTGATTTTGTATTGATGTTGTTGTTGCTTATATTCATGTGCATAGCAATACCCTATCCTCATACTGTGTTCTTCATTTACTGCAGGCCAGAAGACGACGCGGTCGAACCCCAACACCTGGGAAATATCTTGGTCTCAAAACTATTCGAGGTGTGTTTCATTTTTTCTTTTATGATTGTCCACCTTTTTTTTTTTTTTCCTTTTTTTTTTTTTTTTTTTTATTTAATCCTTTT
>Ga0228710_1001064_pt1 | contig 39574 bp, 19 predicted proteins | sample MedpolnodulmetaG_FD_177995 | JGI IMG/M metagenome (GOLD analysis project Ga0228710, IMG submission 177995) | Root nodule microbial communities from Medicago polymorpha collected in Santa Monica, California, United States - pink nodules | ecosystem: Host-associated > Plants > Roots > Nodule...
CCCCCCCAATCAAATATATCTAATTCTTAAAAAATGTGAGATAATATTACTCTAAATGTGCAGAATCTTCTATTTTAGGATTATGTTTTCTTTTGATCAAATAGAGAAATGTGTTTACGTAAAAGTTTGCACTTGATTATTTTTGTTTTGTTGAGTTTGATGACTGTGAACTGACAATTCAACATGGTATAGTAGATATACATATAATCTGTAGTTTCCGTTATTTGAACCTTGGTCACGGTTAATTGTATGATGTTCATAAGGAATGTTATTTCTTTATATTGAATGATTTTTAGAGTTCATTTTAGAGCATGCTTTTATTCCTTTAATGAAGGATGTAGTTGACTAATTTTTATTTGTTAACATGGAATAACACAGATGAAGGTAAGAATTTAAAGTTGGTGGATGCCCCTGTTTCCGGTGGTGTTCAGAGGGCCTCCGACGGAACACTTACGGTATGGTGTACGTCTTTGGTTTTTAGTTAAACTGCTCTTTTGATTTTGTGAACTGAGGCACTGAAGTCATGTATATTTCTCAGATAATGGCTTCAGGGACTGATGATGCTCTCAAGAGTGTCGGCAATGTCTTATCAGGTAACACGTACTTAGCATAGAAGTGAATAATGTCAATTCTGTATTTGGGTTTACAGATTTCTAAAATAATTTTCTGGTCATTTCTTGTTGTTCTTTTTGATCAGCCTTGAGCGAAAAGCTTTATGTTATCAAAGGTGGTTGTGGTTCGGGAAGGTACTGTTCAATTTATATAAGTCAATCATTCTTAATCCATTTTGTCTCATAATAGTACTACTTTCCATATGCTTGAAACATGTAATTCAATGCTAACTCTGATAGAAGGTGACAGTAAAATTGAGTGAATGAGATTACATTAATGCGAACTAATTTATAGTATCATTTTGGTCTATTTTGTTCTCCAGTGGTATAAAGATGGTTAACCAATTGCTAGCTGGAGTTCATATTGCATCATCTGCTGAGGCAATGGCATTTGCTGCAAGATTGGGTTTGAATACAAGACTGTTGTTTGATTTTATTACAACTAGTGGGGGAACATCCTGGTATGTCTCTTCCATGATGTGATCAATCTCTCCTTCCTTCTCTTCCCCTGGCCTAATATGGAAAAACAATAAACAAAATCAAAGTATTTCAAAGATTTTTTTCTTTTCTTTTTTCATAATCATCGTTTGACGTTATGATTGTGTTCATGGCTTCTTTCTCATGCACCGCTCATGGACATTTCAAAGGATTGTCATTGTTCCCTGTTTATTTTCATCTCTTAATTTGGACGATTTCTTCTCCCTAGTTGTCCACTCCTTTTTTTTCTTCATTATTTTCTATATAATAACACATTCATAGATTTGAACAGCAAGTGTTAAAACTGTGCTTAAGAGATGTATCATGTTTCAGGATGCTAGAAAACCGTGTTCCACACATGCTAAACAATGATTACACTCCTTATTCAGCGCTTGATATCTTTGTGAAAGATATGGTAAGAAATAATCTATTTTTTCCTCTCTGTTTCACAGGAGCATTGTGAGACACTCAATATGAATAATATTTTAAGATTTCTTTTATTAATATATTTTCATTCACAGGGAATTGTTACTCGTGAATCGTCTTCTTTAAAAGTTTCACTTCAACTATCAACTATAGTTCACCAACTGTATCTGTCAGGTTCTGTATATCATTTTGAATCTTTATGATGAATACATTATTAGGTTATTTTGTTCAATTTGATCATTCCTATTGCAGACTTTAATTGTTGGAAGAAAAAATAATATGAATAAAGCATGATCCTATTTTGGGGCAGGGGATATGAAGCCTTATTTCAAATTAGATTAAACTAAAGGAAGAAAAAGAAGAGGGTGGAGATGAGCTTGTCGGTATGATGAAGGGTGGTGCATTTAGGATCTATTTATTCACGCTCTTATTTAAAATGAACCTCATCCTATTTCATGGAGTGACATTGAGATACTGCAGAATACAATCCACAACTTGCAAGTGTCACACTCCTGGGTCATGCATGAACTAATTCACTACGCTAACTGCATATGCTAAATCTGGTCTTTTGTGTGCCGAGTAAATCAATTTTTCCCATTAATCTTTGATATTGAACTTTATCAACCTTAACACTCTTATCTTTGAGGCCCATTCAATGATTTTGCTCGAAGGGGATACCTGTCTATTTTCATCCTTGCTTGCTAGTTTCCATCTAAAGGTCAATCACATTTTCTTTAGAAATGAAATGCCCTGTTTTGAGTGGGTCGCTTTAATCCCAAGGAATTATTTGAATTTCCCAAGGTCTTTCATCTAAAATTCTGCCACTTACTTCTCCGTGAGCATTTGCCTCTCAACCGGATCATGTCCTTTGATAATAAGATAATCAGCATATACAAAAGTACAATTAGTTTAACTCCTTGTGAATATTAGTTTTCCGCCCAAGATTGGAGGCTCTTGATGCCATATAAAATTCTGAATATTATTGAAATAGTTAAAGTTACAAACTCTAATATGATGACTGCACCTAGTAAATAATTATTATCAAGAAAATAAAGAAATACAACGGAGGCTAATAATTACGTACAATGTTACTTACAACAATATTCAAATTATTCATTCCTACCTTGCAAGTGCATCTCGATACACTGAAGGATACATCTATTCTGATATGTACATACCAAGCTACTTCGAAAGGGATATTGGTAATTAATGAATTATTTCCACAGGGGTCTTATGCTCTAATGCTCATATTATTGTGGCACCCAAATTTAAAACATGTAAACAATAAAATTTAGCTACATAGTTTTTAGCAAAACTAACTACAAAAGTCCTTTTCCATAAGTCGGGGTCAGTTATCAAACAACAAAAATGTAATATCCTATCCTGAATCATATCTAAATAGTTTTCAACAAATGATGCAAAGTAGAAACAGGGAAAAAAGGACTTTTAGAAACTATAAGAAGTACTTTCTGAGACTTGTAACATTGTTGTATAGGTTCTGCTGCTGGATGGGGACGGAAAGATGATGCTGGTGTGGTCAAGGTATGAAAACCTATTTTTGATTGAAAGAACCTCTAGAGTTTGATATTTAATTCTTTTTGTTTTATCGAAATCAAATGAGAAAGCAATTAGCTTGACAAAAATAACAATTTTAGGCTCTGCCATAACAAACTCAGTAACTCTATGTTTGATATATTTACCTTATAGTTGAATCAACTAGTTTTTCAAAGTAAGGAAGAATTTTGTACTCACGATTTTCCTAGTTTCTGTATTATTGCATCTTTATTGGTGTTTTCCAACACTAACCAACTACCTGAAAGGTTTGAGTTGTTAGGCGAAGTCTCATGGATGGTTTTATCACTTTTTATAGGTTTATGAGACTCTAACTGGTGTTAGAGTTGAAGGAAAGGTCCAGTCTTTCAGGAAAGATGCTGTATTGCAATCTCTTCCAGCCGAGTGGCCCCAAGATCATGTTCTTGACATACAAAAATTAAAAGAAAGCAATTCAAAGATTTTGGTTGTTCTGGATGATGATCCAACAGGAACACAAACTGTTCATGATATTGAGGTATTAACAGAATGGTACGTGCTACTCATTGCCTTTTGTCATTTCTCAAATAGTGACTTCTTTAGAAGTAAAATATCAAGTTATTATCAATTGGACATATTCATGTGCAGGACTGTTGATTCACTGATTGGGCAGTTTAAAAGATCTCCAAAATGCTTTTTCATTTTGACAAACTCCAGGGCACTGAGTTCTGACAAGGTAAAAGCTTAGTCCTCATGTACCAATAAATCTACAAATTTTTTATTTAGTTATCAAGCACAAGATGTATTACTTATATGTTCTCAATTATAGCCATGGATGAAAATTTAAAACACTATTCAAAGATAGAATAGGCCACATGTTTATGTTTTTCAAAGCATTACACTGTGTTTTATTGTTTCCCTATAACTGGTAAAGCATGCGATACGAAGTACAAAGAAGAAGTGTTCGTGTCTTTATTATGGACATGCAAGGTTTGAGCTGAAAGTCTTGAGCTGTAATAGCTGCAGCACTGATGTATCTAGGTGCCATCCAATAAAAATACCTCCAAAGCTACCTGAGCTGTGTAATAGTTGTAGCGCTTAAGCATCTTAGTGACATATAATAAAGAGAAATGATATCTGTACAACCATTTCGTAACAACTTTTGTGACAACTTTCTCTCTCATACTCACATTATGTTTTTACTTTCTCTCTCTATTGCTTTGGTTTCTGTGTCGATACCCACTTTTGTTTGTAAATTTATGGTTGTTCCGAAAGTTGTCACACAAATGGTTGTTCAAATAACACACCTCTATAATAAAATACTTCAAAAGAAACCTGATGCATGAGCTGTTCTCCAAACCAGAGTTCAAGCTATTAGATATTTCAATGATCAGAAATATTGAGTTCAATGAAGTTCATAATTTACATTTGATATTTGACAGGCCACTGTATTGATAAAAGAGATTTGCAAAAATCTAGACACTGCAGCAAAATCAGTTGACAAGATCGATTTTACGGTTGTTTTGAGGGGCGATTCAACATTGCGCGGGCATTTTCCAGAGGCAAGGATGATTTATTTTAGCTCAGTGGTTATTGTATTCCACGGGATTGTGGCTTATGCTTCAATTTGGAAAATGACACGACTGTCTTTTACAGGAAACAGATGCTGTTGTTTCAGTATTGGGTGAAATGGATGCATGGATAATTTGTCCATTTTTCCTTCAAGGAGGCCGTTACACTATTAATGATACACATTTTGTTGCTGATTCCGAAATGTATGTATTTCCATTCATAATCTAGCTATAAGGAGTCCTGAACGGATACAAAGTTATAATCCTACTTATTTTTGTCTGCAGGCTTGTTCCTGCAGGGGACACGGAGTTTGCTAAAGATGCTTCCTTTGGCTACAAATCTTCAAATCTATGTGATGTAAAGCTTTTTGTCCCTTCCTTTGACTTGATCAATTTAATTTATATTTTCAGATTATTGATAAGAATAATAATGTCTTGAGATGTTTTTTATCCTGATATAGTGGGTAGAGGAAAAGACAAATGGTCGCATACTTGCAAGTAGTGTTGTATCTATTTCTATCCAGCTTTTGAGGAAAGGGGGGCCAGATGCAGTTTGTAAGCATCTATGTAGTTTGAAGAAGGTATGTTAAATTTGAGATATGGTTTCTTCTCTTTAGTTTCTAAAAACATGTAGGTTTTCTTTGCCTACACAAGATATTATGAATAAGTAGAGGTATTCAATCTACTTACTGAGATTACGTATATTGCATTAAGCAGGGGTCAGTATGCATAGTAAATGCGGCCAGTGAAAGAGACATGACTGTGTTTGCACTTGGAATGATCAAGGCAAAAATTCTTTCTTCTACTCTGTGCTTTTTCTTCTTCCCTTTCTGGATGTTTGTTTTACTGATGAAAATGATCTTGTATTGTTCCGACTTATTAACAGGCCGAGTTGTCAGGGAAACGTTTCTTGTGTCGCACTGCTGCTAGCTTTGTATCTGCCTGTATCGGAATCATTTCTAAACCTCCGGTGTTGCCAAAGGATCTAGGAATAGGCAGAGAAAGGAATGGAGGTTTGACTATTGTGGGATCTTATGTTCCAAAAACAACAAAGCAGGTGAAAATTTGAATCAAGTTATTGATATCAAATTTTCCAAGGAAACCCATTTTCTAATTTTTTTTTCCTCATGCTTATAATCCCAGGTTGAACAGCTTAAATTACAGTGCGGTCATTTCTTAAGAAGCATTGAGGTGATAAACATTCTAATTTTCTTTTCATCATTTGTTGTTAGTTTAAATCCTCTCATGTAGTTAACAATAATGTAAATCTATTTAGTGAAAGCATTCACTTTTATGCCTAATGCAATCTTTCTTTTTATATTTTATTTGCTGGTCTGATGAAGAATCTTTTGTAATAGGCTTCCGTTGAAAAACTTGCAATGGGGTCTATTGAGGAGAGGGAGGATGAAATCAGTAGAACAGCTGAATTAGCAGATGTATATCTTAAAAATCGTAAAGACACTCTTGTAATGACCAGCCGAAATCTCATAACCGGGAAATGTTTGTCTCTCTCCTTTGTGATTTTTATCCATTCTCTCCACTTCTTTCTTGTCAAGATTTTATAACTATTTTAGCATTCAAGATCATCTCTAAGATAGCTTCTCTGTTCTTGTTATGACCATTCAAAGAATGCTAGTGCATTTAAATTTGTGAAATAATTTTTATGTCCCTCTTTTTAATCTTCCAGTTTATTTTCAAATTTGCAGCTGCCTCTGAGAGTTTGGACATTAACTATAAAGTGAGTTCTGCTTTGGTGGAAATAATGAAAAGAATAACTACAAAACCTCGCTATATAATTGCAAAGGTACTCTACGTTTAAATGACTTAGTGAACCTGCATTCTGCTGTTTAATTAGTTACTTGTTTGTGTAAGACATAATTTTTAAAGATTATTTATTTTGTGCTGAAAAAATATACTGCTTATCCTTTCTTTTTGATTATGTCCCAAGTTTTAATCAAACACTGACAAATAATACCTTTTCTAGGGTGGTATTACCTCTTCAGATCTTGCTACAAAAGCCCTTGGTGCAAAATGCGCCAAGGTTGTTGGACAAGCACTCGCTGGTATTCCGTTGTGGCAACTAGGCCCTGAAAGTAGACATCCTGGAGTTCCTTACATTGTCTTCCCAGGCATGTCTTCTGTAGTCGTCATTTTCCTTCTTTTTAAGTTACATTTTGTAACCAAGTCTGAGTATCTGGTACTAATAAGTCTATATCTTTCTTCATTCTAGATCTCATCTCAATTTTTTGAAAAATAATTCCTTTGGTAGGTAATGTTGGTGACAGCGAAGCATTGGCTGCAGTCGTGAAGTCTTGGACTTGTCCAACAACAATTTCATCAACAAAAGAGATTCTAAACGTAAGGATAATATGGTTCAAGGTTTTGCATCCGCATCTTCACAAATACTGATTTTTTGTTCTTTTTGGCATAAAGAATGCAGAAAATGGTGGATACGCTGTTGGGGCATTTAACGTCTATAATTTGGAAGGAGTTGACGCTGTTGTTTCTGCTGCAGAGGAAACGCAAAGTCCTGCAATATTACAGGTCAGAAGCAATCAGTTGAAAATATTGATTTGCATGTGTTCATTTTCATTGCTATGAACACAATTCAAGAGTTCTAAGCTTGTTAATGAAAGTGATGTAGTATGATAAGCCTAGAGTACTCCTCTAACTAAGGTTTTGCATGATCTTTGAGAAAAAGAAATCTCAAAAGTCTAAAATTTTGCAAACCGATCTTAATAATATATGGTACTGAAGGGAATTAATAACTCAAATATAATATAATCCTAGATATGTATCAAATCTAAACTCCTAATCAAATTTAAAAAACCAAACCTATTACACGGATCAAACTATTTTGAGGAAATAAGGGCTTTAAAAAAAAACTAAACTTTATTGCATTGTTGATTGATTGCTTCGTATTATTTATATAAGGGCTTTTTAGATAACTTGAAATTCTTTTATTTAATATTTTTAAAACATGGTGTTTCTAAAGTTGTTGTACAACCTATATAATTTTCAGATTCATCCTGGCGCCTTGAAGCAAGGAGGAATTCCCTTGGTTGCTTGTTGCATTTCTGCTGCAGAGCGCGCTAGTGTAAGTGGCAATGATGTTATTTGAAGTTTTTTATTTTACTTTCCTTTGTTTTTAATAAAAAAAAAATCATTTGAAGTGAATGGACATCTAATTGGTAATGAGAAAGAAAAGTTATTTGTCAGGATGGAACAAACAAGGACATGCCTTATAAAATGATACTGAAAAGTTTGTCCCTCACCATATTTTTTTATTACAATTTTTTAAAACGCATCTATTATTTCCAGAAATTTTGAAAATTTGAATATATTGTTTTTGAAAATGCATTCTTCCTAGTGTGTCTTCCATCACCTCTCTACCACAATTATTCACTACATGAGTCTTCCATCTCCTTTTTAGAAATTTAAAAAGAACATAAATTTTATAAAATGAAAACTGAAAATGTTTTCAAGAAGTAAACGGGGTCTTATGGTTTTGGATGCTTTGATAGAGTCAAGAGAAACCAGTATCATTCAACAAAACAAATGAGGGTGTTACTAACTTTCTGATTTGCATCGATCATATGTGGGTTAGGAAAGCACAAATGATCTTTATTCACACTTGGATAAATATTTGTTTGTGTATTGTTATATTTCACTACCTATATTTCTAGCAGGTGCCCATCACTGTTCACTTTGATCACGGAACTTCAAAGGAAGATCTTGTGGAAGCTCTTGAACTGGTAATTTGCATTTCTACTCGCATAACATTCATATGTAGACCACAAATTCAACCTCAAAGATGATGTGGCATGCATTTATAGTTTTCTTTATTATCTCTACTTCTCAAAAATAAAATTGTATGTCTGAATGCAACAATTCCAGGGAGTCAGTTCTTTGATGGTGGATGGTTCACATCTTTCTTTTGAAGAAAATGTTAAATACACAAAATTTATATCATTATTGGCTCACTCAAAAGATATGTTGGTTGAAGCTGAGCTAGGAAGATTGTCAGGGACAGAAGATGACTTGACTGTTGAAGAGTATGAAGCCAAGCTAACAGATATTAATAAGGTCGCTCACTCCTCTAAAATAAGATCTCAAAATATTCTTCTGTGCTTTCCATTGCTAAACTTACTAATCTGGTCTCATTTATTTCAGGCGGAGAAATTCATTGATGAGACTGGCATTGGTGCTTTAGCAGTGTGTATTGGTAATGTGCATGGAAAGTACCCGGCAAGTGGACCAAAACTCAGATTAGATTTGCTTAAGGTGATAGTATATTTCTGCTTGTAATATCCATTCACTTACTTATTTAGCAAAAAATAAAAGACAGAAAATATCCATTCAGTTACTCATTTACCAAAAAATAAAAGACAGAAAATCTCTTAAATCAACTTTTCAGAAGAAGTTCCCCTATTAAAAAAATAATAACAGAAATTAGCATATTATAGAAGTGAAAACAACTTTTTTTCAACCTCTGACATATATATAGGAAATACTTTTAGTTCCTCAAATTGTTCTATAAAGTAATCATCTTTTCAATATGTATAATTCAATGCGGCATTTGATCTGTATTTATGGAGTAACATCCTTACAGTCTTGGTGATACTGAGTTGCCTTTAAGAGAATTTATTTTGGTTGAAGCCGATTTTCTAGGTTTCCATGTCTTCCTCCCTATTTTCTTTCCTTTTCAAAAAACAAAATTTCGGTGGCAGTGGATGCCTAATGTGTCTGAATGGATAGTCATTTGAACCATAGTTGAGGTTTCTTTTCATATTAAGATCTTGACATTCTATAATGTTTAGGAGCTGCGTACTGTGAGCCAGAAGAAAGGAGTTTTGCTGGTGCTTCATGGTGCATCTGGTTTGGGCACTGAACTTGTAAAGGTACAGTCATCTACATAAAATATTTGAAATTTAACTTTATGTTTTGTCTGTCTTTAAAGTAACATCTACATGCTATGAGCATCGAGCCTAGGATACAGCTGCCTTATATCACAAAATTTGGGCTTGTGAGACTGTTTGAGCGAATTTATGAAAACAACTAATGACATGTCCGCAAAGTTTGACTTTATTTTATTTTTGTTATAGAAATAAATTTACTATTATTGCTTAATTATGCTGTTTATTCAAACCGGGAATTTGAAAGTTATCCTATATGTTAAACCTCTTATTCATAAAAATAACTTTAATGTGATTGGCAATGTAGATTTGAAAATTGAATAATACTAGCAACATGTTCTTGAAAGTTTATATTGCTAACCTTGCAAGAGCTTTTTGATTCATGACAGGAATGCATAAGTCTTGGTGTTAGAAAGTTCAATGTCAACACTGAAGTAAGAAAAGCATACATGGACTCCCTAAATACCCCAAAAAATGATTTAGTTAATGTTATGGCTTCTGCAAGAGATGCCATGAAAGCTGTAGTAGCAGAAAAGATGCATCTCTTTGGTTCAGCAGGAAAGGCATGATCAACAAATTCATTTGTTAGGATTAATGGTGTAACTATCAACTTATGTAGTTTTCTAATAAAGAATATTACAGCATCATTAATTCATTATCCATATCTCCTTGAACTCAATAAATGATTATATTTGTTATTTACTTGTCTTACATCTGTGCTTTTTGTTTTGAGGGATCTTGCAGTTTTACTTGAATATACCTTTATTTATTCAAAACATTAAGGCAAAGCAAGTTCGTTATCCTTAGAATTTGAATTGGCCTAAAAGGGATTTGGTTTATCACAAGTGAACAAAGTGCAGATATATCTATTAATTGGAAATTAACGCTTAAAATTACAATATATATATATATATATAGGAGAGATATTTTGACTCCAAGAGTAAGTGTTTTAACTTACTCCAAATTATGACCTTTAATTTCAATATTGATTAATGGCTTAGGTTAATCGATATGGGTGTGCTTTAATTACATTCTCTGTTGGAGTCAATAGTCATCACCATAAAATAACAAAACAATTAATGTCTTTTAATTGATTATTTTTTTTTATTCTTCTCCCTTTGCTTTTTTTTTTCTCACGCTAAAAGAAATGGAAAAGGGTTAACAGCAAAAAAACATAAAAACCCTACCGTGGAGGTAGTAATACTATTTAACATTTTAAAGAAACTAAGGTAGTAAAAAATTTATAGAGTTTCATTTCACGAAAAAAAGGATCCCAAATATACAATTCTTTGAAACATTTTAACTCAATTAGTCTCGTTTAAGATTTTCGTTTCACTGTTAACATTTTAACTCAACTTTTTTTAGAGGAGTGATATTTGTACAACTAATATTAGACAACTTTGGTGACAACCACCTTTCTCTTCTTGTGATTAGACAAAAACAATGGAGAGAGAAGGAAGAATGGAGAGAATAAAAACACATATGAGTATGAGAGAGATGGTTGTTTCAAAAGTTGTCAAAAAGTGGTTGTCATTTCTCTTTTTTTTACACTGTTAATACTATCTTGGTACTAAAACATTTTAGCAGATCGATAACTAATCTGAGTTTTACTATTTTTGCTGACAAACATTTTTGCAATGAAAGAGTTTTTATGTTTTGCTGTTAAACCTTTTCCATTTCTTTTAGCGTGAGAAAAAAAAGCCAAAGGGAGAAGAATAAAAAAAATCAATCAATTAAAAGACATTAATTGTTTGGCTTAAATGCACTTTTCACACCCTATGTTTTAAAAAGTTGTGATTTTGGCCCCCTTTAAAAAAAATGGTTATTTTGACCCCCTAACTTTTGGACTTCTTTTGATTAGCTAATTTTATGCCAATTTCTCAGTCTCTGATGGTGTAAATTGGCATGGGGATAGAATGATGCTGATAAGTGCAGTCCAAACTTGCATGGTGTCCAAACTGGCATGATAAGTGGAGTCCAAACTGACAAGTGAATCCTTCTTAAGGGGGCCAAAGTTACACCATGCCAGTTTGAACTCCACTTATCAACATGCTTCTATCCCCATGTCAGTTTACACCATCAGAGACTGAGAAATTGTCATAATCTCCATCAAAATCAGCTAATCAAAAGAGGGCCAAAAGTTAGGGGGTCAAAATATCCATTTTTTTAAAGGGATCAAAATCACAACTTTTTGAAACATAGGGGGTGAAAAGTGCATTTAAGCCTAATTGTTTTGTTATTTTGTGGTGATGAGTGTTGGCTCCAATAGAGAATGAAATTAAAGCATACCATATCAATTAATCTAAGCCATTAATCAATATTTAAATTAAAGGTCATGATTTGGAGTAAGTTAAAACACTTACTCTTGGAGTCAAAATATCCCTCCTCATATATATATAATTTCTTTCAAAAAGAAATTATGTAGTTATTTAACTGTTCGATAATTATTCTTGAGTATTGTAAATGAATTTCACACAAGCATTTAGTTAATAGTTATAATTAATTATTTGTTGATATTTTACCATCTTGTTACTGGTACTGCATTATCATCTGAATATTTTGGGGCAAGTTTGGGATGATATATTTAGATGATAAGGAATTTGCTGTGCAATGATAAATCAAGGGGCAAGTTTTATTTGATATATTTTGACTCATGTCCTTTGTTTTATCCATTTTATTTTGAGTATTACTTTTCCCATCTTATAGGATTCTCGCACGTCTTGCGTTTTTTCTAAAAATGTCCTTGTGCAGTTCGAATTTTAAAATCCGGATTCATGTTTACTATTTCGGATTTTATAATCCGGACAATTCTTATGTATAATCAGTCATCAGACTCTCTCACATTTCAACAGTTTTGAGTTTTGCTTTTAAAAACAACAAAAAAACTAAATAAAAAATGCTAAAAACCTGTCAAATAAAATCATAAAAATACCACTAAAAAATTCTAAAAATCAAATAAAACTAGTGCAAATTTTTTCGGATTTTTCTGAGAATATGAATAATTAAAAAAAAAATAAAAAATGGGTCTAAACGATGAAATTTTGGATTTTGAGGGACGGAGTTCTGTAAGAAGTCCCTTCTACGGGAGTCATGGTCCTTGAATTTTTTCTGATTTTTTGGGAAGTTTCAGAGCAATCTGATCAAGTAGCCCGAAAACCCGAGTTTTGACTAAAAACAGGTAACAATGACCCAAAATAAAAGGATAAGAGTTAGAAAGTTTAATATTGTCCCTAAAATGGCTATACATGTTACAAACATGTTTAAGATTTGTGCTGATACAGTTCGGATTATATAATCCGAACTGTTTTACCTTGAAAAAGGGTGTTTAGGGGGTTTCCGGATTATGTAATCCGGAAACATCATGTAACACGCCCTATTTTTGAAGTTTCCGGATTACAAAATCCGAAAAAATCCGTAACTCCATTTTTCACCCTATAACAAAGGAAAACACCATTCCAGATTATGAAACCCGGGAACCTCAAGGGTATTTTTGGAGGGAAAAAAACGCAGGGCGCGCGAGAATCCTATAGAGTAGAAAAAGTAATACTCTTTTGTTTTTGTTCGGATTCTATAATTCAAAACTTAAAAACACATTTCTGATTTTGAATCCGAACCTTGCTATTATAAAAGACTTGTCCAACTTGTCATTGTGATTAACTTAATTGGTAGGGACAATGCATAATATATGTAATGTCCGGAGTTCAAACTCCGGCCAACCAAAAAAAATAAAAAGACTTGTCCAACTTTCTTTCTTCATTTCTCTTGTTAAGTTTTCTGACCTAAAATACTAAAAAAAAAAAATTCTAAATTTTGCTTTGTGCTTCGAAATGTCTCACAATCAAAGGATATAAAATCTTTAGTGACGACAAACGAAAATTCATCTACTACTTAAATTTTAGGAACCTCTATTCGTCGCAAACATTTTAACATGATGCTTTTGTATATCGTCTATTGTCACAAACTTAAATTTTAGGAACCTCTATTGGTCGCAAAATCTTACTTGGAGAAAATAAATTATTGCGAAATGACAAAATTTATTTTAACCGAGAGTTTTGTATGATTATTTTGGATTTACGTAGTTTTTGCGAGAGTTAGTTAGAACAGCTAGCAACACATAATTCTTGAGATAAAATCCAAAAATCTCATTTTAACATTTTAATTATAACAAACACTTCAATCATATTTTTATGTATTCTGATCTTATTATTATTTTAACTTGCGATCTTGAGTGAATTAAAATCATAGACAAATTACAAATAATAAGCAAAACAAAGATAAAAAAAGGGTTAAATATGTTTTTGGTCTTTATAAATATACCAATTTTTCGTTTTAGTCCCTCTAAAATTTTCCTTCAACTTTTAGTCCCTCTAAAATTTTCCATCTTCACTTTTAGTCTCTCCTTTAAAGTAAACTCATAAGTAAAATTCATATTTTTGAATAAAATTTTGCAGAAAACTAGTTAATAAGTAGAATATGTTTATTCAATATGCATCAGGAACATCAATCTTTATTATGAACTCAAAATGGACTGTAAGAGATTCTCAGTATTGAAGAATATACAAAGATGAAGTCAAATGATAAGAACTGATGTAATCAATGGCAACCATGCATTTGGCTCCTCTAAACACAAGCTTACAAAATCATAATCTCAAAATCTTCATTTCATCAAGTGAGCTGATTTTCATCCATTTATTAGGCCTATTCTGAAAAGAAGACACAAAATATAAAATATTGAGTAACAGATCAATTAATAAAATGTTAACCAACAGTTTCAACAGAATGATTGAGGAAGTGAAATTTGTAAACATACCTGAAACGGGAACACAACTTGTCTATAATATTGTGATGTATTGGTTTATATCTATGACAGGAATGTGAGCAATCTTGGACCAATGTTCCTTTCTTTTATACCTTTCTTCTAACAATGTACACCTCCAAATGTGGAGTTCCTTAAGAGAGTCAGGGAGGTTGTCTTCTGGTAATGACTCAAGCTCTATACAATAATACAATGTAAGTGATTTCAGCGAGCAAGGGAGGCAGTTTTCTGGTAATGACTCAAGTTGTGGACATTTCCGAAAATAGAGATTTTGGAGAGAGGAGAGATGTCGAAGCCCATTTCCATCAAAGGACTTCATTTCAGCGAGATCCGTGATAAATAGAGTCACAAGGGAGATGGGTAGCAACGACTCCTTCATCAAGGTGTTAAATATATCATCACCCTTTCCAATAGTCATGCTTGAAAGAGTGGTTTGGCTTTGGAGACCCCATTCGGTAACAGGCGGTGTTGTTTTTTTGGACAGAATCACAATTGATTGTAATTTGGGAGGTAGACAAACTCCTTCACAAAATGACAACTCTTGACAATCCAAGACTAATTGTTCAAGAGCGGTGAGCGAATTCATCTGAAGCTTGACTTTAAGCAATTTAATTAAAACATAGTATCTGATCTCAAGTGATTGGATGCTTGGCGACCGAGGTGAAGACCTTTCTAAAATATAAACAGAACACATATGTATCCGAAGTGTTTGGAGCTTAGGGAAACCATCAAGTGGAAAGGATGTAAGTGTATCACAGCTACTCTCTAACTCAAGACGCACAAGTGATGTGTAATTGCTCCACGTTTCAGGAGGAAGGAATGATAAATTCTCACATTTTTCAATATGAAGTGATTGCAGTGAAGTGGGTAGACCACTTGAGGGAAATGCACCAAGAGAAGAAAGAGAATAGAGTTTCAAGTGTGTAAGACAAGTGCTTCTTAGAATCAATTTTGGCATAGCTAACAGCTTAACACAATTTCCAATCACTACATGTTGCATCATACATGGAGAATTACTCTCAAGCAATGAAAATTGGGTCCTTTCGCCAAACCCATCGATATTCATTTTTTTTATTGAAGGCAACCAATGCAAAGTAGATGGTGTTTCCAATAAATGAGCACAACCTTTTATTATAATTTCTTCTACACAAGGAAGGTTGCTAGGCAAATGTCCCCTTAGTTCTGGACAATTATGTAACTCCATAACTCTAAGTTGAGGAAAAGCAAATTTTATGCCTTCAAAGGGAAGCCATGCATTCCAATTTGGCATGTTGTTGAATTTTATACGCTCAAGGGATGGAAATGGTTGGAAGGAGGAACTGGAGCCTTCTTCAATCTGGACATAATAGAACTTTGGGCATATTTTCTCCAACATCTTCATACCACATATTTCTAGGTCCTTGAGTGAAGGTAACTGCCCTAAGGGTGGAAGTGTCACACAATATTCACAATTACTTATACGGAGGGATACCATGTTAGAAAACAAAGAATTTCCCAACCAACTTGGGAAGCTTGTTCCACCATACAAGCAAATACTCAGCCTCTTTAGATTTATTGGTGGTTGCAACATATCAAGCACAACTTTCATTCTTTGCGAGTCTTCACTTTGTTTTTCCCATATCAGGTCTAACTCCTCAATTTTCTCTTTACTTTTCAGGTTGGCATCGTGTGCCTCTCTGGCATCAACAACATTATCCAGGTTCAGGATGGTAAGTTTTCCATGTAGCTTTGGGAATTTCCTGAGCTCTTTGATACTTAACCCTACATGTCTCTTACCCACTATAAAAGGGGTGAGAGTTTGAAGGTTTTCTAACCCCCCAATTTCCACAGGCAACTCACTTATCTTAGTCCCGCTTATATTTCCTATATGTAATGGCAATTCAGTGAGATTCCAACAACCTGATAAAGTCAAGGTCTGCAAATTGTAAAGGTTACATGTTGTATCAGGCAAGCTTTTGATTTCAGTGAAGGAAATATCTAGATACCGCAACTGCACCAAATTTCCAATTGAATCTGGTAGCTTGATGTTTCTATACCTTGATAGTGATAACACACGCAACCTTTTTTGTGATAGCAGCAAATCATCAACCACCTTGAAGGATAAGTAATCGTAATTGTAAATGTAACATTGCGTTCTGAAGTAAGTGGGTAGGAAGCTTCGTAAGCATTTGAAATTGTGGAAAGACTTAAACTTGGTGAAAATGTCATACTTTTCTTTATTATATGAGAGGTGACGAACATTTTCAGGGATGTCATGACCACATTCAAGCCTGCAACAACTATTTCCTGATACGAATGTTGCTAAATCGTTGACAAGGTCATGCATGACAAACTTTTCTTCACGAGCATCATTGCTTAATTGTTGAATTAACGATCTTGATAACAATTCAGCAAAACAATCATCACCAAGTTCCTCCGCCGCATTTTCGCCTTGAGAATAATCAATGAAGCCTTCTGCCATCCACAACAGAACCAATTTTTTCCTCTCAAGTGGACAATCCTTTGGAAAAATAGAACAATAGGCGAAACATCTTTTTAAATGAGAAGGAAGATATTGATAGCTCAAATGCAAAGCAGGCAAAATTTTATCATTTTGTAAGTTCCATATGTCGCTGTTCAGAATTGAAGTCCACTCCTTTTCAACTACCTTTGAACGCATAAGTCCTCCAAGTGTTTTGGCAGCTATTGGCAATCCACCACATTTTTTAGCAATCTTCCTGCCAATCTCTTCTAGGTTTGGGTATTTACCGCGATCACAGTCCTTACTACCAAATGCATGTTCCGAGAGTAAAGACCAACAATCTTCATGAGATAGAGGTTCTAATTGATGAATAGGAAATGTATGTGCCACCTCTGCAACTTTTTGTTGGCGCGTTGTTATAATCACTGAACTTCCGGGTTTTCCATCACTAAGTGGACTTACTAGCTCAAGCCAATCATTGTAATCATCATTCCACAAATCATCTAACACAAACAAAAATCTTTTCCCCCTCGAGTTCTTTTTCAATTCAACTCGAAGGATATCAAGATTATCGCTTTCCCAAACCTTTGAAGCAGCTGATGTTGTATTTCTAACAACAGATTCAAGGATAGACTTGGTTACTCTAACAACATCAAAATCCTCCGATACACAAACCCATGCTTTGAAATCAAAATGTTGTTCAACTTTTGCATCATTGTAAACAAGCTGTGCAAGGGTCGTTTTACCGACACCTCCCATACCAAAAATTGAAAGAACACCTAAGTTATTATTTCTTCTTATGCCAATATCTGATACCAACATATTGACGAGTCTATCTTTATCATCATTCCTACCCACAATGACAGATTGATTTTGCACTGAACTTGAAGGGGTTCTAGAAGAAACTCTACCACTTACAGTTCTTTGCAAGCCAAGTGTATCTTTCTGCTGGACAAAAGTTTGCAGCCTTTTACACATCTTCTCCATCTTGGAATTGATCTTTATAGTCGAAGGCAGGTTCTGCAGCTGATCAACTGGCGTGTTCTCCACCTTGCACCGCAGGGCGTTGTAGCTGATTAAATTAAGCAAATCTTCAGCATCAAAGATTGCGTCTTTCAAGTCATCAAGCCATTGTTTGACAGGAAGGTCGTTGAACTGTTTCTGCTCTGCATCAACCAGCACAGCTTGAAGAGCAAACAATGTTGTTTTCAACTCTGCCAGTTGTGAGTAATTGAACTTTGTGTTTTTTATGAAACCACGAAACTCTGTTGAGGTAAGTTTCTCTACTATGGTTTCAATGGTAGCAGAGAGAAACGCTCCTCCCACCAAAGCTGCAGCCATATCTGATTGGTAACGCTGGAAATGAGATTGCAAGTAAGGAGCAAAGAAAGTTAAGAGGTATGAAGATTCAAGGATAGCAGTAATTGCAATTAAGGAGCCTTTTACATATCGAAAAGAGTAAACACTTTCCAATTAAAAATTTGAGAAGAAAGATACATAATTGGTCTGTATTTGGTTCAATGGATCAAGCCAACTTAATACTTTTAAATCAAACATGTCTTTTCATGCATGTCATATTTTATGTGGATTTAGGCCGGCAATGTCGATTCCTGCAAGGTAAGGCCGGCAATGTCGACTCCTGCAAGGTAAGGCCGGCAATGTAAAATGTGATATTTCATATTTTGTATCAAACCTTTTATTTTTATACGTTGATGTTTCCTAATAACTTATACATGTGTATTTTAAATACATTTTTCCTAAATATGAAACCGTATCCAGTGCAACAATACCTCCACAGCTTCAAAAGATCATTGGTTCGCAGATGCTTTGAGAATCAACTTCTCTATAGAGTAGTTCCTATATGTTTCTATTTTATTTCTCTCTTTTTTCTCTCTCTAAAACAACGGGTTGGTACTTCATGATAGAGATTATACAATGACACAGTAACAATCTTGAAATTTCACAGGATAAAAAAATGTTTGAGTGAAAGCTACATAAATCTTCATCATTGATTTATGATTTATTTCAAAAATAGTAAAAATTATAACTGTGTTAGTCTGTATTTTATCTCGTGTATTCAACAGGTTGAAAGAAGGTTCAAAGCTGCAAAAAATCTCTAAGTCCATGTTAGAAGTTGTTGAGTTTGACAGATACCGAGAGCATTCGACATAAGCCACAATTCGACAGGCAGTTAATTTAGTAAAGAAGGTGGTTTCTGTTGAGGCAAAATCCCTAATTAATTTTAAAGATAATAAACCAATATGATTAAAAAATTAATGGACTTTGATTAATTACTTGGTATTTAACTTGTGTTCTTGAGTGTTTTACTAAGACAGGAACAAAGTTTAAATCATACCAAGAATTAAGAAATCAAAGGACATTTGAATTCATGATCTAACACTGAGGTTAGAAAGTACATTTGCATGGATCAATTAAGCAATAAAGGCATATACAAGGATTATGTCAAAAAGGATACTCAATGTTCATTTAAGACTATGAACATTGATGTACTAGAAAAATTCCACAAAGGAATATCATCCTAGATGTTAAAATAACTGCTCTTCATTGTTGTTTCACTATTAGGATTTGATTACATCAAATGGTAGTCTTACAAATCATCCTAAGTGAAACAAATGGAACATTCTGATGGTCAGAATGTTCAGCTCTGCACATGCTTACTTTATGAACAGTACAGTAGGTGAAAAGCAAAAAAGCAAAAGCAAAGCAAATATGTCCTGCTCAATTAGAGATAGACAACGCATGTGAGTTGGTACAGTACATGGACCACACAATCCCTCAAAGCATAGGCATGAAGATGCAGAATCCACTTTATCTCTCCTGCACCAATCCCTAGGCAAATCTGGGAAAGTAACTTTCTAATGTATGTGGAAAAGCCCATACTTTAGTTATTGCCCAGAAACTCATATGAAAAGCATATGACACGCCCAAAAATTCACGTGTTCATTCATACATGATGAACCCAAATGAAGATCATGATGAACCCAAATGAAGATCATCATGAACACACAACATTCTGATGTTCATCAGTGATCAGAATGTTTGCCTAGAATTTCAAGTTAAAGCTTGTGGGACCCATGACACATGACATAACACCATTGGACACCCTATAACGACTATATGAGCCCAAAGACTCTATAAATAGATATCAAGGCTTTAGAAAAACTTGCACCATTGCAAAGCATACAAGAAAACAACTTGAATTGTGTGAAGCTCTTGCAATTGAAATTGATTATCACTGAAGACTCTTTTTACCTTCTTGTAGTGTACATCAATACTCTTCGTTATCTCTTTCAAAGATAACTTCTTCTTCCTCCTCTTCTGTTTGATTATCAAACATTCAAATCTCTTACAAATTGTAAAGCAGAGTCTCGTCTAGCTTTAGGGGTACTAAAGTGTTAGTTTGAACAAAGGTTGTAAAAGTCTAAGTGGCTAACTTAGCAACAAGGTGCAAGCCTGCCGAGGCTTAGAGAATACAGAGTTGTAATTGTTCAGGTGAACAAAGATTGTAAGGTGCAGGATTTGAGAGGTTATCTCAAGCATCATAGTGGAAACTCTCACAAAATTGTGAGGAGTGGATTAGCCCACATTGGGTGAACCACTATAAATCTCTGTGTGTTCTTTGTCTCTTCTCTATACTCTTTAATTGCAGTATACACAACACACACTTACACACTTACTTTATTAAACAGTTTTTGTGTATGAACTTCAAAACGTTCTGAAGTCAAAATATTAACTTAACCATTCCAAGTAAACTACTTGAGAATTACTTTTAAGTTTCAGGATAATTTTTAAAGGGTCACAATTCAAACCCCCCTTTCCTTGTGACTATTTTATCTACTTCAGTTTCAAGTGTCCAGACACGTGGAAGACATGCAGTTTCTGGTCGAAGACGTGCGGTTTTTAGCAATTTAGGTTTTGCAGTTATTTTCTCTATGTATATATAGTAGTTTTTCACAAGATAAAAAGGTGGCAAATCACTTATAGAATTCTAGCACTCGAAGTACCAGTGTCCAGAGAAAAGAGTCATACTAAATGTATGTAATATGATTTGTCTAACCATCTTTACATTAATGCAGTGCAATTTACCTTTTCTCTAAGTTTCTGCGTTTAAACTTTGAAGTCTTTTACTTGCATTTTTCCTTACTTATCTCTGCCAAAAGAAAATTATCTTCATATAAAGTATGGTTTTCAGCTTCATGTCCAGACACAAATCCACCGTGAATTCAAGAAGCTAGAGACATGGCCAACTTTATCAGTTCATTGAAGGCAGGGAAGAGCAAACAAATTTGCAAATAATAGAGAATGTGCGGTGTTCTTTGAAGATGTAATGGTGTTCAAGGAAGAGAGGAAGGAAGCCAGATCTAGGTGGGAAAATAATTTTTTATTTAAGAGGAAATTCCAATATTGTCCTTCGGTTAAATGAATAACTTAAATAAAATTTACCTCCAACAAGTTATCAATATATACATACCTCTAAACATAGGTCATTTTAATAGCAAAAAAAAATAATATTGTCTTTTACATAGTCTCTATCGTAAGAGATCTATTCACCTCTCCTACCGTAAACGCCGACATAGGGAGAATTTTTTTTTTGAAATCTTAAATGGGTTGGAAGGATTGAGTAATAAAAAAATGTTTAAATACCCAAATTAAATGTATGCTTTTACTATTGGTAAAATTTGGGATGGAGGGAGTAATAAACAATCGAAATATAACCGACCAAACAAATCAACACTCGTTAAGAACAAAACCTCGTAACGCCAACACACGTAACATTCTTAATTTATCCGATAGATAGAGAGAGTGTGACATAACTGACTCAGCAAACAAAACTGTATCACAATTTTCACATACCCTCTTTCTTCAATGGCGGATCAGAACCAAAAACCTGAGATCTTCGAACTCAATAATGGCACCATGCAGCTCCTTGTTACCAATCTTGGTTGCACTATCACCTCCTTCTCTGTTCCTGGCAAAGACGGTTCTCTCTCTCTCTCTCTCTCTCAATTTACAGATTTTAGTTTTTTCTGACATGCCAATGATTTGATGGTTTTTTGTTTTTTTGTAACATGAAGGTGTGTTATCCGATGTTGTTCTTGGCCTTGACTCTGTTGAATCCTATCAGGTTTGAATTGATCCAAAAAAAACTCTTTTTGTGATTGGATTTGCTTCTGTCATTGATGGTTATGTTTCCGTTTTCAAAATTCTACATTCTTTCTAGCTTCGAGATTGATATGAAAAATTAGAATTGTATATATAATAATCATAAACAAGATTTTAGAATGTAAAGCTCTGTGACTCCAACACTTCTGATCGAAGGTAAGACCCGATCACAGACACGACACTAACATGTGTGATTACATTGAATTACGTCATTGTCTCAAAATTTTATGGGACATGTCCGTGTCCGGTGTCTGTGTCTGTCCTCATAGATGTAAAGAAAAAATAAGATAGTGCATTAATAATTGTGAGTAATGCGGTTGCAATTGTGATTGCGATATGGTCACTAAGATCCCAGAAGTCTTAATGTTGCGGTGGTTTTAGATAGTGTCGCAATAACGGTTGTAGTTGCATTGTGATCATTGATCATGGTCAAATACAGCCGATCCGGCCTCAATTGTGGCTATGTTGCTGTTTCAACAACATCAAAAACCGTTATATTGCAGCTCATATCGCGGTCGCAGACCTCTATTTAAAACCCCTGGCTGTGACTGCAAACAGACCTATATTTAAAACTGTAAATACAATGTTACAATTCTTAAAGTTGCAAAAAATTGTAGATGCATGTGATTGATGTGATTTCAAATTCAATTGTCAGTTGCAATTACGATTGTGAACGGCAATTTCAAACAACACACAGAGAGACATTTATGTATCTCTGTGTATGTGTATATGTATGCATCAATGTATAGTTTTTAGTTTCTGGCATGATTAATTTGCTGACTTTTTTTTTTATTTTTGTGGTTTGTTACAAGCAGAAAGGCCTAGCTCCTTATTTTGGTTGCATTGTGGGTCGGGTTGCAAACCGGATTAAGAATGGAAAGTTTACACTTGATGGGGTTGAGTACTCGTTGCCTCTCAACAAAGCCCCAAACACTCTCCACGGTATCCATTTTATGAATGAATAGTATTTATTCTTGTTGTGCTGCATTATGCTAACGAAAAATAATATTTTGCTAACAAAGTGCTTGATTATGAAACTGCATTAATTCTCAAGTTTTAAATCTCTCTATTGCACCAATTTATGATTTTCACTAGCCGAGTTCCTGATATGTGTCCAAATTTCAGGTGGAAATGTTGGGTTTGATAAGAAGGTATGGGATGTACTTGAATATAAAAAAGGCGAAACTCCATCAATTACTTTTAAGTATGACAGTCCTGATGGAGAGGAAGGTAGTGCTTATTTCCTCTTTCCCTTTCACTTTTAAGTATTTGAACTATGTAGCACCGACACTTCATATTGAAGGCATGCCCGAGTGCTCAACACCAATACGACATTGACGCATGTGGCTACATACAATCCCTTCTATTCTCTCAAATTATTATCAGTGTCTCTGTGTCGTGTCCGTGTCATTGCTTCATGGTATTGCAGTCACTATTTTCTTCCATTCCCTTAATCTGATTTTTGTTTTCTACCGGACAAGGTTATCCTGGCGACATCACTGTCACTGCAACTTATACTCTCACCTCAAGCACGACCATGAGGCTCGACATGGAAGGAGTGGCAAAGAACAAGCCAACCATCATTAACTTAGCTCAGCATACCTATTGGAACTTAGCTGGCCATAGCTCAGGGAATATACTCGACCATTCGATTAAGATATCGGCTAATCATGTCACTCCTGTTGATCAGAACACCGTGCCAACCGGTGAAATCGTGCCTGTGAAAGGTACTCCTTTTGATTTCACATCTGAGAAGAGAATAGGTGACACCATTAATCAAGTTGGTCTAGGATATGACCACAATTACGTGCTTGACTGTGGCGAAGAGAAAGCTGGTTTGAGGCATGCTGCAAAAGTTAGGGATCCATCAAGTTCAAGAGTGCTTAACTTGTGGACCAATGCACCTGGTGTGCAATTTTATACTGGAAATTATGTCGACAATGTAACCGGTAAAGGAGGAGCTGTATATGGAAAGCATGCTGGATTATGTCTCGAGACACAAGGATTCCCTGATTCAGTAAACAAACCTAATTTTCCATCCATTGTTGTTAAACCTGGCGAGAAGTATCAGCATTCTATGTTGTTTGAGTTTTCGACTGAATAAACATTGTTGAAGAGTTGGAGTTAGTAGTGAAATAAATAAGGTAGACTTGTTCTGCTTATTATTATGGTTTAGAACATGAACTCTGGTTGCTACTAGAACTGTTACTTGTGTTTAAATAATGGTCTTGAGTGTTTGAGAGACTCGGTTTTAAGAGCACATCATGAGCTGTTTTTATTTTATAATTCCTAAATGTTACATCATACTGCAAAATGAATCGGCTAAAAATTCATTTTTTTTTTAATAATGATTTTGCAGTTCATGTAATCCAGCATGACTTGAAGGATTAGATTTGACTCTTGTGAAATGCAAATATTTTACTTTGTATAACTTAATGCATACCACATTGGCACATTGTTGTTTATAATCTATAATAGAAGTGAGGGGGTGTTGATAACTGGCATAATTGAAATGATAGAGGAACTACTTATTAGATTTGCTGTGTTATTTAAATATTAAAATACAAAAGTTGTATATGACATCGTATGTATTTATCTTTAGAACTTTTAATTCTACAACTTAATGCTTGTAAAAATTTACAGCCACCTTAAGTTTTTTTAATCAAGTTTAATGACTAAATACATTCCTTAAATGTGAATAAGTGAGGAATTTGAGGTTTAAATTCAACACTCGCATACTGCAACTTTCTAGAACCTAAATAGAAATTAGGGTTTTAAGGGCACATTAGTGATTAAAGCAAATGGTAAGGGTAATTTGGTAATTTTTGCAGCTTAAACTTCATATAAATAGGAACAAAACCTTAGTGGGACCAATGTACTTTTATTTGGCTCTTCAATTTTACAAAGTAGGAAACTTCTTTCTCATTTCCTATCTTCAGTAAACCAATGTGAATGACTTAAAAATCAAACTGACATTTCCAAGTGGGACCCTAAAAATGAATTGAGAGCTTAAGTGATATTTTGTTTGGACCTAAAAGTCTTTCTGATATTTGTTTGGACCTCAAATGTAGGTCATTCATATTTTCTTTTAGAGCTTATAAGACTAGACAGTGTCACGGTAAAGTGGGGCAGAATTAGAAGCCAAGACAATTCTCCGAGCACAGAGAAAAGTCTTAGGTGTCAGCTACGGTGTAGGCAGGCAATGAGGCGTCACTTGCAAAACTTTTATAGCATACTACACGAAAGAACTGATCACATTGGGTAACCCACACCCGAATGTTTCAGCAGATGCAAGAAAGTGTGCTCACATTAGTTAGTTAAAGACAAACTACGTTTGATATGGAATAAGTTTATGTTGATTTACCAAAAGGGCAATTTCATAATGAAGTAAAAGTATTGTATCGTATATTATATTTTGATATATGTTTTCAATGTAACATGCTATGTTTTATCCCAAATTCGGGAGCTCACTGAGATTGTAGTGTCTCATCCAATTCCGTTGTTTCCTTTTCAGGTTTAAGTCATTATAAAGTCGTTGAAGCCGGATCAATATGTCTAGAATTAGGATTCCTCAATCGTATTTAAATATTTTTTATTTTTTTTGGTAAGGCATATTTAAATATTTTCTGTTTTACAAAAAGGATGTCAAATTGTATTAAGTTATATAGTATTTCAAAACTTTGTAGATTGGATTAATTCTGCTATGAAAAAACTTTTAATTGAAACTTATGCTTTTAAAAACTTCAGTTGTTACAACAACGTTTCTCCCAACTAAGCTATGTTTAAAAAACAACAATCACCTTATCTGACATCAACATTTCAAGCTGAAAATCACTTTAAAATTTTCAAAACTAGAATAAAAAATTTCTCAGAATTTAAAATCCAAGACTGGGTATTTTAGGAATTTTGATAAAAATACAAAAAACATATGACATCATGAGATTTTTTATCTCACTTTTTATTTTCTACAACTTATACACAAATAAAAATTAACATCGTATTTGACAGCAAAATTCTGATATCCAAAAATTATTTCCCTTTATTAAGTGGAACACTTGAGAAATAACACAGAATGCTTCCAATGTTGATGTAGGCCATCTATAAAAGTTGCAGTATTAACATTGAATTACATTTTATGAAACTGAAGAGCCATATAGCCATACATCAGTATTATCTTTACATTGTCCGAACCAATTCAAGCGGTAACGTTTCCATTGCCAGCTGAAAATTCAGAAAAAGAAAATTGTTAAATGATTCTTCAATGTTAGTGAAGACTGATCAGTGATGAGAATGAGGATAAAATGTAGATACACCTACCCAGAGTCTTGGAGTTCTTGAGTCAGATTTTTTCTGCAATTTAGATAACTCTGACTGGAAGGTTATTACAATTGCAACTTTGAACTCAATTGAAAAGGGGCTGCATAAAAATACTAATAAAATGAGTCCTTAAGATTCAGTCTGCCATATCTATGAAATGTTACAAACATAAAGTAATTCATGAGAAGATATTTATGAAGTTAAAAATGCCAAAGTCCAAACTCAAACAAGTTGCATATACAAGAGTTCCTTTTCTAACTAAGATCTTTTTAGAAATAATGTTTAGCCTAACTTCTTTTAAGAAGAGAAGTAAAAATAAGTCAGACCAAACAAAACCTAGAAACCTATGAAAATAAGTTGATAACAACTTACGGATATGCCATTTCATAAGATATTTTCAAAAGTCCTTCCAAGCTCCAAACATGTCATAAGATAAGTCCAAATAAAGTTCTTACAAACACCCTTTGAGTCAAAACAATTTAGAGTCATTGTGTGCGCGCAGGTACATGTGTGTGTTTAGTAATTAGTTATGGATATATATTTACTCTATGAAATACACATCAGAAGAATATCCTCATGAATGAGAAACATACCCGGGAAGGATTGTTGGACAGGTCAAAAGACGAGGCAGTATTACATAGATAGGCAGAGTCAAATTACGGCACACATCTCCATCTGCTATCTGCTCAACAAAAAAGAGAATAAAAAAACTTGTTGAGAAGTGTGACATGCTCTAATACAAAACCAGCATCACTTGCCTGAGTTGTTTGAATCAGAGAGGTTTCAGTCACAATTTTTTCTCCATGAAGAATGGATTCAACGCGAAATAACTGAATGTCAATTGACTGAATTGGAACTGCTGATCGTTCTACAGTTAGCTCACCATTAAGAGGACTAGACAAAGAACATTGAGTACATATTTTTCCTGTCACCCGAAATCCACCTATTCAACAATAACTTCACATGAGTCCCATAAACTTTTTCCATTGATTCATACGACGAAACCAGAGGTTTCACTTATACCATGTTTAGATAAACAACTTATTAATTACTTATGGTACTAGTGTTGATCATATATGTGCATAAGTTATGACAAAAATCAAGTCAAACTGATCTCATATAAACTATAAGTTGTTTTGTTTTCATAACATATCCTAAAGAGCTTAAGATAATAAACTGAAAAGAACTTATGACATAGACTCTTCTAAACAGTCTCAGCACTGCTTATGCCAATAGATAAGCTCAAATTAGCCAATTTTCAAACAGACCCTTAATAGAGTTCAACTGTTCAAGCACACAACTACTGAACTTTCCAGTTACGGGTAAAACAAAATTAATATTGTTATATAAGATCAGAGTTACAAATTGAGATTTTTAGGCATGAAACATTGCACTAATTTGTTTTCTTTTCTATGTTTTATAGTTAGATTGGGAGAACATGTACATTCTTTGAAGATAAATCAACATACCAGATTTTAATTCAGGAAGAAGAGGATGTCGTTGAGTGTCTTGAGTAATGTAAAAAATGACCATCTCTGGAGGTATTGATCTTTGCAGAAGATCACCTGAAATTTTCCACCGACAGAAGAGATTAGTAATTTAATCATTCACAAATACATAAAAATTAAGAATAGGAGAGAATCAAAATATACCTTTATCACTTTCAATAATGAACTCTGTCGTTGCTGATAGTGATTTATGCAAGTATCCACGAGATACATCTACAGTCAATAAATACTATAGAAGCTATCAATCACCAGGCGGCTAAATTTTGTGAAATTTAAAAAGAAAAAAACAATGGTCGGAAAAATAATAATTTCATCATAGCAATCAGTTGCACAAGAAAGCACCACCAGGGTCTAGCACATGTGGTTAGTGCGCAGTGTGTGTAAATGTTGTAAACTCTAGGATACCGAGTTTGATTCCTACTGATAAAAAAAAATTGCACAACAAAGCACTTTAAAATAACATTTTTACCTGGATACTAATATCTGCCCCATGGAAAGTCTCATAAAATCTTTCTAAATTCTCGTCCTGTCTAAGATTCAATGAAAATGGTATCTGCCATACAGATTGCAAAACTTACAATGAACACAAGGAAGTAAGTTATATATATATTTTTAAACAGAACAGAGTGGAGGGAAGTAAGTTATATAAACCAAATATTAAACAGAGAAATTTGCAGATGTAATACCTAAGCTTTGCTGATAAAAACAGTATGGTATCGATATCAAAGTGTTTCAAAAAACAATTGGTAAAGCAATGCCGAGTAAATTGAGTGAACTCGTGTACATATATGACAGAAAAAGCTATTCAATACAACATACAGCAATTAAAGCATCAATTGAAAGCAAGGCATAAAAAAACTAGAATTTGAATTTGAGTAGCTCAATATTTTTTATCCAGTAGACAACAAAAAATAGAATCTGTGCTTTGATATTTATTGACAATGGTATGCAATTAAATGATTATTTTTTTGACCAAGCAATTAAATGATTTAATCTTAAGAAATACTCGAAAAAATTCTACTTAAGCAATCACACCATATAAAACTGCTTTAAGTAGACAGTATTGCATTCATTCAATTGATATACTACCTCTGTTGTACCCGAACCGATCTTTCTGGAAGATTGGACCTCAACTGTCCTTTTCCTGTTTAGAAGACAATCATAAGAATCATGTTCACTTGTCCTATTATGTTTTTCATCCAAAAAGACTAAAATATGCTAGAAAACGTTGGTTAATTAGATATATGGCTTGGCAAAAAATGTGAAATGAAAGAAAATCAATAACAAAATTGAATAGTTTAACTAGATGAAGAAATAGGATTCTCAACATTGCAATACTGAATTGATATGGTTTTCATGAGGCAACATTGCATAATTGTTGGATGACTCATAGTCTAAAACATTCACTAATTAATTGGTGATTGAATTTAATTTAATAATTAATCATTCGGTGTAAACAAATTTTACCAAGACTTCTTTTAAGTACATTTTCCTATCTGATCACATCATAATGATACTACTTGATACTTGTTTATGAGTATTGCAAGATGATGACGTACACTTAGATGGATTTGACTCCTCTAAATTGAGTAGAGAGTAAAGTGAGAAAATTGAGAGTTAATGTTTCAGGATCCGGCTTCTCTAAAGTGACCATCATCAACCATTGATTTAAAAATCAGAGGTAAATACTGCATGTGTGTAATCAAATCATGAATATGTTGAAATAATAATCTTTGATTGACTCACTTTTACACTTTACTCCCTTTAGAGAAGTCAAATTAAATATTTCAACAAGTTCATGATTTGTTATACACAATGTAGCCAGGATCGAGTGCTGGCTCGTAGGATCTTACGATTCTACGTCCCACGGCACCTCAACCGTGCTTCGACTTCACTCCTGTTCGTTTTTGCTCTATCTTCCTCTGTTTTTTGCTGTTTTTCCCCTGTTTCCTCTATTTTTTTGCTTGTTTCCTCTGTTTTTCATCTATTTTCTCTGTTTGTTTGCTTGGTTCCTCTATTTTTCCTCTATATTCTCTGTTTATATATCTCAACACTATCAACAACCGACCGATCCTACTTACGAACCGTGTTACATTCCTCGATCAATCATTGATACTAACTACATGGGTTATACATGTTTATGTAATATCAACCATTGATAAAGGTTCATCAACGGTCAATATTATACACTTTAACTCTAAAGTGAATTTCTCACTTTAAAGAAGCCTAATCCTGATTAGATTTCTGAGTAAAAGTTGCAAATACTATTCATGTATACTTATCAAACAGCTAGTAATTTCTCTATGAATGTTCAACAATATTGTCAATCGAGGATCAGGGATAAAAGTGGTTTGTTGGTTCAAATTCTGCTATCTGCCACTATTTGACAATACTTTCAACTATATAACATATCGCGGAACAATAGCAATTTGTTCAAATTCTACAACGCTATAGCTCTATAGCGTCGCCATAGCCGCTTTTTGACAACAGTTGACTTGTTCATGAATGATTCATATTACTCGCTTTAAGCTCTAAATTGAGTTCCACACTTTAGAAACCGGATCTTGATGAGATTTTTTTGTAAAAATTGCTTATACTATCCATGTATACTAGTAGGCATGTTTGCTTGGATTGACTTAAGTTGAGTTTATTTATGGCAAAAACATTTGCGAGACTGTTCGGAAACTTATGCATGTTCATATGCAATTTTCAACTTATTTCTATAAGCTCTTTAAGATAGCTTATGAAAACAACTTATGACTTATATGAAAACAGTTTGATTTTATTTTATCTTTTGCTTTAGAAATAGCTTAATACATAAGCACTTATATGATAATTGCTTATACAACGAAAGCCTTATTGTACTACTAGTAATCTCCCTATGAATGTACAACAAACAAATACTTTCAAAAGTAATTTGTCAACTTACACAATTGGGATTGGCTTAATAACACCATAGAATGACTCAACAACCCCAGCTGATCCTCCACGAACCTTCAAAATCATCAAAAACAATTAAATTCAACTAAATCCATTATTAAACCCAAATTCAAATACCCTTTTGTTCAAATTCAACTGGGTCAATCAAAGTTTTGCAAAAGGAATAATTTTTTAGCATAAAGTTTACATTTTTACATAAATTTTTTATGAGGAAGCAAACAAGAAAAGTGTGGTACCTGTAAATTGACAGATCCTTTGATGGTAAGACGAATTCCATAGTGTGAAATTGAAGACTGTGCTTTTACAATGATTTTTCCTTCTAGAAGTTCCTGAAAATTCAAATCATCAAAGGAAAAAAATTCAGGGTCTCACTCTATATGTACATAATAAAACTAGAGAGAGAGAGAGAGTTATACAGAAGGGCGATAGATACGATTAGGACGAGAGAGTTTGAGGTGAACAGACATTGCTTTAAGCTTTGTGTGATGCTTCCAATGACATGAAAGTAGGGGTGTGTGGGTCGAATTGGGTTGGGTTTACCCAAGACCCCAAACCATACAAGGTATCGATTTGGGTTAGGTAAAATGTCCATCCGTTATATTAATGGATAGGTTTGGACAAACTCATTAATTTCCGGTTTGGTTTGGGTTGGATAGTTGGTTACCCAATATTTTTTTTTGTTAATATGAAATTACTAAATAAAAATTGCTCAACTTTTTATTTTCTTAAAATAATTATGTAACCTATTTTCACTGTATTTTAGCATCATAAAATAATACATTTTAATATTAAATGAAAAATTTAATCATAGAATACTTGAAACAAATTAAAGTTGGATGACGTAAAATTGCTTTAGCATCAAAGTAACTATAAATTGCAACATCATAATTTGTAACTATAACATTTTTTTATTTTCAATATAGAGGATGTGTTGTGTCAATTTTAGAAATTTAACTAAATTTATGATCAAAAACTTTGTTATTCTTCTTCCTTCCTATGAAAATGAAATTAAAATTTGGAAATTAGGGTAAGTGGGTTTATTGCATATGGGTCTGGTTTTACCCAAAACCCATTATTTTTTATGGGTTTTTCATTTTTTAAAATTATATCCACCCAATCACCCAACCTAACCCACTTTTTTGGGTGGGTTTGACGGGTTTTTTGGGTTTACCCAACCCATGTACACCCCTACATGAAAGGGTGACATTGGAAGTTTGAGGTTTAACTGTCCCTAATTGCAATTTTTCATATTTATGTTTATTTGCCTTCTAGTCCCTTTAATTTTCTTGTATTGAGAACAATAGCAACAGTTTTCAAGTGTTACAAGCATTCTCTTTTGGGTTAACATTGTTTTACCTCATGTAATATAGGCCATTTTCAGGTTTGTATTTGTAATTTTTTTTTTTGATTTGGTCCTTGTAAAAAAAATTGTTTCAAAATACCCCCTAGGTTATCTGGATGTACAAAATTGATGATATGGCAGGGGGTAAACTGAAATTTGTTCAAATTACCAGGGGTAAACCAAAATTTGCTCAAATTACAGGGGAGTAAACTGAAATTTTCTCAAACTACAGGGGGCGAAATTTGCCATGAAGGTCCAAAACAAAAAAAACAAATTACAAGGACGAAAAAAAAAAATTACAGGATGGAAAATCGAAAATGACATATATTATAGAGGGTAAAGCACCATTAACCCTTCTATTTTTTTAACATTTTGTGTTTGTTTGCTAAGACGTCACAATAAGTGAAATCACTACAGAATACCACATTAGCGTTCCTTCTCATTTTTTCAAGTTTATGAAAGCTAAAAACGCAAGTTTGCCACTTCCACCGGCAAACCAAAATCATGATCTTTCTAACATTTATTTTTTTATTGGATGAAACTCACGTGAGTCTCAAACTTTGGGAATGGATCACACTTAAAATTGAGACCCACTTGAATTTCACCAAATACAAGAATGAGTGTTAGAGAGAATGCTAGAAAGATGATATTTATGACATTTCTCTAGTTGTCATTAACATTGTTAGAATTATTTCACTCTTATGAAGGTAATATTGTAATCTTTGAATACTTTATATAGCCCACGTGTCTGCATGAATGAGTAAGCAATTATTTACGATCAAATTTCTCCTCTCATGTAAATCTGAAATGGTCCCTTATATTTGTAAAGGTTTCCAATGGTCCCTTCAAAATTTGTGGTCAAACTAATTTCTAACAATGGTGCTGAAATGTGTGTTTCTATCTATGGCTTCTTCCATGCATCAATTCGTCATTCCGACTTGTCACATGTTAGATACAACTCCCCGTGAATCGCTAACTCCTCCAGAAATTGTCACAATCATTGACGAATTTAGTGATATTTTGTCGAACCACGCATATTACCGCCTATTATACCCGATTTTGATCACAAAATCCCACTTAAAGAGGAATTTAGTGACTATAGAAGACTTAATCAAGTTAGAATGCTAATTCCACTTATTGAAGACCTCTAGTTAGAATGCAAGCTGGAGAAGAGTACAAAACCTCATTCAAAACACATGGTGGCAATTTTGAGTACTTGGTAATGCCGTTTGGCTTGACCAATGCACCGACAACATTTCTATCTTTAATGAACAAGGTATTTCAAATGTTCTTGAGAAAATTTGTGGTTATTTTCTTTGAATGATATCCTTGTATATAGTCCTTCACTACAAGAACATGTCTTCAACTTAAAATTGGTCTTTGACACCATAAAAACACACGAACTACCTCTGAACCGATCCAAAACACACCAATTGAGTAATATACGCGGGACAAAAATGGAGTGCTTATTTGGCACACATACATTTCATATTATATAGACTGATAAAAAAAAACATCAAATATACATTGGAGAAAAAAATCTCCATTTAATTTCTTTGTGGAAATCTTCTCAAACACTAAGATACATATCCGAAGTTTGCATATTATGATAAAAATGGTAATAGAAATAATATCATAAAAACCATAATAAGAGTAATAGGAGAACATCACATTTACTTCCATATAAAAGAGGAAGCATAACAAGCTATCCAAGCTAAAAACAACACAATTATAAGTGGAAAGGTTGTTCACACTGAACTAAATATATTCATTACACTACATGACATGACATAACATAACATAACATAAGAAAGAAGCATCATTTTTTCTTGGCAATGAACAATCCCCATATCTGCTCACCAGCTACACCTCTCATTTGCTTAGCCTTCCATCTTTCAACAATTTCATTATAGTCATCCTAAAAATGAAGATTTCAACAATGAATTATTGTTTTGAAACTAAAAAAAACAAGTACATCAAAATTTAAGAGTTTGTTTAAGATTTGTTTCATGTACTCGAATAATTGTAGCAAAACAATGAAACTTTTTGCTTATTGTTTCCTATACAAATATTTGAAAACGGCTAAAATGAAACAAGGCGACGGTTCTATAATTAAAATTAAAAATTGTCGATTAAAACTAGTTTATTAAAATCGAGAGTTTAGTTAAGTCGTGAAGTTTTAATAGACCCGACTCTTAAACTTGTTAGTAAAATCGAGAGTTTACCAATTTTCTGAGTTTATAAAAAATATAGTTAATTTAAATGTTAGTTAACTTGTCTTTATCACTAACAATTGTAAACTTGCATAATTCTTTAAGAGTTAACACAAGAGTTTAATGAAAAAAAATGCATTCTAATAGTCATGTCCAAAGCATATAAGAAGCTCACCTCAGAGAAATCATCAATGAAATCAACCTTCTTGTTCTCAAGGGCATTTAACTCCATTTGTAGAGTTTTCAAGAACTGAAACAAACAAAATTTGTTAGAACAATACAAGGACAATAAAATGGTACTATACAACAAAGTAATAAGGAGTATGTGACACACCAAATTGGTTTGATCAATAGCAATGACATCATCAAATCCAGCATTCTCAAGCATCTGTGAAGGATTTAGAATATGAGTTGCATATCATGTAATAGAAATAATTACATATCAAATTAATCCTTAAATGATAAAAAGAAGGGAAATGCTAACTAGTGCCCTAGGTTAGCATGACCCTAAAAACGATTTTTTCTTTTTTAAAAATATCAAAATTAATTCCTAAATTATTACATATCAAATTTTCTTATAATATGTAATAAACTGGCCATAAATGATAAAAAAGAAAAGTCATATAATTACAAAGGTACTATACCTGAAAATATGCTTTCATGTCATGGATATAATATCCTCTCTTTTTTATATACTCTGCATATTCAACTGAAAGACTTCCAACGCTTTTGCAATAGTCAGTAATTAAAAGTGTACCTCCAGGCTTCAACCACTTATAAAATGATCTGAACAATGTTGGTTTATCCTGATAAAATTCATAGAACATTTAATAACTAAATGTTACAAATTTTTTTTTTTTTTTGGAGCATATCAAATAAAAATCTCCCTTACTTTGATGTGTAATAAGGTGTCGCGACTGTAGATTACATCGAATGTTTTCTCAGGATACGTTTTTTTCGTGCAATCAACGCATTCAAATTCTACCGCGTATTTGAGTCCGATGGCACGTTCGATAGCTAGAGAAATCATGTTTATGGAGAGGTCAATAGCAACAACCTCAACATCAAAATTTTCAGCCATGTAAAAGTCACCACCTCCAATACCACAACCAACATCTAGTACTTTTTGACCTGGCTTTAGTCCTAACTTTGCCACAATTTCCCTTGTTGTTTCTGCTCAAGAATTAATCACTTTTCTATGTTAGAAATCTTTGAAATTGCTATGCATGATTGATTAAAAAAAATAATACAAATGACATCTTTGATACTATAATTAGAATAATCGACATGAAATCAAATGGTCTAAGCAGGAGATATAATCACAACAAAAACCGTATTATATCAAAAGACATAATCCGAGTAAAAGTAGTATTTTGAATGAACGTGATTCACCAGTAAACCATCAATAACGGTCGTTGGATATGAAAGAATTCTAAAAAATGGTTTAGCTATTAATATATCCAATCGTTATCATCGATGGTTTACCAGAGAACCACGTCCACTTTTGCGAATCTAAACCGAATTTAAAACAACGTCCCTAAAGGAAAGGAATTATATATGAAGAACATTCTTACCAAGTCCTCCTGTGCTCACAAAGCCTTGACCATAAACATGTTCATAGAGTAAGATATCCTTATGGTTATACTCAACACTATCTAAGAACCGTTGGAACCTTCTATCATCTTGTGATTTAACTTTTTGCCATATCCAACAAATCTGCATGACAAAGAGTTACTAGTTTAATTATATATATTGTATGTTAATTAAATAAGATATGATGAAATATTAGATCATTATAGTTAAAAGAAATATAATTTTTTTCATATGACCTGGTTTTGATTCTTCTTATTTCTAACATAAGCTCCAATGCATTTGCATCCCACAAGAGAAAGCTCAAAGGAGTTCCCATTATCATCACTCATATGACACTCTTTAAATACCTACATGAAAAAGGGAAGGATAATGATAAAAATTAAAACATGTCTTTACCATCAAAGTTTACAACCATATCCCGTTGACATAATCGTCAGCTCAATCATAATCGTCTGATTATTAAACATGTTTGACTTTAATCATAACTAAATTAAATTCATATTCTTTTATGTAATGTAACTGGTCTATCTCCATAAAATAAAAGTCACAACATTCTCCGAGTCCAAATTAAGTCGATGACAACCTCGTCTATAATCAAATAATTGTTTTTGGACTAAGAGTGAATAATAATTACACTGAGAACAAACCTTAGTGTAAAATCTTGGTTCCCTATAGTGAGTTGGATTGTATTTTCTCTTTGAATCTCCAGATTGGTGGAAACAAGATTCTCTAAAGAATATACATCCATCAACATTTAACCATTTGACCATCCTTTCAGCTAAGTTTTTAACCTGAAATTAATCAAGGGAGAAATAAAATCCTTAGCAAAAAGTGATGGCAAGGAAACAATATTAATATTAGTATAATGTATGACTACACATGCATTAAGGGACACAAATGGAAAATTCTAAATTTGAATCATCTATTGTCAAAATACAATTTAGTTAGAACATTGAATCAAGATCGGACAGTTGAAATTTCGATTTCACTAAATCGAATTTCAAATAGAAAATTGGATTATGAATAATTAGATTTTGATTTGACGGTCCAGATGTGTTGATTGTATATATTTTGACTTTATTTAATCCAAATCCACAAATTCGATGCTTAATAGAAAAACAAAAAACATACCTCTTCATCTGAAAGATACATGAGTAACCAATTTGAGAATATCAAATCAACTGATCCTTCAGAAATATGCAAGTTTGGAGATGTGACATCAGCACACATGAACTTGATATTCTTATGGTGTCCATTAGTATTTTCATTCTGCAAAAATATTGTATGATATTCAGGAATTGTTTCACAATAAATATAAGTATTACCAATTTATCTTGATAATTATCAATCATAAATATGTAGCTATGAAGTATTGAATGAGACACGGACATTGAACACAATACAATCAATAACATGTCTAATAGAGATAATTTGAGAAATTGATAAATTAAATGTAATCAGATGTGTCAATGTCATTTTAGTATCGAACATCGAACACATCTTCAATACGAAGTTTGGTGCTACATAAATATTTATAGCAGTAATCAAGAGACTGTAGTTACCTTCTTTATTGCACTCTCAATGAAGTCCACAGCAAGCAATTGCCCAGCTTTCTGAGCCAATTCAGCTGTAAATCTTCCAATACCTGCTCCAAGCTCTAAAACTGATTTTCCTTCATATGATGGTAATAGAGAAAGTACCTATACGTAATTTAAAATAGATGAGTCCAAAAGACATTCAAGCTGACTAAAAAATAAAGAAATAAATATTCTATTATCTTGTTAATAATAATAAATAATTTTTTTTGAACAAGCAATAATAATAAATAATAAATAGGCCTTGTTCTCCACTTAGAATATAACATGTGAACATGAAAATGTTTGAGACAATTATGAGCCTTTTCTTTTGGTAAAGAGACGGTTATGGACTTTGAGGTAAGAAGCAGAAGAAAATAAGTGAAAAATATGATAGGTGATATGAATGAAAAAAAAGTTAAATATAAAATAAATAGAAATGGAGAAAATAAAAGAAGTGAAAAATTGTCCCGTAAACATAATTCAGATAATGGACTGAAATTTAAACTTCAAACATCTCACTTTTTCACCATAAAAATAAATTCTAATCACTAAGTTACTTCATAAAATACAACAAATGAAAAAAAAAAAAATCATCGTCAAAACAAGAATTTTTTTGGTTGAGATGAGCTTTTTAGTTTCATGTAGTGGGGGCATTATTAAAGTGGGGACAAAAGTAAAATTTCCAATAATTAACAACATAAAAGAAAATTGTGGGGGCAACCACCCTAAATTAGTAAAATGTAGATCTGTCACCAAAGAGGATGAGAAATAATGGAAGAAGACATGTATGAGTTTAGATTTTACACAAATAGAAATATATTAATTCAAGAGTATATCAAAATAGACACATATTCAACATTGTTAAATACATAAATGATGAATGTGTGAAGATACTCACAACACCAAAGTTAATAACTTACAACGATAAAATGCCTACAAATAATACGATAAAATTAAATTGACCAGAATATTCATGTCTTTGGATCTGCAACGTTGACAACCAAATTATTGATTAAATTTGAAATTGACTGAATCCGATCTTTCAATAGAAACCAAACTAACACCAAAACAAAATAGTAAATCAAACAACGGCACACAAGACAGTGAACAACACAACATCACACTCAAATGATGAAATCACGAAAAAACACAAAAGACGAAACTCGATATATGTGGAAACCACTTGGTTAAATTAAAATAAGAGAAAGAAGATGAATTAGGGTGATTTTAGGCTAAAAAATATCCAAAACTACCCCTCTTAGATGGATGATGGAGAAAGAGAACTTAGAGAGAAGGTCAAGTTCCTCTCTTTGAAATACATATTAGAATCATAAGTAATTTTCAATTCGTTTTAAACAATAATATGATATGACACACTGGTCCAACTCTCATAGAATCGAAGTTGCGCTCATATGTTTTTAATTAATGTTGCATTTGATATGCTAAAAAAGGAACTAGACATGACAAATTGTGTAGTCCATTTTAAACTCAAAATCTTACCCCCCCTCAATAAACCACAATACAACCCTTTGTCTCTAATACAAGTTGTCTAAAATACTAATCTTTTATTAACCAATTGTCGTACAAGACAAAAAATCGTTCAATACCTCAACAGTTTATCATATGTTGTTTTGTCTTCTATTGTGTTGTTATATCCAATACTTACTGTTTAGCCGATCAAACACACCCTAAATATACATTTAAATTGGGTTTTTTAGTAGGCCGTTAAAAAACGATAAAATTGGAAGTCCGTTTAGACCGATTCAAAATAGATCAATAGTCTGTTTTGTCGACTCTAATATATAATATATCTTGATGATCGAAATCCATAAATATTGGATTCATATTGATCTTGTACAACTTATTATAGTTTAATTTATACTTGCAGTTTTTTTAAAGAAGTTAAACTAGTTCATCCAAATATAATTAACATCAGGTAACTACAATTTATTAAATTTGTTATATCTCAAAATATATTCAACGAATATCCTTGAATACACACATTTTTTAATGGTAAATATTAACAGGTTAATTTTTTTAAGGGAGTTATTAACATGTTAATTGTTATGATAGTTTTTCGTCACGAATAAAT
>Ga0228710_1001065_pt1 | contig 39561 bp, 18 predicted proteins | sample MedpolnodulmetaG_FD_177995 | JGI IMG/M metagenome (GOLD analysis project Ga0228710, IMG submission 177995) | Root nodule microbial communities from Medicago polymorpha collected in Santa Monica, California, United States - pink nodules | ecosystem: Host-associated > Plants > Roots > Nodule...
CAACCTTAACCCTACTCCATTTCCTTGAGAAAAACAAGTTTCGGAAAAATCGACGTTCTTGGACAATTTTCAAAAGTTAAGTTCAAAATCACAAAATCAAGTCCAATCCCATCTATGAGATGTTCCATTAGGTTTAAGAGCATAAACAGTAATTAAACAAGTTGAAAGAAGTGTTTTACAAAGCTCGGATTGGTCCCCGAAAGCCCGGAACAAAAACCAAAAGGTGCTGAAACTGGGCTTGTACGCTTAAGCGTGCAGGCTCCAGTAACTAACAGTGGTTGTACACTTGGAGCACGCTTAAGCGTACAGTCATCAGTTCTGCACAAAAACTCTCGGGTTCTTTTCCTTTTTCACCCAAAATCTCCAATTTTGATCTCCCAACACCCACATATGTTTACAAAGATTGTTTACAGTTTCATGAACTCAAAAGGGCTTTCAAAAACACATTAAACATGAAAACAAATGTCATTTCAACATGATTCACCAAATCAACCCATTTCCACAAAAACCATCAACAACAACTTAATTCACATCACAAACCCATGATTATGAACACCCAAGTTATGAATCATCAACAACAATATCTCATAACAACAACAACATCAATTAAACATGAATCCCACCACAAGTCAGCAACAACATAGCACAATTCAACAATTAGAGCACAACTCACAATATACCCATTTTCACATATTATGAACATGCAATTTCATCATCAACAATTCAATTATGAACAATTTCATATCCTCAAACATATCACTAAAACTAGAGCACGAATTTAAACAAATAAACTCACAATAATCACTTATCCAAAGTAAGCACTTATGCAAAGAATTAGAGAAAAGATTACAACTAAGAGACTATGATTGAAATCTAACCCCCTTACCTCAAATCTTCACAGTTCTAAGCTAAGGCTTCACTTTAGCTCCAATCCCTTGATTCTTTACCCTCTTATTGCACTCCTTTTTCTTCTCTCTTCAAAACCCTTTTCTTCTCTTCTAGCACCTTCTCTCTCTACCTCTCTCAAAAACTTATGAAATGATTGTGTAACCCTATTTTCTTTAATGACTAATGCTTAAATAGTCTCTACACAATTGGGATTAACCCTCTAAAGGTCTTAATGGGCTCACAACACATATAAACTAACTCCTAAAGTTTCTATCCACTAACGGTTAAAAGTTATCGAATAATTACTAGTTCAAAACTAATTACCACTACTGTATAGTAACTTGGTAAAAATAATGGTTCTCACTTGTAACACTAAAAATAACCCTCACCACGAAATTACTAATTTACCCTTGCTCACAAAATGACCAAAATACCCCTGAGTCTAAAATGACTATAATACCCTTCTACACCGAAATCCACTATCCTAACCCAAAATACACACAGAGACAATTAATCACATATAAGTACATGTAAACATATATAAATAAATAACAAAATAAATCTAAAAAAAAATAGGCTATTACAAAATGGATGAAGGTATACAAGAAAAGTGATTTGAATTTTAAGATGGTGGTTAGGGTATGAAATGTATGATGTTTATGGATTCAATTAAGCTTATGGTGTGGTTTATTTTCTTGTTATCTTGAAAATATGGTATACATCATTGTTTAGATGTGATGAAAAAGTGTTTTTTAAAAGACCCGAAATACACGAATTAAGGAGTCCTTAAAGTTGTTTGAGTTATATTGATTTGTGATCCATTGAATTATATTGATCTATGATACATGGAAGAAATCAAGTTAATGGATAATTTATAACTTTCATGATTTGACCATTTTAGTTCAATTAAAGATGACGACAACTTGTTAATTTTAATGCGCGGTGCACAATTATGGTTTAACGTAGAATCCTTGAAGTCGTCACATCAAGTGAGAGATTGTTAGATTATTTCTACTCCCTAGTCCATCCCTTTATACTAAACTTTGTAACAAAAATCACATGAAATAAAAAAAAGTTTTTGGAGTAGTAAATTTGTTTTAAATATGTGTGGTTATTATTAAATTACCATTTGTTATAAATATTATTCAATGTTACTTTTCATATTTTAAATCAAGACAAGTTTGCAGTATTAATAAGATATATATTTAAAAAAATAATAATAATAAATACATTTAAAAATTTATATATGATCTTATATTTATGGTCAAATTGTTCTTTTTAAAAGATCCTTTAAAAAGAGACGAAGGGGGTAATGTATTGACTTTAAATAAAATGTGACATGATATAATAGTTGTTTGGTGTGGAGACGTCGTCTGTTAGCTTGGGAGGAGGAAAGTGCTCGAGAGTGTTCTCTTTTATTACATAATATTTTTTTTGAAACACTTTTATTACATAACATTGTTTTGCAGGAAAATGTTAATGACACTTGGAGGTGGATGTTAGATCCTATTCATGGCTATTTAGTGCGGGAATCCTACAGGTTTATTACTCATTCAGGTGATACTGTTGATAGGACTCTTATGAACGATGTCTGGCATATGCATATTCCTTTAAAAGTGTCTTTGTTGGCTTGACGTCTCTTTCGCAATGGACTTCTGACGAAGGACAATTTGTCGAGGCGGGGTATTCTTCACTCTAATGATATCATGTGTGTGGTAGCCGGGTGTGATAATAAGGAAACGCCACCACATTTATTTCTTCACTGCGACACATCCAGAGAGCTTTGGTATAAAATTTGGAACTGGTTAGGTATTTTTTTGGTTACACCTTTTCATTTGCGACATCACTTTATGCAATTTACTATGACGGCGGGTTTGCCAAGATCTACACATTTATATTTTAGGACAATTTGGTTTGCTACAGTCTGGGTAATATGGAAGGAAAGGAATTACCGTATATTCCAAAATACGGCCTCTACTTCCGTTGCTCTTATTGTAAAAGTTAAGCTAAATTCGTTCTTATGGTTGAAATCTAAGCAGGCTTCCTTTTGTTATAGTTTCACTGACTGGTGGAAACATCTGATTCTTTGTATGGGTGTTTAGGTGTAATTTACTTTCTATTTTTGTTGCTGTTGTTTCTTTAGTGGCATCGTGACTGTGTAAATACCTTCCAATGGGTTTTCCTTTTGCACACCTTCTGCAGGATGAATCATCGTAATTTTATTGATATCTCATTTTGATTTGTTCAAAAAAAATAGTTGTTGTTTGGTGTAATGGTAATTAAAGTCAGTGAAAATATTACTTCAAAATTCAAAATAGTATATTTCACCTCTTCCTTTCGTATTTCTCTCTTTTGTTAGTGGTTACAAAAACCGAATTAACCACAAAATTATAGATAGAAAGTAGAAAGAATAGTATCTTCACTAACAAAAAATATAGAAGGTAAAAGGTACCATCAAGGAAAATAAGAAGGAAAAAGAAAAAGGCAGAGAAACGAAAACAATTGCAGAAAAGAATCAAGAACATCAAAAGAAATTCATATCACAGGTCCGAGTAGGTTTTTCTTACTTTTAAAATTTTTTATCATATAGTGAGAATCATTTCCTCTGATGAAGTTAAACTAGTCCACTAAAACTGACACCAAATAAAACCAAACCTAAAACCCTAAAAGGAACGCACTCTAAGGTCTAAATTTATAATACAATGAGAATCATAATATCAATATCAAGATCTTAAGAAATTGTACCAACATTTTCACCTCATTACTATATTTTCTTGGTGAAATTTACCTACTTTTTGTTTATAATTAAGAATTCACCTACTTACTTTTAGTATCAAAGCAACGTTGTTAGTTGACGCTTTTAATTTAGTTTGTATTACAATACAAATAAAAATGGTGTCTTGTCCACATAAAAACTCATGGACCTTCCAACACATTACTTGCTCACAAACACCAACATGAAATCCTTGCATCAAATTAGATTTGAATATACACAAAAAATAAAAAATTGTTATAGAATCAAACACAACTGTCGTAGAATAAATCACTTAGACTGATATTCTTTCAATTTCCTTGATGATAAACTCTTTTTCCTCTTCAAATTGCTCATCTTCTGAACCTAAAAACGGCAAAAGAGATAAAAAATTAGTAGCTCAAAAAATAAACTTTATTTCAATAATTGAGAACCACAGAATGGAAATTCAGATGAATACAATGTAATTGTATGTTTTAAATCAACTGAAAGCACAACAACCTTTTCCCGGAGATAGATTATGAAGTAATTCTAGCAGCTTCCCCTTGTTCTTCCCTAGTATTATTTTTACATCTCGCGGCTTATTAGGATTAGCAACGAAAATCTGGATAAACATATAAGAAAATGTAAAACTAAAATTCAAATGTGCATAATGATCGGAAAAAAAATTAAAATGTGCATAATGATCGAAAAAAAAATTAAAATGTGCATTGCATATAATATCTTATACAAGAAGAAATGAACTTCGGCGCATAAACTTAAGTCTCTTTTGCCAACTAGAATAAATACATTCAAGCATTTCATAAAGTAACCTGTCATTAACAAAATTTTCGACTTGTTACGTTAAACATGGTAAATGCAAACAAGAATTCCTGAGTTCTCTAAGGACACAACTTTACAAAGAATGGGGTTGAGTAATCACAGTTACATTTGATTAACGGGCATAAATATGGTTTATATTCATTTATAAATTGACAAAAGGATGAGCTCATAGTATAAACTTGAAGGGAAAAAATCACCTTGAAAATGTGGAAAGCTGATAACTGAATGTTTTTACTTGAATCCTGCTCAATCCATAAAATAACAACAAATAAATAGTGTTGACAACAGATAGAAAAAGAAAGTTAAAAAAATGCTTAGATTACAGATAACTGTGAAACCAAGTTACACAACACTAGCAGAAACAAGGAACATGTTCAGTAGTGTATACTGCAGAAAACAGGAATGTCACACAATGACTCAGGATTAAGAAAAGTTGTACCGTCAACAATGTCATCATGACTTTCAAAAAACGAACTTCTAAGATGTAACGCTTCATTATCTGAGCATTGGGTGATTCCAAGAGAAAATCCGAGAGAAGCTAAAATCCATATAATTAAATTCAATTGTTAAAAATCATGTACATAAACAAAGCAATCATAAATTAAAAAAAATAAAAAAGTGTTGCCAGAACAGACCTTTATAGACTGCCTCCTTGTAACATAATTAGGAGATGTCAAGAGCTTCTCGTATTGATCAAAGAACTGAGAACAAGAAGTCTTATTAGAAAAGCGCGGGTATAACGGAGTGAAATGAAACCACTCCAATCATTGAGTATGTAGTATGCTCCGTGCACATGTTCAAAGATGAGAGTAGGGTATGGCACACTTACTATCTCAAAAAGAACGACTACTCAGTTGATTAGATTATTTTCCAAGGGATTTTCCATTTGTTATGATTATAAACAAAAAGTGATTTTAAATTCAATAATTAAGAGATATTTAAAAAAGGTTGAAGCCATTTTGTATTTTTTTATCATAATGAAAATCATTTTCAAAAAAGAAAAACATTTATCGAAAAGAGTGATGATATATAATGCGAAAATTTGCTCAGGAAAAAAGTGCGAAAGCGTGAATGCACTCACAATTGGAATTTAGTTATTTATTTTATTAAGGCACAATTGCAAGTCGGTCATTCTTAATAATAGTACTACGTATACGTGCTTTCTTTTTACAGCATGGTCAAACTTTTAAGTTGTTTGTTAGCGGAAATCATGGAGGAATGGGGTTAAAGTGGCCGCTGGTAAATGTTCGCTATTTTTCCGCGAAGCTATCTCTCGCGATGTACAGCATTTCTCTATCGAAATGATTTCTGAGAGAAGCTACCGAAAACAGCCTCTCATTTGAACCAGTTTTTAAACTTTTTTTTGTCTTCAGATTCTCATTTTTTAACATATACGTAACAAACGGATAGAAACTCCCAAAAGTGGTTATTATTATTATTATTTTAAATAAGTGATCTTTTCACAACAGAAGTTGTAATAAACAGGCCTTTGATCTCCTTGGTGAAAATATTCAACTGGGGAGCATAATTTTTTCTCAAGCAGCATTTTCGTGCTGCCTTTATATGTTCAAACCAGATAAGTATGCTAAGGAGGATGCAAACCTCATCGTAGTGAGCTGTCAAAAATTCAGCGACAACAGTTGCATGTTTAGAAAGAAGGTCCTGAAAAGCAAGCATATCCAAAAGATATGTATGAAATGGTTGTAGACTAACATCAAGATACTCCCTCCGGTCATTATTATAAGCAAAAGTTCATTTTTTAGATTCATTCAATAAATGATGTACGTGGTCTATATAAAGACTACATACATCATTTATTGAATGAATCTAAAAAGTGAACTTTTGATTATAAAAGTGACTGGAGGGAGTAAGTAGTTATGGGACTTTAAGAGACAAAGAAAGAATTCAAATCTGACCTTAAACGTAGAAAATGCATCAGATGCTACATCAAAGTTAGGCAACTCTACATATTTGAAGAACAACACAAAGCTTGCTGATTCCAATATGTATCTGAGAACACCCAAAAAATCAGAAAGTTAAAACAGTGCAACTGACTCGCCTTTTTCTAGTAGATTGCATGACAAGCACATGCCTCGATAATCATTGATAATCAAATGTTAACTTTTATTTGTCAAAGAAGTTAACTTTTATAAGAAATGACTTTCATCAAGCTCAACCAAAATATATTATCCCAATATTACAATCTACTTTTTTTAGAAACGAAGATGAAGATATCATAATAATAAAAAATAAATAAATAAAAACAGGGAGAGAGCAATTGGGAAAAAGAACATCCGATGACAACCCAAAATATCTTACTTTGCAAGATTGGGAAATTTGATGCACTCCCGCAACATTATGCCAGAGCTCAGGGCAATTTCTTTGTTATCATAGCTGGTTGGAAACAGATACAGAGATATCAGCAACTGCTTAAACTAATCATATTTAAGAACATTGATCATGTAGCTAAACAATTGCTTACTTACGTAGACAGTGAAACTGAATGTGTTTCAGATTGCTTTAAGATAAGTGATTTTAGAAAAATCACTTTCGCAATCAATGATGTTGTAAGAAACCATTTTGCATGAATCAATTTTATATACCCTAGACTATAATCTTTAAAGTGTTGTAAATAAAAGTGTTTTTCAATTTTTCATTTGATGAAAAGGAAATAAACTTTCAAGGAAAGGGCAATAGAATGCCACATGCTATATCTCTATAATATTCTCTCAGGGTAGTTTTATTTGGTCAAAGTTGAATCGTGAGCGGAAAAAATTGGTCAAAGTTGAATCGTGAGCGGAAAAAAAATGCAAAATCAGAAGTAGCTTCTACCAAAATCCCTTTTCGTCCAAAAACTCGTTTCAAAATGGATGACGAAATACTTATGAGCACATAAAAGTGAGTGTAAGATTCTGATATATTTCGAAACAAAACAAGAAAATTTGGTTCCATCCATGATTTCATGCACGGAAAATGAGGTTCACTTTCTACTCTAAATTTAGCAGAAAGGTCTTTTGTTAATTGCTTTAAAGGAAGAAATACTTTTGTTGTACCAAATTTGAAATTTTAACATAAAATTAGCTGCAATAACAATAAAAACAAGACAATAGTAGATAGTAACATTGACAAAAAGCACATCGAATTCTTAACAAAAATCTTTAAAGAAAGAAACAACTCAGTATTATCTTGTATCAATTCAACATTCTATGTTAGAACCGCCATAAAAAGTTGGAACTGCCATAATTTTCCAATGATCTATGACAGAACATTATGTCATCTTTTGGCATTTATATTCAGTTCTTCGAAAATTGGAGAAGCACTTTAATGGCATAAACATAATGATTATGATAGTATACGATCATGTGTGATATCAGTTTCACAAACTAAAAACAACCATGAAGGCAATCCTTCACCAAATTTTTCAGACTTCTTATCAGGAACAAGGATCCAAAAGACTGAAAGAAAAACCAATATCTAATGTTCCCAATTTGGCATAGAGCATCAGTTTTAGCCAACCAACTTGAATACAATTACGAACAATAGTGACAACACATTGAAAGAGGAGCACCAGAAAAGGTGATGACGTAAAAAACTTACCATGCAACAAGAAAGTCTAGTAATTCAATGTGTTGTTGAATGTATTCTACACAGCAATCATTGGAATCAACCTTTTGTTTCAACAATATCGTCCAACAGTGGACTAAATCCTTTCTAGCCTGTATCAAAATTCATGCACCCACGATGAGCAACCAGTTAAGTCAACTGCATGCATATGATAGTGTAGTGTATCTGAATCTTACTTCCCATCCAAGTATAGGCAACTTGTGAATTAGAAGAGTAAGAACATCCTCCTTGCAGATTTCCTCCACAAGTTGTGAAACCTGATCTAAATTTGGTTCTGATTCTCCATCTCCAGAAAGCATAGTTCTCATTGTTACGAAATTCTTTTCAACTTCCTCTAAAGCCTACAATAAAGTAAAACAAGCATCAATAACCAGTAACCAATGTAGAGTGACTGCAAGTAAAAGAAAGGCATAATATCACTGGAACATATCTATGGACAGCAAAATGATAACAATCAGAAGCATATATGGCACAACTTATATACCCACGACAAACTGATGACGCATATAACAAATGTTGAAATACAATACATATCCGTCGCTAGTCGAGCTTGTTAGTCTTCATGCCAACATGCATTTTCCATATATTTGAGTAATTTTAGTGCTTGTTTGGTCCACGCTGTATTAACTTGAAAGAGTGTTAAATCTACAAGTTCATATTCAACAACCATCAGATGTGCCATTACCGGAGACGGCCCTAACAAACAAAATGCTGTAATTGAAGTTGCAATCTTGTGTTATGTATCTTCTTTTACTCTCTAAACAGTTACCGACTATTTTATTTTCACAAAATTGGATTTTTTTTAACAGATATCACAACCCAATTGGAAGCAAAAAGGACCTTTTTATACAGAGACAATTATAGAAGTATATAACCACACAGCCAGCATTGATCACTTAAAATCAGAGTAACCTCCTTCGTTTATGAAACAAGTAACACACTTCAAAAAGCTTAATACTGCCAAATTACAATAATTTATGATTTACGTAAAGTCTAATTCAGTGATTATTTATTTATTTTTTTGAAGGAAATTCAGTGATTATTGTTTTCTCCAACAAAACTACTCAACAATTAAAAACTCATATCTTTTTGCAGCACAAAAAACACTAAACTAATAAACAAATTTAAGACATACCCATGATTAAAAACAGAAACTTTAACTGAAAAAAACGAAGACCCAGATAGAGTAATTGAAAATTTAGAACAAAGGGGTGGTAATTAGCGTGTAAATCCCAAATGGGTTACCTTCTCAAGAGCTTTAACTTCAACAACGGTTTTGGTATCGAGTGCCATGAGACTCTCTTTGATAGACTTGACAACTTCCTGCGGCGTTTTAGGCCTCGAAACCTTAAAGAACGAGAACGACATGATACGATGATGATGTTTGTTCTGTGTTTCTAGATGTTGTTGGGATGAAAAGAGAAATCAAAATGGTGGTTGTTCTTGTTTTGATTTCAATTATTCATCATTGTAAAGTAATTATAATCTGTGAGTTCGTCATCATCAACAATAATCAACCACATAGCAATGCCATCGAAGTGGAAGAAAGAAGGATTATTTTATTTTATTTTATTTTATTTTCTTCTTTCTTTACTTTTTCTTTTTCCTCGTTTGTTTTTCATAGCTACCACTTTAATTATTAGTTTTTTATTTTTTGAAGGGACCACTTTAATTATTAGTATTATTATCAACCTTAGTTTAAAATTAATCAACCATATTTTTAAAAAAATAAAATTAATCAACCATAGTTATAACAAATTGAGAGGAGTAGACTGTAGACCCAATCTGATTCTCACAACTCTTACAACAAATTCTTGCCTAACTTTTTTACACTAATTCGACTAATTTGTTCCCTTAGAAAGTGAAAAACTAATTTTCTGTTTAAACTAAATTGGATAAACAGAAAATATAATTTGGGACATGCTTGTCTAAAAAGTAGATATGTATGTTGCCAAGTAAGGTGTGCGATACGGTACGGACACAAAAATAAACATAATTTTTTAAATTCATGCTACGATACAGCTTTGTTTTTGAGAGAATGCTACGATACAGTTAAAATAAGTTAACACATTTTTTTTATAATAAAACTTATATACATATGAAATACTTAAAAAATATGCTTTGACCATCTTCATTGATATGTGATCATAAAGATATCAATTAACAAAGTGTAGAGTGTTTTTTGTTAAATCATAATATTCTATTTTCACCTCTATATTAGGATATCAAAAAGTATTAGCAACATGAAAAGAACTCAATAATTTTGATTTAATGTTGAGTGATTTTTTGTAAACCATAATATTCTATTTTCACCTCTATATTAGGATATCAAAAAGTATTAGCATCATGAAAAGAACCCAGAATAATTTTGATTTAAAATTGAGTGATTGAGTTTTGTCTATCCTAGTACCATCATTCAAAGAATATATAACTTTTAATTCTTTTTTTTAAGGGATATTATTGATTCCCACCTTGAAATTAATTGTATACATCTCTACTAATTTTTCACAATATTGTCTCATGATTGTATACCTTTATATTTTTTAAGATGTGGAATTAGCTCAGCGTATGGCAACGGTGTTTTGGAGCATTTGGAAACACCGAAACCTCAGAGTTTGGGATAATGTCACAGAAATCAGTGCAACGGTAGTGGAGCGTGCTAGAAATATGGTCGTGGATTGGCAACTAGCTAATACCCCTGCGGTTCTTGCATCAACAACGCTTCATCAGCCTTCACCGACCCTTGCGGTGGGGGCTTCCACTTCGGCACAAACTTCAACTCATATGTGGCAGCACCCTACTCCGGGGCGATACAAATGCAACATTGACGCGGCTTTTTCCTGTCAATTCAATCGCACAGGTATTGGCATTTGTGTTCGTGACTCTGATGATACTTTTGTTTTGGCCAAGACAGTCACATATCCTTGTATGGTTTCAGTTGATGTGGGTGAAGCTTTAGGTTTGCATTCGGCTCTACAATGGCTAAGTGATATGCAGATGGATTGCGTGGATTTTGAAACAGATTCGAAGCTGACATCAGACGTTGTTCTGTCCACTAGGAACGACACATCCGAATTTGGCTATTATTTTATTTTGTTGTTTACTTTTTAGTTCTTTCTTTTCTAACTCTAGGGTGGAGTTTGTTAGGCGACAAGCCAACACGGTTGCTCATGCTCTTGCAAGAGAAGCCACGTTCTTAGCTAATCCCGCTATTTATTATGATATACCCGATTGTATTGAATCTTTAATTATCAATGAAATGCTAAAAGCAATGTTTCCCTAAAAAAAAAGCATATGATGAAATAATTTTTTGAAATTAAAAAAATTGATTTTAATACTTATTAGATAAGTATTTGAATATTTTTTTATTTTTACACTGTCTAAACTTCTTCTCAGGCACGGATGCACCTTATGTGCATTGCGGTCAATTGACCCCACTTTTAACTTTTTTTTTCAATCAATAATAAGATGATTTTATATTTTGACCTCGCTTTAAATTGTACGTTGACCCCATATAATAAAATTAATACTCTTTTGAGTCACATTTATAAGCAAAAAATCATCTTTTAGATTAATTGAATACCTAATATATTTGGTATATATTCAATGAACCTAAAAAATAGTTTTTTCTTATAAATACTACCGTAAGGAGTACACTAGAGGAAAAACAAAGTCATATCGTAAACTTTTTTTTTTTTGAACAAACAAAAATGGTATATATAAGAGCAGAAGTAGTTATCCCCGCACAAGGCGTGCAAAAAGGGGTAACCACTCAAACGTATTTACAAGGAATCGGTGCTATCCATAGCAAAGCACCACCAAAATAAACAAACAGACAAAATTACAGGTGGACGCCCATACAATGGAGCGGTTTCTTCCACCAATCATGATAACTATACATAAAAGTTGCCTGTTTGAATTTTAACCATAAAAAAGATGTCAGTTTAACCTTTTCAATGAGGGTTAAAGCAGTCGAGGCCGTGTTATTAAACACACGATCATTTCGCTCCTTCCAAAGAACCCAGACCGTAGTAAATCAAATAATTCTGAAAAACAAAGTTGATGATCGATGCATGCCAGACATTTTAATAAATTGTGTGAAATGTTGAGTAATGTCAACCTGTGAGACTGAAGATATACCCAGCCAAACCTGAGACCAAAGTTATCCGAAGATGTCACATCCCAAGAATAAATGATTTGCTGTCTCTTGCTTCCCACAACCAGCCACACAAGCCGCGTCTTCATGAGAAATAATCCTCCGCCGAGTCAAATTATCCTTAGTTGGAAGTCTATTGCAGAGAAGGCGCCACACAAACACCGACACCTTAGAAGGAATCTGCTGATGCCAAATGTCGACCACCTGGTGCCTATCCCCCAAACCTGCCGTGGTAGTAAGGAAATGGTAAGCCCCCCGAACCGAATATCCATGCGTAGGATCTAGCCGCCACGTCCACTTGTCCTCTACATTTTCCTGTAAAACAAAGTTATGGAGTAACACAAAACACTCACTAACGCTCTCTTCCTCCCAAGCAAACAATCGGCGGCGCCACAAGCTTTCCCTCCCTTCATCCGCCCCCAAAACCCTCCACATCTTCTCCACCGAGCACTCGTTGTCGACAGACAAATCAAAAAGGCGGGGAAATTTATTTTTCAAAGGAATTTCCCCAACCCAAATATCGTGCCAGAAATAAGTACCCCTCCCATCTCCCACTACCCTCCGAAATTACTGTCAAACCACCTACCAAAGACCAACCCCTTCACGAATCCTACACAAAGACCGCCACCACGCAGAACTATTTTATTTTATATTTGTTAAAAGAGTTTTTCTATCATGTGCAATTGAATATGTTAAGATGTTTAAATAGTAAGTTTGTTTTAGAACTTGTGCATTTTACATTAAATATATGACTTTTTAAATAAAATAGTAGTATTACTTTGATATTTTCTACAGTAATTTTACGTATATACATTGACCCCGTTTATTGAAATTTCTGGATCCGCTTCTTCCCCACACAATAAGTTAAATAGCACATATTGACTTGTTACTCCTCGTTAATCTGTTATAATCAGTTTATAACTTTATATAAATTAAACTGATTATATATATACACTTTGAACTCAAGCATATGATTATCCATACAAAAAAAAATTGATAACCATAGTTAAGTTTGATTCGGCGACAACAATAACGATAACCACAGCACACCGTACGTTACGCAACTGTATTCTATAGATCTAACATATCATATCATATGTACTCTCTCACCTTCGTTTCAATTCAACAACCTTCACTTTTGTCATAGCAGCAATGAAAGGCCACGATTGGATCAACACGTGTCTCCCCGACGAACTAATCGTCGAGATCTTCCGCCGCCTCGATTCCAAACCAACCCGCGACGCCGCCTCTCTCGTCTGCAACCGCTGGCTCCGCCTCGAACGTCTCACCCGTTCCTCCATCCGTATCGGCGCAACCGGCTCACCCGACCTCTTCGTTCAGCTTCTCGCCTCTCGTTTCTTCAACATCACCGCCGTTCACATCGACGAACGTCTCTCGATTTCTCTTCCCGTTCAATTGGGGAGACGACGTGAGAATTCGTCGCCGTCTTCGTCGTTGAAATTGCATTATGTTAATAAGAGAATTGGATCTTCTTCTTCCTCGGAAGAGAATGAGTTTGATTCGTTGTGTTTGTCTGATAATGGATTGATTTCGTTGGCGGATGGGTTTCCTAAGCTTGAGAAATTGAAGTTGATTTGGTGTTCTAATGTTACTAGTCTTGGATTGTCTTCTCTTGCTTCCAAATGTGCTTCTTTGAAATCTTTGGATTTGCAGGTTTTTGCTTTTTCATTATATTACATTTCCTTCCAACATAGATCACATGTTTAGGATTAAAACATGTTTTGCAATTAAATTAAGGAAGTTGGTTTTTGGTTAAATAGGAAAGTTATATTCTTTATAGGAAAACAATGTTTTATGGTGATTAGTGATTGCTGATTGGCTAATGTATGTAGATGATTTGAATTGAAAATTAAGCTTTTGCAGCGTATTAAGGCTTTGTTTGGATCATATATCTGCTTATGTAGAAACTATATTTATAACAAAAGATAAAATAAAGTCAAACTGTTTTAATATAAGCTATAAGTTGTTTTCATAAGCTATCTTGGAGAGTTTGTGAAAATAAGCTAAAACCAACTTATGGACATGTCATACTCATAAGTTATTTACATTCATAGCTCTCCCAATCAATCTCACATGTGCTCATGTCAATAGATAAACTCAAACAAGTCAATCCAAACAGACCCTAAGTCCAAAAGGGCAAGAGTTAATGTTTTTTGAATCATTAGAATATGAGACACGGAGCCATTGAGTCTGTAAGGCCTAGCTCAACTTGTAATGCCGATATTGATAGGATTGACACCTTTACCTGTGACTTCAGTTGTCTGTGTGGTTTCAAGTGATGCGTGCCACGTTATCTACAAACCGAAACATAAATAAAAAATGAGATACCGAGGCCCAATCGGTTTTCCCTATCAATGCTTAATTTGAATTGCTACTCTATCAATATATAGGTTTCTAGAAGACAAATGGTATGAATGATGCATGTTTATTGGTATAACTAGTGTTATTCTCCTTTTAGGGTTGTTATGTTGGAGATCAAGGCTTAGCTGCTGTTGGACAGCGTTGCAAGCAACTTGAAGACTTGAATTTGCGTTTCTGTGAAGGCTTGACTGATACGGGTTTGGTTGAATTAGCTTTAGGCGTGGGAAAATCATTAAAGTCTCTCGGTGTAGCGGCTTGTGCCAAAATAACTGACATATCAATGGAAGCTGTAGCATCACACTGTGGATCCCTTGAGACTTTGTCTTTGGATTCCGAGTTTGTACACAATCAAGGGGTGCTTGCAGTGGCTAAAGGATGTCCACATTTGAAATCTCTAAAGCTGCAGTGTATTAATCTTACAGATGATGCTTTGAAAGCTGTAGGTGTTAGTTGTTTGTCTCTGGAGTTATTGGCTCTATATAGTTTTCAGCGATTTACTGATAAGTGAGCTGCTTTCTCATGATTGCTTTTTGAGGATTTTACTTCATTTAACTATGTAACTATCTCTTCATTTAAGTATGTAACTATCTCGTAATATTCTTCCTTTTTATTAATGTTCCTGTCAGGGGTTTGCGTGCTATTGGAAATGGATGTAAGAAGTTAAAGAATTTGACTTTAAGTGATTGCTATTTCCTAAGTGACAAGGGCTTGGAAGCAATTGCTACTGGGTGCAAGGAACTTACTCATCTTGAAGTCAATGGATGCCACAACATTGGAACATTGGGACTTGATTCTGTTGGGAAATCATGCTTGTATGTTTTTCTCTAAGTAAAACTGTAATATGTTGTAGATGCATGCACTGGAAACTCACGTATGCTGTATAAAGTACAAACAATACATTTAAGAAAGAGTCATCAAATGGAATTAGATTCATGAAAGAATTTACAAAAGAAGATTTATATTTAGACTCCCAGTCTTTCTGTATCTTATAACTAAAATTATCTATCTTTCTCTGATCAATTTTGTGCACATCACATATTAGTTTTTACTTTTAAAGAAACACACAATTTGTTTTGACCTGGTGAATTTTATGTATTTTAGTTATTTGAACTTCACTTTATTCATCTTACCATTTATCGTTTCTGATCCGTTTTGTGAACATCACTTGCTCGTTTTAACTTGTGCAGAAATGAATAAAACTGGAAGTGGTCATATTTGAATGTTAGCTTGTTATGTTGACATAATTTTTTATGACTCAAGTTCTAGAATGTTAAATTTTTCCATGATGCTAATCTTATCTCTCTATTGGGCAGACATCTCTCGGAGTTAGCATTGCTTTACTGCCAAAGAATTGGCGATCTTGGGCTTCTTCAGGTTGGAAAGGGATGTCAGTTCTTGCAAGCTCTTCACTTGGTAGATTGCTCAAGCATTGGAGATGAAGCCATGTGTGGTATAGCTACTGGATGCAGGAATTTAAAGAAGCTTCATATCCGTCGCTGTTATGAGGTACTCCATCCGTATTCATGTTTGATTTTCTATATGAAATGTCACTCTGTATTCGTAGCTTCATTTTAGGCTTCCAACATGTTTTCTGGATGGTTCCACTTTCAAAGTACATCCTGTGATCCTGCACATTATAGACTAGGATAGTGTTGTTGTTCATTTTGGCCAGAATACTGGCACACATTACACATGATTCTACTAACTTGTCTTTATAGTATTAAAATATTTCATAGCAATTTATTTTTCATTTGGTCACTTCACATTCAGATATCATTATACCTTAACACAGTCCAAACAAAACAACTCATGCTTACAAATTTATTTTTAGGTAAAATTTTCAAATGTGGAGCTATGTTTTTCTATTATTAGTGTATTCTAATTCTGTCATAACTATTTCATTTAAAATGTATTTTTACGAAGTTATTGTACTAAAGATATCCCAAATAGCTATCTCTTTAACCACGAGGTTGGACACAGACGGTAAATGCACTCCATCTAAAGGGATGGGCTCGACTGGTACCTCAGTTCGATCCCTGGTGATGGAACAATTTGTAGTAAGAGTTTATTTACCTCCCAGCAAAACAGAAGTGAAGGAACAATTTGTTGAAAGAGTTAACTTACCTCCCGGCCAAACGGAATACAGATTAATCTTGGGGCCTCTTTCTCTGATATACTGTGAGTGAAAAAAATAGTCATCTCTTTCTCTCCCCACCAAGACAGTCAAATTTGTCATTTAGATTGTATAGTCGCATAATATTGATTATTGACAGGTTGAACAATCTCAAACTCATGCTGGAATGCAATTTGATAGGATAGGGTTGGCACTCTTACCCACAAACCCTGTAAGATCAAGCAATCAAACCAATTTTGGAAGAAATCTCATGCTGGAATACAATTTGATGGGAACAGGATATTGTAGGATTGGCAGTCTTACCCATAAATCCTGTAAAATCAAGCAATCAAACCGATTTTGAGTGAAGACTTGTTTTTTCCTAAAAATCCTATAACCAACCTTATTTTGGAAGCCGTATTTTCCTATTCTTTGTTTGGAACAACCACCAAGTTGTAGTCCCTTCCATCTGTGTCATTGTTATTCTTGTTTGCTCTTTCAAAGTTTAAACTCTGCTGTTGCTGGTCCTTGCTTCTTCCTCTTTTTCAAGCTTTACCGGTTTGAAACTCTGTTGTGCTCCCTTGTTGCTGTCTTGTTCTTCGAAACTTTTCATCCAATTAAGACCTGTTTTGGTGCTTGTTGGATTGGGTGTTTTTTTGTGTGTGTATAACTTACTCGGCAGCCTTTGTTTTGGACCCCCACATGAAATATACAACCCCTCCAACCCTGTGCTTCTGTGGTAATTCTGAACTGACCTATTCCCTATAGGATGTTTTTTCTTTTCCTGATCACTATTAAATATCAATTTGTATTAAAATATTAACAAAATAACTAAAAAAATAAAATCTATATTATTAAACTATTACTAATATTATTATGATAATCTATATTATCATGATCAGTGTTCATAAAATTAAAGTATGTTTTGACATTTTATTATGATTTTATTATGATTCGTGTTACTATTCCATGGTTTGTAATCTCTTACCCACCTTCCGATTGTTGGTAAGATCTTGATTTTGACCACCCATATCCTCACTCTATTCCATTAAAAAGAAGAAAATAGATCTGCTTTTGATATTTTCATCACTTCCATTTGCTGTGCTTTGACCAAGGTTCCTTATTTGATGAATAACTACTTGTAGTCTTTTGTTTTGGATTTAAGCCAACAGATAGCAGGCCCTCTCTGAAGAAGGGATAGGGTACATACATTGCACTAAAGAATAAAGACGATTCAATGAATAATCTGTAAATAACAGTTTTTTTTTATTTTTTTAAACAAAGATTATACTACCCAATTGTAAGTAACTGTTGGACTTGTCCTGTGATGTTTCCTCCCTTTTAAGGCTACATGCTATGCGTTGTTATTTTGGTTTTTAGAATAAGATGCTTGGCTTTGTTTGATCCATATTTACTTATTATCCACTCAGGCTCTCTTCTTTGCACTATGACATGATTGAATTATTCACATTTCATAGAGTATAATGCTGTTTTTTCATCCGAAGCGTAACTGAGGAATATGGGTATAAGTATTTGTTTGAGGATAGTGAGTAATCTAAACTGTAGCTCCCGTGTAAAATACTTAATTCCCTTATGCACTCTTGTTTTTATTCTTTCTCAATCAAAGTAAATATCCATTATATATCCAATTTAAGCAGTAAACTAATTTTTTATTATTCGACCAAGTGAGTTTTATATAAGATTAAGATGTTTATACATTTTTGGCTCTTGGTCCTGATGTTTCATGCTTTCTTTCTCCTATATTAGATTGGCAATAAGGGGATCATTGCTGTTGGTGAAAACTGCAAGTCTCTAACTGATCTTAGCATTCGATTCTGTGATAGGTAAAACCCTATTCACAGTTTTTTTATTCTTCCTCTCCATTTGTATTCTATTATCTTATGGTTTTTATTAGAGAATCTTTTGGAACATGCTGTTGAAATATTTTTATGGCTGGTTCATTTTTTCTAAAACACAATTTAATTCCATCATAATTTTTTTAGAAATTGTGCTGACTTTATAGGAAATGAACTAATCATAATAAGTTTGTTCAAGTTTGTGTAAAAAAAAGTGGTATTCCTAACATTCCTATTATTATCATCATAATCATTATTGTTATAATTATTGATGTTAGAGAATTCATATCACATCTATTTCTTTTTAGTTTCTTTCTGAAATGACCGGCTTGCTCTCAATTACTTCTGAGCATTTTCTGTATTTTTTATCGTGAATGATGTCAATCTTAATTCTTAACTGCTTTGTTAAATTGCTAGGGTGGGTGATGGGGCCCTTATTGCTATAGCTGAGGGCTGTTCCCTTCATTATCTGAATGTAAGTGGTTGCCACCAAATTGGAGATGTTGGACTGATAGCCATTGCAAGGGGTTCCCCTCAACTCTGTTATCTGGATGTGAGTGTACTGCAGGTGTGTATTCAAGTCTCTCCTTTATACCCAAAGTGATGTGGTTTCTTTAGTTACCGAATGTGGTTTTCTTTGAGGAATTTCTTGTGCTATTTTGATTTGGTTTTAGTTCTTATGATTTAGACGTTTAGCTATGCACATGGTCAGGACTGCATATATGCTAACATGCATTTGCTATGTTGTAGTAGCCCCTTACGGGATTTATAATGTAACTAGTGAGAAGGCCTATTCTATATAAAAGTGAGCAGTAAATCTTAATCGTTAGATCCACTCATGAATTATTAAGTTTTATACATGAGAATAGGCCTTCTCACTAGTTACATTATAATTTCTAATCTTGACAATTTGTGTAATTGTTGTATGGATAAGATTTACTCTTCTCTTGCATAAAAAAAATCCACTTGATACATCCCCTACATTATGTTGCCAAACTTTTCTTACGCTTACTAGTATATATTAGGATGGTTGTTGTCTGAAGTGAGGAAGATTAGAAATGTTGTAGAAATAGTTTTCTCAATTGTAATTGGTATGGATGAGCCTAAGTTTGTACACAAGAAGATATGAACTGATCGACTTATATGCTATGCCCTAATGAAGTCTTGCAATTTTATTGTTATGTTTTCATTTTCATTACATTGCTCAATACAACTGCAGAATTTGGGCGATATGGCTATGGCTGAGTTGGGAGAAAACTGTCCATTGCTTAAAGAAATAGTACTTTCCCACTGCCGTCAAATATCGGATGTTGGTTTAGCCCATCTTGTAAAAAGTTGCACCATGTTAGAATCATGCCATATGGTTTATTGCTCTAGCATAACTTCAACTGGAGTGGCCACTGTGGTTTCTAGTTGTCCCAACATAAAAAAGGTTCTTGTTGAGAAGTGGAAGGTTAGCAACCGGACCAAGCGCCGGGCAGGCTCTGTCATTTCCTACTTGTGTGTGGATCTTTAGACTTCCGTGTGACCTAATAATTATGCATATCCTCATGCGTTTTACACTATGGTGTGTGAATATAAATAAACAGAGGTTTTGTTCCCTTGGTCAATAAAGTATTTCTGATACTAATTTTCATATTTTAGCCTCATTAACACTCCAGATACCTTGTCGTAGGAGTTGCAAGAGGATAGGAACCAATAGGCTTAGTTAAAAATGTGTTGTATTTATTTATTTTGCTAATAAAAAATGTGTTGTATTGATTTGGGGATAGATATAGTGAAGTTATATTGATGTAATTCAGAAAACTTTGTTCAGAACAATAAATATTTGCTTTGATTTTACTTTTTTGTTACAAAATATTTGCTTTGATTTGGCTAGTCTCTTGTTTGCGAGTGTTTTTATATCTTCAATAAATTATTTTTCCTTTACAAAAACGAAGGGATTTTTGACAGGTTTTGGTTTGTTGGGGGAGTTGCATGGTTTTTCTTCATCTCCATCTTCCTTTCTATTATTGTTGCTAATGTTATGCTCCTCACTCGTTTTTCCTTAGGACATAGCAGAAGCAAGCAACTTATAATTTAGGTAAATTGAGGTCCTCGTACAAATTAACATGGTTTTCTGGAGATTGTTTATCTCAACTCTGGATTCTTTTTTTTTTTTTTAATATAAAATTCTCGTTAACATTTTAGAACTTCGGATTTAGGTTTATTCATAAATTACTCTCATTTGAATCTTTTTACTTCTCTCTCTAAAACACTCATCTGAATATCTAAGGTCAATCAAGGAATAGTAGTTATGAAGATTATCCTGTTAAGCTATTGCGTTAAGAACAAGCTTGAGTACAGAAAAGTAAATACTTGACATTGGAATTATTTCAAGACACTTTATTAGGTTGTCTCGGGGTGGGAAAGCTTAATAGGTCTCCCAACGTAGAAGTGAGTTTTTTTTTTTTTTTTCAGCAGTTGGATAATGAAGTTACATGGTTATTATCATGCACTAATAACACCAAATACCTTTTATTTTATTATCAATTTCTTATTCTCTCTCCTCTTTCCTTGTCTGGATCCACCTTTGTGGCCATGGAAAAATTCTGGAAAAGAAAATTGAGTGAACATGAATTGCATGATGCTTGCTTACAACGACCCACAACTTCCTTCCGGATTTTTATCTAATGGATTTTTATCGTGTAATTTGTGAGTTTGTTCAATTTTAATTTGTTTAATCTTTTCTCTTTGAGTCCCTTTTAATTTGTTCATTTAGTCTTCTTTTCTAAGCTTATGCCAAATCTGTGTATTTTTTTTTTTGGGACCAAATCTATGTATTATTTTCCTTTAAAGTTTAAACTGATTCTATATTCTTTTATCCTATAAATGAGGTTACATGAGATAAGAAGATAGTGGTAATAGATTAGAAGAAAGAGGAAGAAAATTTGGAAATTTTAAACCAGATAAACCTGTTATTAATCAAGGATTCCATGTTAATTAGTAGAGGTTAAATCGATTCTTTTGGACAAAATCTAATGTTACATTTTTCCTTTTAAGGGGAATGTTAAGTTATTACTACTAATTTGTTATTAAAGTAAAGAGAGAAAAATAATAAAAAAATAAATTAGTGTCAAATGTTAATTTTTTTAACGAACAATGATAAATTTATGAGGCATTTGTTGTGTTCCATTGGAGTTCTGGGCTTTTGCAGAAAGATACAAGGAAAGAGGTTGAGGAAGAATGAGTTGGAAAGGAGAGAGAACAGAAATTGATTGGATGTAAGTGGGTCTACCATGCACTTGAGACTTCTTTCAAAAAAAAAAAAATGAACTTGAGACTTTTTCACTCCCCTAGTGTGGGAGACCGATTAAGCTCTCCTACCGTAGCATATGGACCCTTTATTAGTTCCCAATTAAACTATTGTTTAAACTTTCTTTTCGTTTTAGTGAACATGTAATTGTGGTTTGTTTCACATCACGTAGGTTGAAGCTGTGTGTATGCTCCCGGTTAATGAGAATATCGCTGTGCGAGGGTTGTGGCAGCAACATGGTAAAGCTTGCAATGTTGATACGAACCCACAAGATAATTTTATAGTTAAGCTGCTTATATGTTTGCTCTAAATAATCTCATTGATACATCTTACATGTGGATGGTGTCCGAACCCACAAGAGTGTTTTCATATCCACTATTCTCTATAACCACTCAAAATTTATATTTCACAATATGTGTGCCTATTTAACTCATGTTAAAGAGGTGAATCATCCATCATTATGAATGCTCTCACATTTGTTTCCTTAAGAACATTTTTTCTTCTTTTTCTTTTTGACTCTTAAATCTAAGTGCTTATGTTTTGATCTGTCCCTGCAAAGAGGTTTCACATTGATGGTACAAAACAAGTCAAACTAGGAAACAACATGCCATGCCATTCAAAAAAAAAAAGAAAACAACACGGAACTTGTAAACATATCAATGTTGGATATTGAAGGATTTTTTACCCAACTTTTGAAGCTGTAAAAAGTCGCTACTCAGTTTATATATCTAGAAGAGGATCATATTCATAGATATCCTAAACACAATAGTTTTAATACGCAATGAGGGGCCCTTAGCAAGATGTTATTTGAAGCAACTAGGTTAGCTGAATAATTTTATTCATTGACCCGTTGATAGAAACTGAGTCACTGACTCCTGTTGGACACAAGTATTATTCACTTCACGTTATGCATATGTAATATACTCATAACATATCAACATTTTAATGATTATATGAAATTTATAGTAGGATTTTAGTCATAATCTCAGTATCAATCCTTACAGACAGCTCTCTAAACAATTATTATTAATAACATAATAGAAGATTCTTGTCCCCTTAAGGATTTACCATTTATTTCCCCCAAGTTCATAATTATTTACCATATAAATTTAACTTTTTAACCCCTTATATATATAGCAGGTAAAAAGTTCACTGCAAAAGGTCATGCCTCTGAATCTGATGCATCATGCATGCCATATATTTTGAGACAACCGTCACCACTATGGTTAATAAAATACTACTAAAATACAAGAAAAAAATCTAGTAGTTAGATCAAACAAATATAACAGAGAAATTAAATGAAGATTTATATCAGGATTTCTAATTGATAAGATGCGCATGCTTAGTCACTACTTTATTATTTTTTCTCTACATAACAAATCTAACTCAAGATCTCTGCAGCCTGCAGGTAATACTTCATTGTTAGCCGTAAAATAGTAAACGCTTACATTTCATAATAATCATAAAAAGAATTAATAATTGAGATTAAGAGTTCCAGGATATACGTAATGCTATTAAAATGGGATTAGGTGCCATGAGAAAACCTAATCACACTTATTTTGTTGTATTGCCTATTGGGAAACGAAAAAATATTTATATGTTATGGTCTTTTCATTAACAATGACACTCAAAAAATTTCAATGTCCAAGAGGTTTGCCTTTCTGAACATAGCTTGGAGTAAGGGAATGTAGACTACTACAAATTAAAGGAAAAAAAATATAGAACTAGTGATTTTTTTTTGGTTGAGGTGAGTACTTGTGTTAATTAATCATATAATAAGCTTTATGAAGAGGACAGAAGTTTGGAGCAAAGGGAACATGATGGCATCCATGTTGACATTGTATCCACGCCATCAATGCCTCAATCTATTACTCATACTATCAATTGCTTCAATGGCATATCTTGGCTCTGTGTCTAAGACTAAAACATGAAATCTTATTGCAATACGCTTAATTGTGTCGCTATGAAGCACAAATACATAGTACTAATGCAAAACCAATACGTGAAATTTTTAAAATTTATGATATGTTAACAAATTTTAAAAAATATATATACATATATAATATTAATGATCATACGAAAATATACACAAAATCATATTTTTGTGAGTCAAAATTCTCCTGAAAAGTAATACTAAACCATTTCTTTTGGTGAAGAGAAACAACTTCTTAAAAGTTGCAAGAGTTTGTTTATAAATAAACACAATGATTACATCTTTTTGATGAACCATTTCTTCTATTTTATAGTGCAGAAATCGAAGAAACTTTATTCTATAAACTATTATTTATCGATAAGGTTGATGTGAGTGTGCAAGCCACATCCAAAATTTTAAAGTATCATAAAGGAGATTCACCAATATATCATATTGCATCCGGTTGAGATAAACTAGTGGGGACGAATCGATGTGCTCACACACAATTTAAAATTTATGTGCAATCACTATTATCTTCTTCATCTTCTTCTATTTGTTCAAGTTTTGCACTATTCCCCAACGCAAGTTCTAATTGATCATATGTAACACTTTTATGTAAAAATTAAATGACCAAGATCATGTTATTATATGAAATTAAAACACACTTACTTGGAAATCATGATTACCAGATTCGTCTAGATTTGAGACAAAGTCTTCCTTTGTCTTTCACATGCTCCGAATTTAGGATTTTCAATGGGGCAAACCACTAATGAACAGAATAGTCAGAGTGATGGCAAAGGGGACCTAACCTCCCTATTTATAACCATGCAACCCTATGTACCACCCAGCATGGGTCCTAGTGTTCGGGTCTACACTTTGTTTCTACAGAAATCATATATTAAGTATCCAAAAACTCATTATCTATTAATCACTTTTACTATGACCAAAGCATCATCAAATAAATCACAACATCCGTCAATTTTTATTAAAACCAAACCAACAATTGATTAGGCTATAAAATATTAGAAGAAATTCTAACATTTTACACCGTAGCAATTGTAGGGTCTAATACTAGCTGGCTTTCTCTAATGATTTTATTGCAGAAAAGTAGGATAAACTCAAAATAGCATGCATGCGCATGAATTTTAGTGAGGATCATATGCTTGTGCGTCGAGTTAAAACAGAGCATGATTGGGAAGGATTTCCCTCTGAACCCATACTTGGAGTATTGTAAACGAATAAGACAGGACAGTGAAAGTCAAGATGCTTGCGTGGTGCAATCAAGAGAGATTCGAATTTATTAGCAAGAAATAATAACTAGACAGACATGCTTTTGTTTTCAATGGAAGAAAATGATGAGATCATAGTATATTGTATTTGAATGTAATATATGTCAATCTAGTATTTGAATGTAATATATGTCAATCTAGTATCCTCTTTACGAGATAGATTTTTCTATGTTCTTAGTGCTCTGCCATTGGCATGGCTCAAGCCCTCTCATATAGGAACTAAAATGATTCGGTTTGGTTTGGTTATTCTCAAAGTATCTCTCTGTCTTTGTGATGTTTTGTTTTTAATCTGTGAAGTCCGGATACGAGATACCATACTGCACCGATATGTCGATACGGAAAAATTTTAAAAATTAAGATACGATAAAGTTGGGATACGTTAATAAAAAAAATTAGATAATTAAATGTAGGGAAATGTTAACTTGTGCCATTATGGCACATGTTAATGATTCCACTAATAGAAATTTTGTATCGGAAATTGTGTTAATTTATTACTTAAAAAATTTAATATTAATTTTTTTCAATTAATACTTACCATTAGTGGCAAGAATTTAATGCTTAACATGTGCCCTAATGGCACAAGTTAACATGACTCTTAAATGTACAATATAATTGTAACAATTTTTTTTAATATGCAAATATATTAACAAACAAAAGAAATCAGTCATAGGCTGGTAGCACATCAACATAATATAAATAATATTGACGATTAAGAGAGTGATGACTAGTCAATTACATACACAATATATCCCAAAAAGAGTATCATCAGTGCTATACTATATCCAAAAGGAACATTGTTAGTGTTATACTATATCGATCCAAAAAAGAAGCACTATATCCAAAAAGAACACATTAGTACTCAAGAGTTAAGTTATTTTAGTTAAAATTAATTGGGAAATATCAAGGCATGTATCGGTGCAGGATAATTATTGGATAGTCTCCTGATACGTATCAGGAAGTATCGGATAATTATTTTTTAAAAAAATAAAATTTAATCTTCGGATACTCTCCTAATACGTATCGGGCATGTATCGGTGCAGGATACGTAGGGAATACGTCGTCCATTTTGAAGTATCGGGGCTTCATAGTTTTTAATTGTTGGGGAACTTTTTGGAATGATTCTTGTAGTATCCGTCCCCTAGCTAGATATATTACCATTAATTTACAATATAATATGAATAATTTAATTTAATTAGATTCATAATAATATTGATACTCCTTAATATATAAAGATATTGTTGGTGTCTTTGATTGACATCCATGATTTCTCTAATTGGTAAATGCAATTAAAAGTTGTTGATGGAAGGCGAAAGGATTAATGTCCAACATCGTTTTTTATTTGAGTAGTTGATGGTCTAATCCCACACGGTCTGAATTGGTTATTCCACCTAGAGATGTTGTTTGGTGATTTTTGTTTTGTTGTTTTCTTTTGGTCGTATGAATTTCGTCATTGTTTCTGATCGACTCTATTTTAGACATACCTTATGCTTGAATGACTTTCATCTTTTTACTTAATACATAATTGCCGCCTTAAAATAAAAATTGACTCAAAATGTAATTACAATACAATCAGTTGAGTTTTTCTCCAAGTTTCACAAAAATTTAATGAATAGTCACAATTGCTTGAAGTGGAAATCATAAGCCTTCTGTATGTAATTCATTGGACAACTGAGCTCGGATCGACTAAGGTGATATTCAAGTTGAATTCAAAGAACATTGTAGCTGTGACATAATTTAACCTGGAAGGCCATCTAAATATGAGCCTATTATTTTAAATTTTAGAAGTATTTTATCTTCTTACTTTCACAATTTTTCGGTAGAGTTTATACTTTATAAGGAAAAAAAAACTCATGTAGTAACGAGTGACCTTTTTACATTTTTATAGATTTATTAATGGAAAATGCTAGATATCAAGAATGGATTTTTACGATGGATTCAAGAATGACATGACAGAATAATTACCCTTAGATTTCAATCTTATTTATTAACGTTTCATAAAAAAAAAATACATAACACCCACCACCCCATGATTTCCGGCTAAGCTGAGATTTTATTAGCGAACATTAATTTCGGGACAATTTCTTGATAAAATCTTTCATGATATATAACATCGCTCTTAATTAATATATGCCAATGTGACAATGTTATAATGCATAACCAATGCTTAGATTTTTTTAACAAGCAAAACAAAGCAATTTTACTAATACTCCATGTTCATCTTGTAAGGCACACCACACCAATTAAGATGTAACCATTAGCAAGCCAACAAAAGCCAGAGAAGGATATGCCTAGTTACAAAATAATTTTTGAAAGAAAGAAATGAATGGATTGAAGCACATCAACCACTTTTCATGGCTTCAAACTCTTGAGTGCATGCACATGCAATATGAACATTAATCAGTATAGAAAACCATACATTTCCAAATTTTGTCCGCATGGTACAGTAGCACTTCTAAGATGCTCATTAGTAGTCTACACTATGCTCCAAATTAAATAAATTTCTCCTACTAACCCATTCTTATTGTAATGTTTTAAAAATCGAATCGAAGGATGGTTCAATCGATTGAATCGGAAATTGACATTTTCTATAGTATGGTTATATCAACAATCCGACAGTAGTTCCGTTCAAGTTCAAAGAGTGTAATTAAAAACATTGAACCATGAATTTAAGATCTAATGAGTTTGATATCTAATGAGTTTGATGTCTAATTCAAATTTTAAAACATTTTTCTGCAAATTCTTCATGTACCATGTTCATGCATGCTAAAATATGCGCATGCAAACAAGTATGGCGGCGGCTAAAGACCGCTTGTTCCTTGCCCAGTTAAGGGCATAGTGGGGACAGCATGTCCCTCAAAATCTCATTAACACTTGATACAAACATGGACTTGGACCCAAGTGTGCCATCAAGTTGGGATACATGCTAGATGATGTGTAGCTTGTAGCGTAGGGTCTTCCAAAGTTGTTGTTACATAGTGGGACCAATCATGGGTTCGAGGTTTGCATTATTATGATGATGAATTCAGCTAACGAATAAGGACGGTGAAGAGGGTGGGGACTTCTAGCTTGTATGGGGTTTAGAAAGGTGCCTGTACTTTTAGTGGGGCCTAACTAATTTAGGATTAATGAAGTTTCAATTCCAAGCTAATTTTAACTCTTTTCTAAATAATAAACTAATTTTAACATGGTCTTGAGACTCCTCTATTTTAAGCAAGTTGTCCAAGGTTCAAAATCTAACTTCTATATGAAAAATTTTGGTTAAGAGAAAATAATCTAATTTGTGTATTCAATAAATTTTACAATGGATATTATAGTCAAAGATAAACGATGATGGAGTAACTATCAACAAATAATTATCAAGTCCTCGTCAACAATAGAGACGTTTCTCAACCTCATGGGTGACTGATTAGAATGCTTTGCCTCTTTGTTTCACCACCGGGGGTTACAATTTGCAACTATTTTCATGTTCGTACGCAAATATGTATGTTGAGTATAACTCATACGTACCGACAAGATATGGTTCAAGGGTAAATGTTGTACACTGTAGATCACAATTTTTTATTGTAATAATACAGAAAAACTGTAGCAACTTTGTAGTTCAAGGAAAGTTGTATACACAATTGACCTTCATTAACGCATGTCGTGTGTTCGTTATTTTCATTTTTTTTTTACACTCTTTTGAACCGGGTTGCAGTTCAAGTAGTATACCTAAGTTGAATACCATAAAAATCACCTTACAAGATTTTCCTTGAGAGTTTGTTTGAAACCTTTGTAACAAGATTTGATTTGGCTTGACTATTGTTTGTGCAGAATATTGTAAGGAGCAATTGTTTGCTTGCGTGTGAGATATCGAAAGTGAGGACAAAATGTGAGATAGTGTTTGAGTTTGGTGTAGTGCGCGTGCATTTCAAAGAGTGGCTGCCAGCCACAACCATAAGATTTACTAGTATCCATGACGCCATACACTCACATCATTTTTACCTCTTAAAACTGCAAAATTTTATTTCATTCTGAACTCACAAATTTTCATCATTGCCTTCAAATTTAGCATTCCCTTTTCCTATCATTTAGATCTTGTGGTGTATCTTTCCTTTTTCATTCTAAATACTAGTTACACGTTTTATACCCGTAATTTATACTAATTAAGGGAAGCTTGTGCCTTGTGGATATATTTTTGATTATGGTGAATTATTGATATAATAATATTCACAACTCGTAAATTTGAAGTCAAGGAGACCATCTACATGATGGAGAAGTTAGTTTTAGCTGTCGGCATAGACAGACTTCCAAAACTTCCTATAAAAGACCATCAATCACTAATTAATCCCTTCAAAATTACTGTTACTTTTATACAACTACCTAGTTGAACATTATGATCTATCTAGATCAACTTTATTTTCAAATAAGCTATAATTGAGCTTCTAAATTTAGACCCGGGGTTCTGTATCTTTGCCGGCTTAATGTGTGTAGAATTTTAAGAAACCATGGCGTTCCCGCGCAGCTAGAGGCCACATAGAACAAACAAATAGGATTTGGATTCTCTCATTCCCTTCATTCTCTCCTTCCAAAACTTGTATCTATTTCTTTCTAAATTTTAGAGAAAAGATCAAGAGAGAGAGATACAACTTATGAAAGGAGAGAATGAGGAGAGGAAGATGATTCAAATTCCAACAAATTAGAATTTCATGATATTGCATTCAAAATTATGTTAGGATGCGAAATTGCTTAATGAAATGATTTGCAACATAAAATTACAGACCTATTTATGGAGCATAATTGTGGTATAATTCAACCTTGGTATATTCCCAGTCAATGATATATGAATTTTGAGCCGAGGATCTAAAGTAGCTCACTATTTTAATAGAGACATAGAGATATCACCGAAGTTCGAACCATTATGGATAGTAGCATCAAATTTTGTAATTCTTATTTAACAAACTCTCATGTTTAGTTTATTAGGAGACAAGTGAATGAGGTTGTCCACAAATTAGCTAAGGCAACCACATCCTTACCTAACTTCCCTATCTTTAATGAAATTCCTACATGTATTATTACTTGGATTGCTAAAGAAATGATTTAAGCTTTTTTACCTAAAAAAAAATTAATTAGACCAACAACTTATAAAACAAGGACCTAAACTAAAAAAATGACAAAATATGTAACAGTGTATTGGTAAGGTCGGTAGATAAGTTTACAAGCAAGAGCATATATTATTTGAAGATTGAGTTTGGTCCGACCCAAATTCTACAATGAGATTAGAATCAAAACAAGACTTGATTACCATCTACTACATGGTTAGTGCTGCTATCAAGTCACCGAGATCATGGTCGTAAGAGTGTGATAAGAGATATATATTTTTAATAAAGGAGCAAAGAGCTACTTTTCAATTTTCAACCATCACAAATTTAGCTAGAACCATTAAAATAAAATCGAACCCAAGAGCATTTTGATGAAATGATAAGAAATCTTTACTAACTTGATTAAAGATTCTAAGTTCGAATTCAACCATTAGAATGACAATTGAACAACACATACAACAACACATAGGTAGGCAGAATCATATAACCATTATAGATATGATGTGATGGTATTCTAACATTACTACACATATATCAAACATATTTTAAAGGAGTTTTTCAGATTAATAATGATGAACGTTACTTAATTGTTTTATAAACCCGACTAATCCTTTGAAGGCAAAAATAATCTTTATAGCAAGTTTGTATAAAGCTTTTGATCAAGTGTGTATGCAAGCTTTTGATCAAATACATAAAAACAAATTGATAAAATAATGATACTGCCACGGTGCCACCTTGCTACATGAAACTGCATGAAGAATAAAAATTATGTTAGTGCATTTGATTTCACGTACGGGATCCACAATTCAAGGATATTCTAATTATTTACCTGTCACGCCTCATATCTTTTGGATTTTTCCATTTGGTTTCTTCATCCATGTGTTCATCTGCAAAATAATTAATTGTTCTTCATACTTCAAATATTGGATGATATTTTGGGCACGCCTAAATGTTTTTGTTTTTTTTGTTAATTGAAAATAGACAAATCTGTCTCTTAATTCTTAAATTGTACTTATCTATCAGATTAACCTATGATTTTTATGAATGAGCAATTTCGTCCTAGAAATTGTAACACATCTATGAAATACCTCTCTTTGAGTTGTTAAAGAACACGATATGACAGGCTTAATGAATGATGCATAGTGTTTTATTAATAATTTATTAGTATTTATTATTTAAGCCTAATTTTCTAAAACTTTCAATTTTGTTTTCAGTTTGTTATTTTTATGCTCATTAGAGTTTGTCATTTCCATATTTAAGCTTAACAGTTGTAGTCTAATAGATAACTTTTATTCATTCAATTATATTTTAGAGAAGTTTTCTCAATTTCTGGTGGATTCCGAAACCCTATTTTTACAAGTTTACCGCTTGTGAACTTGTTCGTTTCAATCTAGGTTTAACGTTTGTTAACCTACGCTTCTGTATTGCGTCAATGAAAATGTAATAGCTGAGGTTCTAGCAGAGGTTTATGATTATGTTTCTAATTTATTAGAAGAATTATCATTGATATAATTAGGTTGAATGGTGAGTCATGAGATCGAATTCACAAGGTCTTGAACTCGTACAAAATCTTAAGTTTCTTTGTCATTGTGAAAAGAAGTGTATATATGATATGGTCTCAGCACAATTATTTCTGTCACTTATCATAAGTTTAACCAATCATTATGGTCAAATTAGTTTCCTCAATACCCTTCCATTTTTCATTTTTTTTAGTTACAAGACAGAAGTTAAACTAACATTACAAACACCCAAATAACACATAATTCAAAAAATAATAATAATTTTGATACCTTAAACTATCTCTTTTCCTAAACTTCTGAATTCTTAGCTTTCAACTTTCATTATCTATTAAACTATACTTCCCAAATGTATTAGTTAAAAGCAGGATGCTAAAAGACTATGTATATATTTTAATTTTATTACCAATAGCCTAGGGCAGAATAAGATGATTCAAGTCTTTATCATTGTAACTAACTAAAAGTCTTTGATTCAAATTCAGTTTTGAGAAAACAACATTAAAACTCTTGAGAGAGAACTTTATAATCCATTAATTATAGTCATGTCTGACTCGAGATATTAGTCTTTGTAACTATGCGAGAATCATATAAAAAAAAATTATTAATCTTATATGTAACACTATTGGAAACTATGAAGAGGTAGCTAGAAGGCTATAAAATAAAGTAGTGATAAAAGAACTGATCATGAGCGTGGCCAATATAGATTATGTTTCATGTTGCTGTCTCTGATAGTAGTAGAATATAAGAGAAGATTCAGCTAAAAGAAACACACAAAAATTTGTTGCATATCATAATCCCATTCACTTCATTATGCCCAAAATCATGATTCTTGGTTTCATCACCCGCATGCTCTCTTCTCAAACCTCACACTCTACATTCTCACTCTAACTCACACACACCTATAAATACCAACTACACCCCCCAACCTTTCTCTCACCTCTACCTCAACACTAAAACCAAATCTCTCTCTCTCTGACTTGTTCCCAAAATGGAATTTTCTGGTTTTGAAGGCTTTGAAAAAAGGTTAGAGCTTCATTTCTTTGGTGATGATCCAAATCATACCATAAATCACCAACTAGGCCTAAGAAAACTTGAGTTTGAATCCATTCAACAAATCCTTCAAGCTGTTCAGTGCACAGTTGTTTCAGCAGTTGGAAACTCTTACTTTGATGCCTATGTTTTATCAGAATCAAGTCTCTTTGTATATCCAACAAAGATCATAATCAAAACTTGTGGAACCACACAACTTCTCAAATCCATCATTCCCTTAATCTACTTTGCAAACACTCACCTTAACTTTACACTCTCTTCTGTTTCTTACACAAGAGGTAGCTTCATCTTCCCAAATTCACAACCTTTCCCTCACACTTCCTTCAATGAAGAAGTTTCTTACGTAGAAAACACTATCCCTTCAAATCTTTGCTTCAGAAAAGCTTCCATTATGCCTTCAAAATCTTCATCTCATTCATGGCATGTTTTCACTGCAACCCAAAACCCTCATCATCACATACCTTATGAACAATACACAATGGAGATTTGCATGACAGAGCTTGATCCTATTCTTGCCGGAAAATTCTTCAGGCGACCCGACAATGAAAAATCCGGCTACTCTTCCGGAAAAGAAATGACAGAACTAACTGGTATAAACGAAATCAACAAAGAAGCATTCATTTGTGATTTTGCTTTTGACCCTTGTGGCTATTCAATGAATGGAATGGATGGAGAATGGTATTCTACTATTCATGTGACTCCAGAAAATGGTTATAGCTATGCAAGCTTTGAATGTGTGGGGACCATAAACAATGATGACAACATTGTTCATATGTTGAGGAAGGTTGTTCAGATTTTCCGACCAGGGACAATGTCGGTGTCGATAACGACATGTAGTGAGTATAACAATGAGGTTTGGAGAAAGGTTACTGGTGCATTGGAGCCTCTTGGGTTGAAATGTAGGAGTTGTGCTATGGATCAGTTTCCGGCAATAGGTAGTGTTGTGTTTCAAACGTTTACTCCCCGTCGCCGCCGAAAAAATGCTTCAAAGTAGTCGATGCATGAAAATCTCGATCATCTGATTTTGATCAAGATTTATAACGTATCTTTTTATTTATCGAGCTTTAAATTTGAACCGTCTTATTTGTATAACTGCAAGATTCTCCGAATGTCAGGGAATCAATGTCAAAAATTTGAGAGCATAAGCTAACTAGAGTGAGTTAGAATTTAGTTCAAATATTTTAGGGGTGGTGACATAGCACAATGTGGTTGGTTAGTATGGATGATGAATATTGTTGGGTTGACTTGTTTAGAAAGTTAGGGCAACTTGGGTGGAACAAGTTAAAGTGTTTCACATATTTGACTATTTGAGTTCTCTAATTTCATTAAGAGGAATAATAACAACTTATTATTTATATTTATGAGAAATATTCTCGATCACCATTAAACATTGTTAGATTTCCCAATTTTAAATTATAAGTGATATTTTGATGTGATTTTTTTTACATTTTTGTATGTGAAATTCCAAACTTGGATAATCCAAATGTGGATATTATTGAGTTTTGAATGTAATGTCCAAATGGGGAAAGGAGGTTGAGTGGTGGAGGTTGGGATACTGAGATATGATGTTCATCATAATGCACCCCACTTAGGTTTGTCACGCCTAAGATTTTTGAGGGGGATGTTATGTCTAGTGGGTTTAAAAGTGTTCTTTGAGGTTTATATATTGATATTTTCTTTCTGTTTTTGTCCTTCCATTTCTCATGTTTTATCCACCTATTTGTCTTTTTATGCTTTGTTTCTATACAATTTTTAGCTTCTCATGAGTCACAACTCACAAGTGCTATCCTACACTGAAATTGGTTTCGATGAGCCGTCATGATATTGTTTATGGATATGTTTAAAAGAACAAAATTATTTATTTACTATGTTAGTAATAAATATTTTCTTTTGATCACTTCATGTTTTTCCATAAGAAATAATCTATTCACAATGAAATATAAATAAAAAGGGAGTTTAAAAATTGAACAATATGTTTGCACACCCTTATTTTCCATACATCAACCCAACACCTCATTTTTTTCTTTCTATATATCTCTTTCTATCACATGTCACTCTATTTTCGATTTTACACCCTGTAAAATATTTTTTTTGATTTACCCTCTGTAAAATATTTTTGTTTTGATTTACCCCTTAATAAGTCATTCAAAAACCAAAATTTCTGAAGAAAAAAATAAAAAATTTGTTTTTGAATGGCCTATTAGGGGGGTAAATCAAAACAAAAATATTTTACAGGGGTAAATCAAAAAAAATATTTTACAGGGTGTAAAACCGGAAATAACCTATATTACAGGGGGGTAAAGCACTATTAACCCTATAAATTTTATTTCGATATAATATGTATAAGATAAAGTAAACGTCAAGATATATTCATTTGTATTGGTATCGTGAACAATTTACACTGGTCCTCACTAAACATCAAAAAAAAGAAATATGTGCAACCTATAAAACCCGGTCCAAGGGTGCTATAACTCTTCTGAATCAATGAAATTTTTTTATTGGAATGTTCGAGGCTTCAAAATTGTTGGCACAACTGTTTACATGTTGGAATGCACATCTTGTCATCACATATCTATAGAGAAGGAAATGCTTGTGCAGATAAACTGTCTAGACAGGGGCATGTTATTACTAATACTGTTTGGTGGGATTCCTTACCTAGTTTCTTTAGGCAGGATTTTTTTAGGGACATACATGGTCTTCTGAATATTCGTTTCCCTTAATCAGTTCTTTGTTTTTGTTTTTGCTTTTGAGAGTTTTGGCCTAATCCCCTTTGTTTAGTTTTTCCTTTTTTAATAAAATTTTAGAGCAGGTGGTAGAGGAAGTGAGCAACTATGGGGTGTCAACCTAGTTAAGATGTCTAGTTGCTTCCTGATGCCTTTCTCGCTCTCTTGATTCATAAAAAAATTGAAGTCTCTAACTCATTCGCCCAAACAAAAATTAATCAAGCAAAACAAGGAAAGAAGATTACATATACTATCATCTGAGTGATTTGACAAAGTTAGCATATATATAGATGAGCAAAGTTTCTTGAATATGTCTAGACTATGTGCATGTTTATTGATGGGGATTTAGACATAATTTTGTCAAACTCATCACTTATATCGAAACATACACTATCATAAAAAATGTCTGGTAGTGGTGGCAATATTGTTATTGGGAAACTTAAAGTGCACTTGGACATAATTTAATGTGGGTTGCACGCCATACATGAGGCAAATAGATGACAAAAGTAAGAGACAGGTAGAGGACCAATAATACTACTACCAAGGGATCTTACCAAAAAGGTTCATAATTAGTAGGATACCAGTTTTGACATAATACAGTATATACATCACCAAAGACATGAACTTACATTAGCGATTTTAGGGTGGCAATTATTGTTATGTTGATTTTTTAAGGGATGTTGTTAAATTGATTACGAGTGAAGTCTTCTGTTATTATGATTAAAATCTAGACTCTAGAGCAGTATATTGAGTATGAAAGATTGTTAACGGTTCAACGTTGTTACTAACTCCGTTTTTATTTGAGTTATTAGAGGAATCGATAGTAAGACTAATGTACCTCTCAACAACAACAACAACAAATTGATGTATATATTTAATGTGCATTTTTTATATATCGAGCATCTTCTACTTGTAACCGCAAAGACAAATCATTTGAAGAGGTATATTTTATGTATAATATTGGAAAAAACTTATGGTTCCACATCGAATAGATATAAATCTTAATAAAAGTTTATATAGAGGAGACACTTCTCAGTGATCACCATCATCGGAGCTCCGCTGTAGTCAACGTCGGCGGCAGGGTCAACACCGGCGGCAGCCGTTAACCACCACAGTCACACGTCACATTTTTAATTATTTAATTGATATTATGAAATATTTCTGAATTATTAATTCATTGGGCTTCTGTAATAAAACTCATTGGGCTAAACAGAAAAATTAGTACTGGGTCTTGTTACATAAAATATAGTTGGACATGTATCAAATTAGTAATACAATAGGTTATTACCCCCACCCCCTTCAAATCAAACACAGTAGGTTATTAAATTAATGTGGAATGAGTTATTAAATTAATTTATGAAGAACAAAAATAATACACTTTAAAATATATAGATGGGATGGACATCCATCCATTAATAATATAATAATTGATGGATCAAATGGATTTTATATTTAATTGATTGGATTTTTTTGAAAAAATATTAGTGGATTTTAATGGATTAATGGATTGTTTTAATCTATCTATTAGGATCCAAATCTATATACATCTAATTCGTCCATTTTGCCACCCCTACTCCTCACATTACAAGTCAATTTTATAAGGATAAGTTAGACTCAAATTTCAACATAAGACTAACCGTTACTTGTGTACAAATTTAATATATTGATATTTTATATGTCATATGTATATGTCATATGACTATTACTAATTAAACTGAACTTAACATATGCCTATGACTATTACTTGTGTATAAATTTAATATATTGATAGTTTATATGTCATATGACTATTACTAATTAAACTGAACTGAACATTGTGTATAAATGTTTTATTTATAAAAAACACTTATTTTGTTTATTTATTTATTTATTTTTCTAGTATATTCTATTCAATATGGGATGTAACCTAAAAAAATGGGAGGAGGGAGTAATCACCAATGGCTTATTTGAAATATTTATAGCACAACACTCCTTCCATCTCATACTAATCGATCTATTTGAACATTTCACACGTTTAAAAAAGCATGTAAACCAAAGAGAGAGAAAATATATTTACTAAATATAATGTAATCTTTTCAATAAATGGTGAAAAAGACGCATGTTCATGGTGAAAAAACATTTTGCTTGTACATGAAAAAACGTAGTAAAGATCTCAAAAAATTAAAATACTTGTGTAAAAAGTATCACAAGCATAAAAAGATACTGGCTAAAAAAACTATAGAAGATACACTAATTTTTTTGGTTACAAGCCCACTAAAAAGTAAAAAAAAAATTCTACTTGATCAAGTTCATGCAGAGTTTGTTGTTAGGAGGTTTGATAAGCTTGTCGACAAAGAGGTATGAATCATGAGATCTGATGTTGAAGAAGTTACAAGCTTTGCTAAAAATTCGACACAATTATTACCTTCACGAAGAATATGAGTAATGGATATGACTTAACTATCATACCTGCAGGTACTCAAGCGTGATATGACATTTTGGAGTGTGTATTCCAAAACGTGTAAATACATTAACAAATTCTCTATAAATTCTTCATCTTTCGGATTTTAGAATCAGAAATAGAACGCGTGAAAAGCTTATAAAATGGGGAAAAAAAACTCTGACAGTTTTCCCTCTTGTTTTAATCGTGACAGATGATTATAGCCCAATTTAATTATCGACAGATAAAAGTGACAAAGGGTTTATTTATTTATTTTTAAAAAAAACGTAAATGTATTTTGGTATCTATTTTACCTGAAATTGGATTTTAGTCCCTCCATTTTAAAATTGGGGTTTTTAGTCCACAATTTTATATATTATTGCAATTTTAGTTCCAATTTAGATTCTTAGCCCAACAAAGTTGAGAATTTTAGTTCCAAATCATCAACTTTGGACTCAAATACTTGATTAGAACCAAAGTTGCAACATTTGTGGGACCGAAAATCAGGAGACCAAAACTTTGTTTAAACTAATTTGTATAAAAAAACAAGTAAAATGGAGTTTCTTGCATCAATATGTTATGAATTTAAATCATATACAATGTGAGTGTAAATCAATTTTATTTGTTAGATCATAAAAAAATTTGGTTATTTTAATTATAAATATTTTTAAATTCATGAGCACTTTGATGAGATGATAAGTGATATTTTTCAACTTAATCAGAAGGCATGAGTTTGAATTCAGCTGTGAGAATGCAGCACCTTAAATCTCTTGAGAGAGAGTTTTGTCATTCATTGAGGTTATACTCGAGCCAATTGATTAGTCTTTACAGCTACATGCAAAATATTATCGGTTCATACAAGAAAAACCATAACTATTTCTAAAATTATAAATATAAATAAGGGAAATGCTAATGAGTTTTCTTAGGGCACTTTTAAAGAACTTTACATAGTAAGTTTTTATTGAAACTTGTGTATTCAATGTTTCAGAAATTAAAATATTAAGTTTTTTCAATAAATAGCTTCTTAATTGAGTGTCCTGATGACACTTTAGCAAGACCCTATAAATGATTGTAATATTTTGATAGTATAAAAGTTTTTACATCACAATATATCAAATTAAAACACATATATGTTCATGAAAAATATTGAACACATATATCTCGTTGTATCTTTTTGAAACTCCCTTGTTATCGTATCGAGACTACTAAAAGCATCCACATGAATGTCTCACATATTGGTAGTATAAATGGACCCCAACCAATATATTATATTATTTTACACTTTTTAATTATTTAAATCGTTCAATTATATTTTCTAAATATTCATATCACCCATCTAAAACTTTAAAAGTGGGTCCTATTAATTTTACAATATACTTCACATTTATATTTTACAATAATATATAAAATATATAATTCAAACAAATTATTTGAATTATATCAAAACACATTAATAAGAAAACAACATATATTTAAAATACATTAAAATACATTTCTTCAAAAAAAACATATATTTAAAATACATCAAAATATCCAAGAAAATAATTAAAAGACATTTTGAAACAAAGGAGAAATCGTGCTCCGATTTTTAGCATCGGGCTACGATTTTTCTGCAACTTTGAGACATTTTGTCTCGTAAAAAATCGTGCTCCGATGGGACAAAATCGTGCTCCGATTTGGCAGAC
>Ga0228710_1001066_pt1 | contig 39545 bp, 13 predicted proteins | sample MedpolnodulmetaG_FD_177995 | JGI IMG/M metagenome (GOLD analysis project Ga0228710, IMG submission 177995) | Root nodule microbial communities from Medicago polymorpha collected in Santa Monica, California, United States - pink nodules | ecosystem: Host-associated > Plants > Roots > Nodule...
AATGTTTCTAATTTATTAGTGTATAATTAAAATACATATATTAATAAAATTGTTTCTTTCTAAATATTTGTATTAAAATTGAAATAATTTTTTAATATTTATTTAAATATGGTATGATTTTGTGTGGATATAAAACACATATTATGGTTAATTTTGATGAGTTGACAATTAGTAGGTTTATAGTTTTTAAAGTGATTCAGTCACCAATTAAATCAGATTTAATCCGCTTAAATATCTATATAAATTTAATCTCAAGATCGGGTTATCTTACCGAGTCCTCCGAGTTGATCCGGTTCAGTCATGCGGTTCAACCGATGACCCAATGGTTCGACCATTGACCCATCGACCCAGTACCCCTGCCGAGTCAATGGCCGAGCCGAGTTTTAAAACTATGACTGTAACCTTACGTGAAATAAGACAACATATGTGTATGTATTGTTTTAAAAACATTGAAGGTAAATTATTTACGTAGGTTATATAAACCGAGTTTGCAAATTATACAGCTCTACATAAATTAAGATAACTTGATATATAGACTAAGTTCATATAATTTACGTTAACCGAGTTTACGTAGGCCACGTAAATCAAGTTTACATGGGCTATGTAAACTGAGGTGCTTAAAACTTGATACACAACGTCCTTGAAATATTGCATAAATGGAGATGAAAACTTAGGGGGTTTGAACGATAGTGAAGACAAACATTTGATCTGTCACACCAAAAAATCATGTAGTTTGGAATACTATCTCCGACATCAACCAAAGGAGCTAACATTTCTACGATTAAGATTCAAGAAACACAAACATATTTCTGTTGATTTCTACATAAAAAAATAAAAAAAACCATTTTGTCAAAAGAATCTCTAGTAAATAATTTCGCCGCAATATATCATCTTCCTAAAACCCTAACGTTTGAGTTAAGACAACTAACCCTAATAGTTAGGTCTTCTTAAGTGTGAATATTTGTACTCCCATTATTATAGTGGAGTTTAAGAGGCCAACGGAGCCCGTGGTTTTTCTTTACTCATTATTATAGTTAGGTCTTCCTAAGTGTGTGTTATTTCACGTTTCCTCCTGGTGCAGGCATTTCCCAATAGTGGTATCAGAACACTAGTGATATCAGAACATTATGCATACTTTCACGAAAGAGGGAAATTATGTAGGCATTTCCCAATAGTGGTATCAGAACACCTGTTGTTGTGGAACTCTGTGATGTCGTATATGCAAGAAAATTCTTTGTATGCTCTATGACTGCGACATTGGTTCATCTTCTACATCAGAAAACAAATATTCTTGTTGCTAGAAATAAAGTGAGGTAATGATATATTGCATGTATAGGAAAGTTCCGACAAGGAAAGATTTAGTACTTAAGTGTGTCTATTGACCCACATCTCTTTGTTGGGAACTTCCTTGGGGTACTACTCACAGACTCAAAATCATTCTAGTGTATGATACTTGTCACATTGGTTGAAGAAATTATTGTCCTCTATAACTGAAGATGGAAGGTTAAATCAGCCATGATGGTGATATGTTCAAGATAATTACTGACAACTACATATATTGGAAGCCAGTGATGGCATACCATTTATATTGCAAAGACTTCCATGAGCCAATCACTCAGAAGGATAAACTCGAAGAGAAGTCCGACAAGGACTGAGAGACGAAGAAGCGGAAATTAGTAGCTATGATTCGAAAATACATTATCGAAGATTGTTTGATCATGTATCAACTTACACCAATGCATATATAAGTTATGGACAAAACATGAATCATTGATTCAAAAGAAGACGCCTAGAAATAAAGCACACCTTGTTAGTCGACTGATGAAGTTGGAGTACTCGGACAATCAAAACATGATCGACCATCTAAATATCTTCAAAGTTATTGCAAATCGATTGATGAAAACAGAAACTAAGATAAACGACGAGTTGCAAACATTCAAATTCTTAGTTCATTACTTGAGATTTGAGACACTTTAGTTGTCACTCTCAAGAATCCTGCTCCAGAAGCAAAGCTTAGCATGGATTCCGTTATTGATTGTCTGTTAAATTAAGAGTCAAGAAGAAGGGAAAGATGCTTGACCAATCAGTTTGAAGCCAACATCGTTGATAATAGAGGAAGGAGAAATAACCGTGAAAAAGGTGGTCATTAAAAATCATGAGGCATACCAAAGTCTTGCACTAGACTAAATTGTTTTTTACTATGGCAAGCTAGGCCATGAAAGTTTGAGTACAAATTCTACAAGAGACACCAACAGGTTGAAACAATCCATCTTGATCAAATTGATTGAAAAAAAAAAGATGGAACCACAACAACAATCTTAGCAACTAACGAGAATTTCTTGCTTCTTGAAGAGGAAAACTATCTAAATGTAGAGTCTGATGAGTGCATTTCGATAATTGACTTAGGAGCATCCTTTCATGTAACCTCTCATGAAGAATTCTTCTCATCATAAAAAAAAAAAAGGAGCCTTTTGTATGGTGAAGACGGACAATCATGTCACAAGCAAGATTATTGGCATTGGTGAGGTGACTTTGGTTACGAAGAATGGCTATAAACTCATGTTGAGGGAGGCCATACATGTTTTAGACATGCTTGTAAACCTTATTTCCACATGAAAGTTAGATGATGTTGGGTTGATAAACCAATTTGGAGCTGGTAAGTAGAAGCTCAATAAAGGAAGTATGATCGTTGCTCATTGTAAAAAGGAAGGCTTTCTGTATATTATGTAGGGAAAGATAAACAAGGGAGAGACTATAGCTTCTTAAGGCACAAGAAAAGAAACAACTAGGCCACATGAGCAAGAAAGGTTTGCATATTCTTGCTAAAAATCATCTTCCAAACATCAATGGTCAACCACTTGAATCTTGTGAAGATTGTCTAGTAGAAAAACAATACAGAGAATCTTTTCAAAGATTAGATGATGCAAGAAGAAGAAAGCATATCAACGATCTTGTTCATTCCGATGTTTGCTCAACTTTGAAAGGTCCATTGGTGGTCCATAATACTTTGTTACCTGCATTAATGATCACTGCAAAAATGTATCAGGAAGAAAGTTGAAATGTTTAAGGAATAACAATGGTGGAGAGTATATATACCCATTTGCGGCCTACTGTAATCTCATGGAATAAGATATGATAAGGTACCTCTCAAGACTCCTCTAATGAATGGAGTAGCCGAAAGGATGTACAAAACAGTTGCAGAGAAAGTCAGAAGCATGCTTTCTCGAGTTAAACTTCCCAATTCATTTTGGGGTGAAGTAATGAGAACTGCAGTTGATTTGATAAATTTATCTCCTCGAAGACCTTTAAATAGAGAGATACTAGAAGAAGTATTGTATTGAAATTAAAGAATTTTTTCTATAATAGCATAAAAGTATGATGATCTTTTATCAAATGCATGTCAACAATCTTTTACAATGATTATGTACACTTATTAATTAAGTCGTTTGTTAATTTTTTTATTACAAATAATTTCTTCGGTCTCTCTTATAGGAAAAAAATTCATTTTTTAGATTCATTCAATAAATATACTCAATCTTTAATATAGACTGAATAAATTATTTATTAAAATAATTTAAAAAGTGATATTGTACATGTTAGACAATGCATTCTCTTGTGATTGAGACCGCAGTACCAGTAATCAATATAATTGGTAATTTTTTTTGAAGGATATAATTGGTAATTTATTTCTCAAACACCACCGTTTATATAGTATATATTATTTACCTAAAAATCATTACGTACCAAATCTTGATGATATTAGCAGAAGATCATCACGTGGACCAAGGGAAATAAGAAATGAATTATTGATCTCTTTGCATGAAATACATCCTTCACGAAGAGGTCGCTCGCCAGGTTGTGTGGGGTCATCCCGAAGGATATGATATTATGCATTAATTTAAATTGATAGAGTACATTCATACAATGTAAATTTGCTAAAAACAAAAAGGATGAATATGCAAATAAACATACATTATCTATGTTAATAGCATAAAATGGCAAAGTACAAAATCCTACACATATGACTATATTCAAGTCTCTGGAATACCCATGTCTCCGAATCTGCAATGTGGACGACGACAAAATCAACAATTGGATCTGTACTCGATCGAATCTGATCTGACAATCTGAACCAAAAAAAATACTTGAATGAAACAAGAAAGACAAACAATGTCGTATAAAAACGACGAACAAACCAACGTCGCACTATGACGACGAAATCACAAAATAAAAAACAAAATAGATGTGAAAATAACTTATTTCAATAAAAGGGAAAGAAAAACGAGTTAGAGAGGTGATTTTGAGTCAAAAATTGACCCTAAATTACCCTTCTTTGATAGATGAAGGAGAAGAAACTAGAGTTTTGGTGACGGCTCACAAGAAAAAAAGAGAAAAGAGAAGTTTATAAAACGATATACGTATCTCTAAGTAAATTTGTCAAAAAAGAGGGTGGCCAGAAAAAAGTAGATAAAATAAAAAAGGATTAATATGGAAATATATATAATAAATGCAAACAAATATAGGACTGAAGATTCCCTAAAAAAAATAGAGGACTGGAGATATGTTAAATAAATTTTTAGTTATAATTTATTAAATAAAATTTTATTATTTTAATTTGTCAAAAATAAAACTTTATTAATCTAGATTCAGTAAAAAATGAGTGATAATAAGTCAACAAAATTCACTAAAAACCTTAGCCATCACTCTTTTCTTCTTTTTGTCTATTGAAGAGTGATGATTAAGTGTCAATTTTAACATAAAATCACCTTCTGAATTGGTTTTCCTTATTTTCTAGTTGAGTAAGTGATTTACATATATTTTTTATTTTTTTTCGTTTGTTTTTGTGATTTCGTCGTCTTTGCACCATTTTGTTTATTTTGGTTTTCCGTTTTAATGTGGTGTTTAGTTGATTCAGGTTGAAATATCGGCTTTGAGAAGTTGCAAATCTGATCAACGACTTTTGCTAGCAACGTTGCAGATTTTAAGACAAAAGTATTCCGGAGATTTGAATATAGTCATATTTGTAGGCACAAATACTTTGTCGTTTTATGCTATTAACATGAATGATGTGATTCATTCTTTTTGTTTTTAATGAGTTTGAATTTATATTGTATTGATGTACTCTATCAATAATTTGAATGAACGAACATTGTTTATTTTTGTAAAAAAAGAGTCAGCAAAATTAAAATCCTATATGATTTGCTAATTTGCACATTCACCTATAATTTAGTTGGTTTAAATTAGTAAGTTGGAATATCTTATTATCCATGAGATCCTATGGTTTACGTACTGATTTATATTATATTACTTTTTTTGAAATAATTTACATTATATTACTAAAAAAAATGAAGACGCATTGGTGGCATATGAACTGGGACCGTCATTGCTGTATGTAGTTTTTATTTCGTATAAGCTTGGGCCTATATTATATGGTGGCAGACTGATCACAAAAAAAAATAAAATAATATATGGTCAGACTGTATTATATTTGGATCTTCTTACAGGTAAGCTGAATTTTATAAAATTTAAATCATCAAGAAGGTAACGTTTTCCATAGGACAAACATTTAGAGTTTCTATAATTAGACATTATCATTCCTTTGTCCCCTATCCTGATTTTATTTTTCCGCATAATTTTTTATAAATTTTTCTTAGATCACATATAATATTTTTTACATTTCCCTCCCTCCCTACCTCCCTATAAATAACTAGCCAATTCCATCGTTCCCTCATACCAAGTTCAATAATCAATAATCATCATCCAATAATAAAGATGAAGATTATTCACATAGTTTTTCTTTTCACTTTTCTTTCATTCACTACTTCCCAAGCTTCTGTCAATGATTTTTGTGTAGCCGATTTAAAGGCTCCAGATACCCCTTCAGGCTATCACTGCAAACCCCTAGCAAATATCACATCAGACGATTTCGTCTTTCACGGCTTCGTAGCCGGAAACACCAACAACTCTTTCAACGCTGCTCTTACCTCCGCATTTGTCACTGATTTTCCAGGCCTTAACGGACTTGGAATCTCCGCAGCGCGGTTAGACATAGCGGAAGGTGGTTCAATTCCAATGCATACTCATCCCGGTGCTACTGAATTATTGATAATAGTTCAAGGTGAAATAACTGCTGGATTTTTGACACCTACTGCAGTTTATTCAAAGACGTTGAAACCGGGTGATCTTATGGTTTTTCCACAAGGGATGTTACATTTTCAAATTAACTCTGGTAAGGGAAAAGCTACTGCTTTTCTTACTTTTAGTAGTGCAAATCCTGGTGCTCAATTACTTGATCTTCTGTTGTTTTCCAATAATCTACCTTCTGAATTAGTGGCACAAACTACTTTCCTTGATCTTGCACAAGTGAAGAAGCTAAAGGCACGTTTTGGTGGAAGAGGGTAGGGATATGATATTGTTTGGTTATGATCATAACCCACTCTCCTTGTGTAAATGTTTATTCCAATAATCACCTAGTGATGGATTTGTTTGTGTGTGTGTTATTGTATTTATTTGTTTGAGTGTGTTATATGGTTATTACTTATAATAATGAAATAATAAATTGTGTGTTACATTTCTCGGTTCCTCTCTCTATCTCTCTCTCTCAACCTGTCTCCTAATTTTTAGTTGAATTATGGCAACATTTAAAATTGAATTGAAGATTGAATGAGCACGACCTTGAGATTATATGATTTAATTAGCTCAATCAGTTGAATCACAATTGAACTAAATGATTAATCTATAAATAAAAAAAGTAAATGCAAAAACAAATCTTATTAAATTAGTATGATTCAATCAGTTCAACCTTATTCAAAATGACTTCGATGAGACTATGATTTATAATCCATTTTATTTTTAGAGTTAACTAGTTGAACTAATAATTCAATAGACTGCGCAACTCAGAATTTTTTACCATTTTGGGTGTGAGAAGTTAGAAAATGTTACATGATGTGGATAACATCACAATACAATTCAAAGTAGTGGGCTATAATTTATAAATTAAAACCTTACTTATATATCAACAAGCAAAACTAGGCGTAAGACTATTGAGTCAGCCTCTACTTGGTAGTTAGTTCTAATCTCATTGCCATTGCTTCGGTGCATCAACCTCTAGAGTGTGGAAACCGTAAATTGGTTTGCGAGTACTGATTCGCGATATTTTAATGAATTTGTTTGCGCAAAATTGTGAGCAATTCGAAGCAAAGTGTGTACCTGACAGAAAATACCATATCCAGTTAATTTAGTTGGGGAATTTCTACTCAGCTTAGAATGAAAAAAAGGTAATCAATCATAACTTGCAAATAAATGGAAATTGACTTGGATAGATGAAACTCTCATAAAGATCTACTTGGTAAATATTGTATTATTGTACCAACATATACGAGATCTAGTAACATTTGCAAATTGTTACTACATAAAGAAATGATGTTACTATTAGATTTTGTAACATTTGGTGAATGTTAGGTAAAGCCTATGTTATTAATGGTTTTAGTAACACTTGAGAGTCTTTTTAGTAACATTTGAAAAATGTTACCTGTTTAGTACCTAATTTGTTGTCGACCTCTAGCAATTCTGTTTAGGTTCAATTATAGCTAATTCTGTTTGCATAAATGTTACTGAAAAGTGAATAATTAGTGTAGATCAATCAGTAAAACATTAACATATGTGTGATTTCAGATATTCCAACAAGCTAAAATTAAGTGATAATAAAAATAACAAATATATTGTAGATCATTGAAAATATAAAATGAGTAGTTGCCACCCTAATATAAGCAAAACAAAAACCCAAATGATCACTAGTTAATGAATCTAAAAAAACAAAAGTTGCTCATAAAAGTGACCGAAAGAAATACAAGTTAAGTGTGTGTGCTACTATTCTGAGTTGTGACTATGACTTGTTGCCTCTTATATGGATATAGCAAGACCATAAGCTACGAAAGGTCCATACACTCTATCTCATATAATTTCAATATTTATGTATTCATAAAGATGAAATATTGAAATTAACCAAACTAAAATTACCACTAGTCAAACCATGAACTGCACTAAGCATTCCATCAATCCTGAAACTAGCCTATTCAATGAAATGTACCAAAAGAATACGCAAATAAAATCTACACAATAAAAATATTATTAGAATTTGAGTTCAATAACACAATCAATAAAATTCAATACCAAATTCTCATTAACTCTAATTCTGATACAATATTAAGATTACTAAACACAAACTGAAACAAATTTCTAGGGAGATATTCCTGATGGCAGTGGCATCGTTCAAGACAGAAGTAATAGTTCTTTAACTTGTTTTCTAAATATGCATACAATTGCAAAACGCAGTCAAATTTTATTGAGTGAAATTATTAAACACCTTGTACGCAACACAATAATACATTGCTAAAGAAAAAGGAAGAAGAACAAGAGACACTCATGGAACCAAGTCCAAGGTTTATGGTTGGAACGTGATGGAGATTTCCATTCCTCCACTTCTCTTCGTACACCTCTCTTGTATCCAATTTCTTCGAAAGGCTTCAGGGACAGTGCTGTTCGTTCAACTGTGTTACTGCCCATACAAAAGATTAACGGTGTTCAATAAAATCCTATATGTTAGGAAACTCCAATACAAGAGAAAAAATCACGACTGTTGTCTAAACCAACAATCAGAAAATTTATTATGTGATTTTTTTCTTACAACACATAGACTTCTCTCACTCTCACCCTAATGCCCCAGTACAACCACATTCTCACAAAGCAAATATTTAAAATATAAACTTAAAGTGCTACTGACTGATGCATCTAAAAACAAAGAACCTAGATCCAATATATAGCCATGGTCTTCCCCTTGCTTCACCACACTAAGCGATGTAGGACTTCTCCAATAGCTAATATTTTTTAACCTCCTTATTTATTTAAGAAACTTGACAATCAAACCTAACAATCTCCACCTTGATTGTAAGAGTTTCATCTTTCGCTTCCATTGTTTATACCGGCAATCATACTCCACCATAAAGAGTATACTTCACTTGAAACTGAACCTTTCCATGAATTTCTACACGTCAAAACCTTGCTGAAAGATTATGGTGCAACTCCCATGTTGGATTTCATGAAGTTCTTCAGCCATCGACACATCTCACCACACACCTTGCATCAATGCCAACCAATGCCCGTGTGTTGTTCTGAATCTGCTAGCAATAACTTGTCCTTTTGTATGGTATAGTGGAAATACCATAAGGACACACAATATCTTCTAGATAAGATCACAATCATCTCCCAAAACAAGGGAGACGTTGCGAGCACCTGCCTCAGAGTCTTTTTCAGGTATTGCTCCACTTGGACAATTTCTCTTTAAATGCCAAGACATTCCACACTTCTAGGACGACATATTCTTTGCATGAATCTTCTTCCCATTATCCCAACTTCTAGTTAGCAACATTGAGCTTGATGAAATGCTTTCATCACTTTTTATCCTCCTTTTTTCATAAATAATTTTAGTTGCAACTTCTTCAAAACTCAAACTTTCCTTCCCATACATCAAAGCAGGTTTGAAATGAACATAAGAAGGTGGAAGGGACAAAATGAGCCTTAACGCTTTATCTTCATCGTCAATCTTAACTTTAATACATTCTAACTCAGAAATAATATTATTCAAAGTACTAAGATGATCATAGATTTTTGTACTCTCATCCATGCGTAAATTGCAGAATTGCTCCTTCAACAACAACCGATTTGTGATATCCTTTGCCTGATATAACCCTCGAGCTTTTCCTAAAGTTCCTTGGCTGATGACAGATTCTGCACATTCACAAGAACATTCTTTGCCAAACACAGACGAATTGCACTTGCAACTCTCAAATTTAGTCCCTCCCACTTATCGGCCTCCATGTTGGAAGTGTTTCCTTTCAGCATCTTGTGTAATCATGATTGTTTCAACACATCCTTGACTTGTACTTTCCACAAGTCAAAGTTGATTATTCAGTCAAACTTCTCTATGTCAAATTTGATTGCGCATGAATAAAACATATTAGCTGCACAATATCACCCTTCTTTAGCACCTTCACAATATCCCTTTTTCTTATGTGAAGATCAGACAATGCTGCAACCACATAACATACTAAGAATTATGATATCTAACCAAACCGAAGCTCTTGATACAACTGTTAAGAAATAACAGAGTTGAAGAAGAAAAATAAGCACAATCACAAAATTGGAGAAAAAATCATGACCATTGTCTAAACCGACAACCAAAAAATTATTACTATGTGAATTTTTTTACAACACATAGACTTCTCTCACTCTCACCCAATGCCCCAGTACAACGACACTCTCACAAAATAAATATTTAAACTAAGTCAGATATAAGTTTAAAGTGGTACTAACTGGTGCATCTAAAAACAAAGAACCTAGGTCCAATACATAGTCTTGGTCTTTCCCGTGCTTCACCATACTAAGTGACGTAGGACTTCTCCAATAGCTAACAATCAAACCCAACACTATAAACTTGACAATCAGATTCAAATGAGAAGAGAGAGAAAATAAGGGTCAAAAGATTGAACCAATTAATTTTTGCAAAAAAAAATCCCTTTTATATAGTTGTGTCCAAACAAACTAAATTATTTTTTAATAAAAAAAATGATTTTTATCACGGTAAACAAACGTAAAATAAATTATGATTTTTTTTATAAAATTTCTAAAAAATAATTTCTAAATTATTCAGTGTAAAAATCACTTTTATTTTAATCTATAACAATAGACTCTTATTGGTTTAACACACAAATATAGAAAAATATATTAATTTGTGAATTATTGTAGAAACCCCATATATCAACATGTCAAGTAGCTAATGGATGTCTATATATGTCTGTATATGCCTAGTTTGAACTTCATTCATAGGTTTTAATAAAATATTATTTTTGTTCTCAATTATTGTACTGGTTTAAAATTTACTTTTTACTAAAAATAGTAAAAGACCGCTATTAGCCCATTTTTTAGAGGTTCATACTAGGTATAACAATTAGTTGTGTTTAACGAGTTTTTGTGTTGTAAACTCAAGTTACAAAGTTTAAATATCATATTCTTCAATTATTTTTTTAATTTTTAGTTTTGGTAATAGTGGACCTTTTTTTTTTTGTCAAGCGACTCAAGGTCTATAATTTCAATATATTTAGATGAATAAGTGAGAAATCCGAGTTCAAAGTCCCTCTTCTGATATATAATACAATGTCCTTACCGACTGAGCTAGACTGAGGGGAATAATTTCATTTAGAATTCTTTTTCATCTTCTCCATAATGTTTTTTTCTTCCGTATTGGTCTTTTAATCTCAAATAAAATAAAGCCTTGTGTCGATCGACATTCTATTCTCATCTCAACTCTAAACCTTCAAAAATGAAGTTAACAAGAAATTTAGTTTTTCAATTTTGTATATGTTAAAATTCCCCCCTTTTATTATATTTCATATAAATAAACAATTTAAGAATTTAATGTTTATTTTTATATAAATAAAGAACACATAATTTGGTAAGTCATTTCTCATTTTTATAAGTATTTCCATATAATTTTTTCATGATCTAATCATGTCGTGCACTGTAATCAAACACCACCGTTTACATGGAGTATAATTTAGTTAAGTTACGTGTTAAATAATGATGAGAGATCAGCAGAGAATACTGAATAGCAAGACCATCAATTATTGATATCAAAAGCCAGCTAGTCAATGGATTTACATGACCGTCTATTATTGATATCTATGCATGCATGAGTGTTTGTGTCATGACTCATCATCTTCCTTTCTTTACCTTTATGAAGGAGAGTCACCTTTAGCCCACCAGGTTGTGTAGGGTGATCTTGTCGATAATATATTAGGGGACTAATTATCAATATTAATGCTTATATAAACTAATGTTAAAAGCTTGTTTTGATATGTGATCATGCGATTTTGGCTCTTATTTTTTGAGCCATTTTTTGACACATATAAAAAAAATTTACTCTTTGTTTTTCAACGTTAAAAACTATATTTTTTACCCGCAATTTATCCTTTATATTTCTCTATTTTGTTTATTTACCGGTTTATTAGGTTAATAGTTTTTGAAACATCCATGATCCATATTTAACATTATTTGAAGAAGTTAAGAAACTCGTGAGACATAGTTCCTTTAACTTGATTGCTTTTTAAAAAAGAAAATTTTGGTGAAAAATACTGGTTAAACTATCACACCACTTACTATACCTTACACCATTCAAATACTATTAATAGATTATATATCATTTATTGAATGAACTTAAAAAAATATATTTTTGCTTATAATAGTGACTAGAATGTGTAATAGATATTTTAGATTGTCTCATTTATTTTCTTTCATTCTTTCTTCCAATCCTTGCAAGAACAGCTCTATATATATATATATAGCTAGCCAATACCAACGTTCCATCATACCACATCTATCTAATCATTAACAATCATCATCCACTAATAAGATGAAGATTACTCCTATACTTTTCCTTTTCACTCTTCTCTTATCCACCACTTCCTATGCTTCTGTCCATGATTTTTGTGTAGGAGATATAAAAGCTCCAGAAACACCTACAGGCTATCACTGCATGCCTCTTGCAAACATCACATCAGATGATTTCGTCTTTCACGGCTTTGTAGCCGGAAATACTAACAACTCTTTCAACGCTGCACTTACCTCTGCGTTTGTCACAGATTTTCCAGCTCTTAACGGACTTGGAATCTCCGCAGCTCGGTTGGACATAGCGAAAGGCGGATCAATTCCAATGCATACTCATCCTGGCGCTACCGAATTATTGATTATGGTTCAAGGTGAAATAACTGCTGGATTTCTAACAACTACAGCAGTTTATTCGAAGACGTTGAAACCGGGTGATCTTATGGTTTTTCCACAAGGGATGTTGCATTTTCAAGTTAATTCTGGTAAGGGAAAAGCTACTGCTTTTCTTACATTTAGTAGTGCAAATCCTGGTGCTCAATTACTTGATCTTCTTTTGTTTTCCAATAATTTACCTTCTGAATTAGTGGCACAAACTACTTTTCTTGATCTTGCTCAAGTGAAGAAGCTAAAGGCTAGGTTTGGTGGAAGAGGTTAGGAATATTAGGATATTATTTGCTTATGATCATACTCAACTCTTTCTTGTATTGTTTGTTCCAATAATTCATCACCTTTAAGTGATGCATTTGTTTGTATGTGTACGTGTGTGTTTTATTTTATTTATTTCTATGTTATAGCTATCTCAAATGTCAAGATATACGGTTGGATGATTTAGCTAGCAAGCTACTTATATTAATGAAACAATAAATTGTGTCACACATTTCTTGGTTCATGTCTCTCTTCTTTTTACTTCTATCCTTTTAGCTAGTGGGAATGACTGAAGATGACGATATTAATGTTTGTAAAGTTGAATTCAATAATTAGTTCAAGAACTAATAAAAAGAAAAGTGAAAATACTACATAAATATACAAAACCATGAAATGTGTAACCCTATTCACAACGAGTTTAATTAGATTATGATTCAAACGATCAAAGCAGGGCGATTCTCTATTTAATTAGAGTAACCAACTAATTTAGTCAAAAAAAATTTAGGGTTAAATATGTTTTTGGCCCCTATAAATATACCAACTTTTCATTTTAGTCCCTCTAAAATTTTCCTTCAACTTTTAGTCCCTAAAATTTTTTCCATCTTCACTTTTGATCTCCCTTTTAAAATAAACTCATATGTAGAATACATATTTTTTAACAAAACATGAATTTTTATATGTTTGACGGTTAAAATTTCATAATTAATTTATGTTTTGTTAAAAAATTCTAATTTTTTGGGGAATATTTTTTACAATATTCTACACATTTCATTAAAAAATACAAAAATTAACTTTAAAATAGGGACCAAAAGTAGTGATTGAAAATTTTATAGGGACTAAAAATTGAAGGAAAATTTTAGAGGGACTAAAACAAAAAGTTGGTATATTATAAGGACCAAAAACATATTTACCCCAAAATTTTAAACACACAAGGATAACTTTTATTATTATTATTATTATTATTATTATTATTATTATTATTATTATTATATTTGCAAAACTGTGATATTCGAAATATTATTTTATTCCAAAGTAGGGCCATGACGCGTATTTGATATGAAATAAAGCAAAAAGATATTGAATTAAAGCTGATTTTGCACTTTTTTTATATAAAAAAAAAAAAAGGAGCTGGTTTTGCACCTCCCTAAAAAGAAAATGGTTCTAATTTCTTCTAGCAAATGTGCTCTTTGAATTAAAGGTGAAGATAACGTTTGGACGAAAAAGTTAAAGTGGCATGCATGCAGGGTTATGGGGTTTTTAACCTTAAAATACATATATGTTTTAGATGATTGAGCGAATCTTGTATGTATTCATCACATATTTTATAATTTCTTAATGCTAATATTTCCTTTAAGAAAATGTTAATATTTAATACACATTCTATCTCTTTAATTGATAACTGAAAGAATATGTGATGTGTTGAGACTTGGAGCACAATAGTTTGAATTTACAATCACCCACACTTAAGTGTGAGGTTCTTCTCACTGAACTATTTGTCAAAAAATAAAAAGAAAGAAAAATATATGTACGACAGATTTACTTCTATCAGTTAAATATTATTTAACTTACACTATTTTCAAATTGCATCGTGACATAAAAAAACGTATTGTGTTATTTTCAGTCTCTTTCTTCCTTGACTTTTTTATTATTTCAAATGATATATAAAATTTATTTAATATCCGACATGAGTGACATCGTGATGATTTGGAATTTCAAATGGAGGAGATATATATTTGATTGCGTAGAATGAGAATATGCTTTTGAGGAAGCATCTCCCTATTGGAGGAAAAAAAAAAGTCCTCAAGGAACATGTAATTATATAAGGACACTCTCTCCTACACAACTAATGGGTCCCACCTTTAAAAGAAGTAATAAAACATGTACTATGTGGTCCCGTTTACAAAAGAAATAATATTTTAATAATTAATGGTTGTTTTGATTTAAAAAAATAATTAATTGTTGTTTTAAATATTATTTTATCTATTTGTCATCATTTTAAATAAAATGTAATTCATGCAAATTATTATTATTATTTCTTAACGAAGGAATGTAAAATTTGTAATGTTAATTTTTCCATTTTCAAATTATTAGCAAATGTGGCAGAAATTTAAGTTCATACGAATAAATAAATATTTTTTAATTTAATTTTTTTAAAGGATTATAATTAAATATTATGAGGTCATTTATAATTTAATAATAAATTATTTTTGTTTAATGATGTAAAGTTAGTGTGATGTATTTAAGTACTTTTTATTGGAGTACTTATTAGTGTACTTCCATTGGAGTCATTGAGTCTTTAATATGTACTTTTATTAAAATATTATAAATAAATGATGTGTAACGTGGGATCCATTTAAGAAATCCATGTTAATAAACTACCATTATGGATGCTCTATTTAAATTCTGTCCATTTGAATTAAACAAGGACCAAATTGATTTGTAGTTTTGGTTCCTTGACTTTAAGGTCGATATTTTCAAATTTCATCTAGCTTCAAAAGTTATTAATAGATCTTCTATTGTTTCAAATAAGTTATCTTTATTGATAAGATGGAACAGTGACATATGGTGATATGATTGGAATGTGAAATTCAAATAAAGGAGGTTTTTTTATTTTATTTTTTATTTTTTCATATATCGTCAAATGAAGGAGGTATTTATCTAGAAGTTCTAACTCAACTGGCAAAACGTCGAAATTGTTAGGCCGGATGCCATGATCGGGGTTCGAATCCCGGTACCTCCTCTTATGTGTGTGTGAGTTTATAATGGTTTTGTTATTTCGTCTATCTAAAAAAAAAAAATTGAAGGAGGTATTTGTGTATGACTTTATATGGGGAAAACAAGGTTATCAAATCCACATATTTACCAACCAAGCTGAATGGTTGGTTTAGTATTTTTTATTTATTTACAATGCTAAAGAAAAAAAAAAGAACATAAGAAGAAAAAAAAAGAAATACAATTACAAACTACTCTTTAGAAAAGAAAGTTCCAGATGCATCCATCTTCAAGGGATATGAGAGACCATCCGGAGGGGAGGTATGGTGAACAAAATCATGATCTGAGGAGGCTCCAAAGTTTGGCCAAGAAATCCGCACATTGATTTCCCTATCTGAGTGTGACAAACAATAATATTACTTTGTTCCATCAAGTCCTTCACGTCTTGAATCAAAATGGTGTGAACATGAGACCTGCGAGTTGGGTCTTTGAGTAGGTTAACACAAAGTAAAGAGTCAGAGTAACAAACAAGCTCTAAAATCCCCAAATTTCTAGAGCGCTTCGTGAAAGAGTATATATATATTTTAAAAATCTTCATATTTACTAAGTTATGTCGATTGGAGTGTGAGAATGATTTTTTTTTTTTGCGATAAAATATTATCGGCCAATAAATGTGTATTTTAAATGGTAGGTGTTCTGTTTGCGGTGCTTACAGAATATGTATGAATGAAATTGTTGACAATATTCACTTGAATAAACTAGGTCGTTCAAATTTATTTGGAACATCAAAGCTCCCACTAAGATAAAAAAATCTCAAGGCATGTTTGTAGGGACTGTTTTTTGACTCAAATACGGCTTAGTAGTAGAGGTGTGTCTTGTCCAACTGAACGTGTAATTTGTGGAAATAATTATGAGGATAACATTCATATTTTATTCGAATGCTCGAGTGCCTTACAAGTTTGATGTGTGATGAATTTATGGAAAAGATTAATAGAGCGCTTCGTGAGGATTAAAATATGGATTCTGTTATTTTTACTTTGTTGCAACAACTTACCCCAATGTAGATTGAACATTTTACATCAATACTATGTAGCATATGAAAATGTAGAAACCTGAAACTTTGGCAACAATATGCCGAGACTAATGTGTAGGTTATAGAGTGTGCAAAGCACATGATCGAAGATTGGTCGTCAAGTCATTCATTCAGGTAGTGTAGCTCCCTCTAATTCTGACCCACGTGGGGGGGGACTCTTACAACTTCACATCGATAGAAGGTGTAAATACAATATAGATGCCTCGTTCTCCTTGTCGCTTAATAAGGTAGGACTTAGAATGTGTCTTAGAGACGAAGAGGGATGATTTTACGCTTGCAAAAACTATCTGGTCTCCCCGTTTTGTGACGTCGATGTGGCTGAAGCGATGACTTTATATACGACACTTGATTGGGTGGCAAACTTTCAGTTTGATAATGTAAATTTTATGTTAGATTCTAAGATGGTTGTTAACTTATTTAGGATAGGCATAGACGATATCACTAAGTTCGGTTGTATTATATATGCTTGTAAGCATTTGTGTCAAAACAATTTTCAAAACTGTCATGTCGAGTTCAGTCGAAGGTAAGGTAATGAAGTCACTTATGAACTAGCAAAGATAGTCTCATGCAATGCTAGCTTCCACCTCTACATTAATATAACGTCATGTATCTGGTCCATGATTTATAATGAAATGAGCGCGTTGCCTTAAGAAGTGTGCATTTTAAAGATTTTTTTTAGATGAAATGAAGCTCACCATGGTCACAAAAAAGCATTAAGTACGTTGACAAATGTAACTATATATTTTCCACTAATAAATTCAAAGCTTCGACACCTGAGAAGCTTCACACTAAAAAATGTATCATTGCAAATTCAAGAATGATGCCGCGTTGTTTGTTTTGACATCTAGTCTCTTCACACACTTTTAAATTGATTTAAGTGAAAAGATTAATTTTGATCCAAGGGAATTGAACCCACACCCTTATGACACAAAATGCCACCAATATCCGCTACGACGCATACAAATCCTATGTAATATTATGCCTAGTCTAGTATTTATTAGAAAACTCGTCCCATGAAGATCCGCCACTGGATCTAATTAATAAATTTGGTTTCATTAGTGTTAAAGATTCAGACACGTGTATTCTGGACATTTGAGTATAGTTATATTTGTAGGCTTATACGTTTTACTGCTTAATGCTTTTAATATGAATGATGTGATTTTGTTTCAGATTTATCCTCTTTATTTTTAGCAAATTTGAATTTACAATGCATCAATTTCAATGAATAAATATTGTTTATTGTTAGTAAAAAAAAAAAAAATTTCTTATTCACCTCAGGATAATGCTTGATATCCCAATTTTTGTTTTTCAAGAGGATATCACGATGGTAGTTCTATAGAACGTGTAGGCCACACCTCATACAATATTCTCCTTGTTTTCCGTGAAAGGCCTTATTTAATTGGATGAAACTATATTCGGGAAGCTCTCGGGATGAAATCAGCCGTGATATATTGCATTGTCCTTCACCTTATATCCTTCTAGCATCCCTCCACCTGTTCCCTTTTCAACAAATCTTGCCAATATTTCTAATAAAATTAATAAAAGATAATCTTTTATCACACCTTACTTGCTTCTCGCACGTCCTATTGTTGGATTTTAGATTTTACATTATGAAAGTGTAAAACGTGTTTTAATAAACCCTCCATTTTTTGGATTTTTTAATCCGAAAGTAAGGCGCATGGGAAGGTCAGTAGATGCATGAGAAAATAAATTATCTTAATTTGAATCTTTTTTGTAGGACTTCCACTTGGTAAGAGACCAAGGTTACCAATCAGAGGAATAAAATTAGGGAAAGTCGCTAGAAACATGAATAGAATTTGGAAGTTAGGAAGATAGGAAGAGGAACTCGGTCATTGAGTTGTTTGGGTTGGAAGTGCGGCCAAAGACGAGCAATGGTTATTGATTAGGAAATTTTCTTGGGTTTGGGAAGATAATTAGAGAGCTTCTAAAATTGGAGAAAAACTCTATTTTAGGGTTAGTAATTGCCACATCATTAAATGCATTATCACGCCTTTAGTAAAGAGGACACATGAGTAAAATTAAGCTAAAAAGTGGGGATGGTGGGATAAAATCCTGAAACTTGTGAAATTGAATGACTAACTATTTGGTTTTTGAATTACACATTGTAGAACACAACAACGTAGACAATTGGTAGCCAAGTTAAAAAATATCAATGTTCATGTAGTTCTTGTTATTGGCATAATAACATTTATTAAAAAATTTGCTAACAAAAATTATCAAGCAGACAAACCATCCAACAACTTTCAATTTATTTTTAACCATCAATAAACAACATACAATGCAAACTTATTGCTTATTATCTATGAAACACATACACTCCTCGGATTAGACGTCTTGGTGTTGGACACGTGACGTATTTGACACTGACACAAGACCGACACATATAATTATACTAAATTATATGATTTTCTCAAATTATTAGCGATGTCGGCGTGTCAGTGCCTGTGTCGTATCCAGTGTCCGTATACGTGCTTCATAGCTTATTATGATTTTCTAGTCAATGATATGGTAACATTAATGGAATTCATTCTCTCCTTGGATATTTGATCAATCAAGAATTTCTTGTAACGGCTAAAAATCTCTTCAATGATAGCTTCACCAAAGTGACTAACCAGTAAAGGTTCAACCACAGCTCTGATGCACCCTGCAACATCATATCCATTATCAGAATCACTTTCATCATTAGAAGTATTTGATTCTGATTCAAACAACTCCATGTGATTGATGGCAAACGATCCTTCATTGAGAACTTCCAACTCCACTTCATTCGGAGACGGATAATAGTGAGGGATGTTAAAAGTATTCACTTGATCTTCCTTTATAATCCCCTATAGCACAAAATATTCATATATAAGGATCGTCAATTTCTTTAGGTTTTCTTTTAAATACGTGAGGAATTTTATAAGGATCGTCAATTTCTCGCATATTTCCTTTTAATCACTCATCATTTTCCTATATAGGAAAATGAGTATGTTATAAGATAAATAAGTTACTTATTAAATGGGGGACTATTTTTATTTTCATTTAGAAGATGTCTATCTACCTGTAACACCATATCAATAAGAGCAGTAGCCAAAAAATCCCAATCGTCGCAACAATATTCTGCGTCACACGGATCTTCATTTCTTCTTCCCACCATCGTTAGAACCATGCGAGCCAAAAACCAATTCCTTTGCGCGACACTTGAGAAAATTCGACAAGTCTATTTGAAATTGCTCGTAGTAAGCCTTGACGACATTTGAGGGACTTGTGTTGCTGATGTAAATGTTACCCTTATTGTTATCTATACCTTCGGGAACCTAATTCACCAAACAAATAAAAATCAATTAGACATAGTTTCATATATGTTTGCAAGAGCATGTGTAAATATACAAGAAATACAATATAATTTTTTTAGATAATAATATAAACCATTGATAGCCAGTGAAGACTGTAAGAGCAGTGGACGAAATGCAGACTTCGATCAGGAAAAACTCTATCATAGAAAGAACCCAGGAACACCAAAGAAGTAGCAAGGGCTCATTTCAGTTTTGATTTCATCAAGTAGTTTATGTTTAGAGCTATCAAGTGACTTGAAAATGTTGTTGAAGTCATTCCCCGAAAGATCGTTAAAAAAGATCTTGTATTCGGGAGATGCATATTTCAATTGTTGACAAAGCTTCTCCACAACCATGATGATTTCTGACACCACAGACAAAGTATTTTGTCCACAAGAACAACCTAGATCTGCAATTGCAAGGCTTCTGGGAAGTGTGCTGGAGTAGAGGCTAGTTATGGCTTCCTCTCTTATATGTTTTGTCAAAGAAATTCCCTTTCCCTATAATGACACATTACAAATTACCAATCTTTTCTTCAATGCAATCATTGATATGTTGGATTGAAAAGCTAAACACCAAGTGTGAGTTGAATAACAATTTAGAATAAGAATGAGAGAATATGAATGAAATTATGTAAAGTTTATTGAATAGAGAAGATGTGGAGATATCAAAACGCAAGGGGCATAATCCTATACATAGAAAGGATTTATGCTAACTAACTTGGGTTACTTCACTAACAGGTAAATCTTGTGATAAAGTTAATTTTTATCTAACTAACTAACTAACTCAATTGTATCCAACTAATTCCTAATTAGTGCAACTAGCTAGTAATTTTCAGTTAACTAATCTTAAACAAACTTGTGTCAATATCAAGTATATAGTGAACCAACACATCCTCTTAGTGACCCTTGGTGTTCCCTTTGTGGTTCATTAGGGTTCCTATGTAGTACTATCCTCGGGAGTGATCATTGGAAGGCACAAAGCAACTAACAACCTATAATTTGGATTATACAATCAATATGATATTGTACAAATAATATTTGTTAAAAAACATCATGTATTTCGGGAGATGCACTATCTAGAACATGAACACCAGGGCCGTTCCTAGGTAATTAGAGGCTCGACTCTTATTTAAAAATAGACCTCTAATAAAATAAAAAATATAATTTTTTTAAAAGAGCAATTATTAATTTAAATTGAAAATAAGTCTGTAAAGATAAAAAAAAATGTCATTATTGTAACTAACACAGAAAAGATCAATATTCTAATCAATAATATAAAAATACAACTTCAAGTGAATATCTTTATCAATCTTCTAGGTTGTTATTTTCCTTAATTTGTACAAAGGCAAAAATAAAAGGTTTATAATGTTTTTTGAGAGAATAATTATAATGTTTATCCTTTCAAATAAAAAAATTATAATATTTGTTGTTAATGCTTTACAATTTTATACCTAACTATGAGCCAAAATTATATTGAGCTAACAAAAATAAGAAGAAGAAAAAATTATATTGAACTTTTATTTGTAAGTATATAATCTAATATGTTAAGGAGAATATGGCTCTCTCTCTCTCTCTCTCTCCCTCTCTCTCTCTGTATATATTAATTATTTATTTGCAGTATATACAAAAAAAAATGGGACTCCAAAATTTAAAGCCCGAGTTCAGTAGAGTTGTTTGCACCCTCAATGGCCGACCCTGATGAACACCAGTGGGGAAAATCATGCACATTATTCGCCAAACAATCAACAATGACATTAACCTCTGTAGATATGAAATAGTTTAACTTCTCAATCTTTAGCACACCACAACTTTCAGGTTTGGATCATCTACTAAAAATGACGTGTATCAACACTAGACGTGTTTAACATTTCCACGACAACTTTTGAATCACACTCTGGCACGAGCCTCCAAATTTATATTATACTTGTTTCTTTTAGGGGTCTACTCATATTTTTCGTTTTTGGTAAATTCTTATTTATCCATTAATAAAATATGGGTAGAACAAATCAAGAATTTTAATTGATGACAACTTATTAAAAGTAATTTTATCCAACTTTTTTTATGGGTATTGCGGTGTCACCTTTGTTTTTTGTTTTAATATTCTTTTATAGTTTTGTTAAATTGTAAAAAGAAATTGGAAAGTTGGTAAACTAATTAAATTGAGCTCTCATATCATCATTATCTAATCAACGTGTGCATATGTACGGTTTTGTCGAATTAGTTTATCTGTATATATCAAAATGTGTTAGATGAAATTGAATTTCATCTAAAAAGTAATTTTATTTTAAAGGATCTCAAAAGTAAATTTAAAAAGTGAGAGTTATCAAATACTTTTATACATCCAACAACCCAAAAAAATTAAACAATTTGAGACTTTAAACAACTTCTTTACTATATTCACGTCTATGGTTGGTAATGAGTCCAATTTCCAGTTTGCAATTTATAACCCGACTCTGATTCCATATTAAATGGATGAGGTATATTTTTTGAATAGTAATTTGTTTGATAATTTATGAGACAATCATAGATTTACAAATAAAAGTAAAAATTGACACGAAAATCAAAATAATAGAGAGATAAAATAAAAATATAATGGAAATATAAAAGAAAAAGATATCACAAAAGTTGTCATAAAATAATTATTCATTTCTTTAAATGGATTTAGATCTCACACTCTTGGGATGACTTCTAATCATTTATATCGGAAATTGAAGGCTCCTACAAGAATTTCTTAATGCTATTTTTGAATAAAAATTAAAGGTAAAAGATATTTTTGTCTCTACAAAATTTTAAAATTTGTTTTTCCATAAAAAAAAATCCAAGCTTGGTGATAACATCAATACCCAATCTATTTAGATTAATAAAAGAAAGGGAAATGTTAACTAATTAATAATAAAATTAAGAGGTAAAACTTAGAGTAAGTCTAATCAGATAGAGAGTGATAAAAAAAAAGTCTAATTATATAGAGTCAACCGATCTAATCTGTGTGTGTACCTGGAAAAATGAGTTATTTGCATAACTTGTTTTTCCATCGCCTCCATTCATGTGCACTATCTTCCCCACGTCCATTCTTGTTTCTTTTAGCTTTATTTCTCTTTTGATTTAGTCTTTCTGCGTGTTTAATATACAACAACCCATAGATAAATAGATATAAAGGATATGTTGTGTACTGTGTACACTAACAAATGTACTAGCCAATGATTTTCACGAAGAAATAATTTAATATTTCACTTTTTTTTAAAGAAATTTAATACTGCATTATTCATCTTGTTAATCATTTTCGTCCTTTACATTAAAGATAACATTAACGCTTTAAAAAAAGATGTGGCTATTTTGAAGGACAAATGGCTTGAAAATGTGTCATCAGGGACATAAACTAGACAAAAGGTTTCTTTGGTAATTAATATTAACTATGTCATGATGTGAGTCCACATAATTAATTATATTAATTTTATATTGAGGAAGGCTAGAAACACTCACTTTTTGACACTCTCTAACCTTTACTCTTTTAATAGATGAAATTAATGTATGTTCTATCATTTTGTACGAGTTTAGTTTTCAAAGTGTAGACCTACAATAATTTAAACCAATACAAAAGTAAATATTAAAAAGGGTATACAGAAGAGAGTGTTCCTAAAATTAATTTTATGAATTAGGGTTCTCTCCCCTGAGTTTTTACATGGGAGGAGGTCCAGTTAAAATTTTGACCATTCAATTGGTCTTTTAAGAATTTTTGGAAACCAAAGTAAGCTAAATCATTGGATGAGATTCCACCAGACCCTCTAATGATTGGAGAGGATACAATCTCATTCACTAGTAGCCAAATTCAGCCCCTCACAAAATAATATATGAATTTGTTCCAAACAAATGTACTCCCTCCAGTCTCAAATGTAAGAAACTTTTCACTTTTTAAGTTCATTTAATAAATGATGTATGTAGTCTATAATAAAAACCACATACATCATTTATTGATTAATCAAAAAATAAAAGCTTAACAAACTTAATTTTAAAAACTGATAACTAGTGAACCAACTGCATTGGTGAGCTGACCTAACATGTAATCTATAGCTCATTTTGTTAGTTATGTCTTCCAAGCATCCAACAACTAAAGTTTTTCACATGTTTTGTTATCTGTAGTGTAGTTTCTTACTTCATTTAAATGGGGTTGAAGTTGAACTTATTACTGCAAACAATATGAATTAGTCAAATTCTCCAATATTTACTCATGCTAAACACAGATGCCTTATTTAACATACATCTATTTAAGGCACTAAACTTTTTAATTCCTATACTGACTAGAAAGAGAGTATTTGAATGAGCAAACCACTCTCAACCTTTTTAGCAGCTTCTTGAACTTCATTAGACAAATAAATCAAGCTCAAGAGCAGATAATTCCTTTTGATGATCACTAAGAAGTTGGAGCAGCTCCCTGTAGCCTTGCTCCATATGATTTTCCCAACAAAATAGGCACATTTGGTAAAGGCATTCTCTCCATTTTGTTGTTGCACCCTTTTTTTCTTGTCAATCTCAAGGAACTTTGGATTAAGGCCCAATTGAATGCATCTAGTAACTTGTAATTATTAATTGTTTGCCTTTAATATCTTGAGTCAAGTATAAGGAAAAAAATAAATAAATTTTCAAGTTTGGGGGGCATATTGCACATAAGTGCAAAACTTCAAGGGGTATTTGCAAAACTTCATGTTGACTAACATAAGAATTTGACGGATGGGGTAAATTGATTAACGTTGTGCAATTTCAGGAGGGTAATTGACGAAACATACAATTTCATGGGGGTAATTGCCTATTTACTCTTCTTACATTTGAGACCGGAGGGAGTATAAATTAGTCCTTTGTTAACTTTGACTAACATTTGTTGATTGATTGCAGACGAGTAAGATTAAATTACTAACGTTTCAATTACTAATGTCACCTTTTTTTTTGAAGAAGCTAAACTAACCCCCTTAAATTGGCACTAGAGAGAATCGAACCTGAGACCTTGAGGAGGAGCACACTCCTAGGTCCCAATTCAATGTCACCTTAAAAACGTTTTTTTTAAGGGATGTCACCTTAATAAAGTCGTTGAGACATAATTATTTTTGGACAAAATTGATCCCCAACTCATTTTATTTGAATGTCAACAATATCTACTAAAAAATAAAGTGTCATGTTAACTTGTGCCCTTAGAGCACATGTTAAGCATTAAACTTTTGCCACTAATGGTAATTATTAATTGAAACGAAATTAATATTAAATTTTTTAAGTAATAAATTAACACAATTTCCGTTACAAAATTTCTATTAGTGGAATCCTTAACATGTGCCATAAGAACACAAGTTAACAATTCCCAAAAATAAATCATATTTAGTCTCTCACTAATTTGAATCAAATAAGTCTCCGCTTGAACTTTGTTCTAACTCACTTCTCGTTCAATAAATCCTAAGTTTATCATTTTACGTTTGAGACTGGATAAAGGGGGGAACCCATTGCGATTTATACAAGATGGTGTGGTTAGGTTCATGTGCAATTGGCTTCTCCCATTCTCTCCATCTCAAACGTTAAATGGGTTAGAAGCTTATGATTTGTTGAAGGAAAAAAGAAGGATAGGAAAAGTTCTAGCATTAACTTATTTAAGTCAAGTTAGTGATGGATCATTTTAAGTGTTTTAAGAATCTAATTTCGAACTAAATTATGTAGGAGGGACTAATTTGACCCATACAGCTTATGTGTCCCCATTTTTTTAAGGTGGCATTTGTCCCTCTGTTAATTTTGACTCATATTTGGTTATTGGTTGCTTATGAGCCTTATTAACATTTCAATAACTAACGTTACCTTGGAAAAAGTTAATGAACCATAATTATGTTTGGGCAAAATTAATTCTCCACTCGTATTTTTTTAATGTAAAATTGACTACTAAAAAGATCCAATTTAGTCGCTCAATAATTTGAACCAAATAAGCCTCTTTTTGAATAATATTCTAATTCATTTATCCTTTAATAAATCCTAAGTTTATCATTTTACGCATGACATTGGGTGAAGGGGAGAAACCTGTTGCGATCGATACAAGGTGGTGGTTAGGTTTCTGTGAAATTGATTTCTTCTGTTCTCTTCATCTTAATCGTAAAATGGATTGGAAACTTGTGATTTGTTGAAGGAGAAAGAATATAATAAGAGTAGAAGTTCCACATTAACTTATTTAAGCCAAGTTAGTGAGGGAGTACTTTAACTCTTTTTAGAAGTTAATTTCAAAATCTTTATACTAACAATTGAGAGTTTTTAGAAATAGCCTATTTCAAGATCCTCTCCTCTAAAGATGTCCACATCATCATAATCTTACTTGGCATTTGTTCCAAAACTTTCTCCTACTTTTTAATACAAGCTTAATAAAAATATTTATTATTAAAAAATGTTTTTTATTTAACATTAAATCGTACATAAAATACATAGTTGGTTACAATCAAATAATTGTTAATATAATTATTGTTTCGATTAAATTTATATGTTACATTAAAAAATTGGTACGTTACAAACAAATAATTATTAATATAATTAGTGTTTCGATAAAAATGTTGGTCGTTATAAAAAAATAATAAACAATAAAATAAATCCCTTAAAATAGAATAATAAAATAGATGTTATATTTATTTAAGAAATGTTACATAATATTTTTATTATCATCAAACTAATTTCGAATCTCCATCCCCTTCCCTTTTCTAACACCGTGAAAATTTTAGTGTTAAGCTACTTAACATTTAATATATTATATATTGATGTAATTGGTGTCTTGACTAAGATGGATTTTGTTTGTATGAAGACTCTGAATCAATTATGTTAAAAACACTTCGAAGATGTGCCTTAAAAAGGAAAATACAAAGTTTAAGTAGCAAAGATACAAAAGAACCAAATCATGAGGTAGAATAATCAAGACAAGTATAAGCATTATTCCACCAACAATTCAACTCAAAGTACGAACCTGATTTCTTAGCATTATGTCTTTCCAAAATAATCCAAACGCAAGTCAACTAAATCAACTGAAAACTGAAACAAACTTTTTTTTGAACTATTGAGAACCACCGAAAGGAAGAATACACAAGAATTAATGGGAAGAACACAATAATTATCCAACCACTTTAGAATATTATGTCATATGCTACCAAATAATTCACACTCAAAATACAAATCTTAATACTAACCATTGGAAGTTTTTAGAAATAGCCTATTCTTAGAATTCTCTTCTATGAAGGTGTCCACATCATCATCATAATTTAAAAGCTTTTAAAATTTCAGTTCTTGCTTCTAACCATGTTCACATCATCATAAGATGGATTGACATGTATTCCAAAAATTTCTCATAAATTTTAATTCATGCTAAATAATAATTATTATACAAAAGCCGTTTTTAATTTTAAATAATTTTTTTTTTCATAAAATACTAAGTCGTTTACATTCAGATAATTATTTGTGTAATAGGCGTTTCGATTTAGATTTTTATGGTACATTTAAAATTTGGTATGTTACAAAAACCACAATAAGTAATTTGAATAAATTATATTTTAAATTTTGGTTTGTTACACAATTACAATTACCTACTAATTATAAATTTAAATGTAGTAATTAATTTTAAGATTATATTTGAACAGTTACACAAATATAATAATATATTTAATTAATAATTATTTACGTTACACTTAGGTTTTAAGGTTATATAATTAATTTTTATTTGATTACAAAAATATTTTACTTAATAAATTTCAAATGTTATGTAGTTGATTTTTTTTTATACAAGAAATATAATCTAATTATTTAAAATATAAAATTAAAGACGTTAATGATGTTAATTTTAAAACGGTCAAATTAATAATAATTTTTAAACGGTTAAATTAATAAGTAATAGATAAGAACCATTATGATACTATTTTTCTATATAAATAGTAACACTTTCGTTACGACTAAATTTACAATCACAAAATATAGTTATGTTGTATTTGTTCTCTGATATCTATATTTCTGTCTATGTAATTTTTTCTATTTCAAAAAACAATATATTTGAAACAGGACTTCATTTCTGATGTTCCACCTATAAAACATTCGTGGATATTAGTTGTGAGGGTTGTCTGTGTTTGGTTTGTTCAGGACTATAAAAATAAAAAACTACCGTTTTCCATGGAGTTGGTTCTAATGGATCGAAAGGTATTTACTTTCATATCGTTTTAGTTTTTTTTATATTTTTTTAGAGAAGTATGTTTTAATCTTTGTTATATAGGGTGACCGAATTGGTGCTTTAATACGGAGAACATTGATCTACAAGTTCAAGGAGCAGCTCCAAGAGGGAATGATGTTCACGATTTCCTCATTTGATGTTGTTTGCAACAGTGGTTTGATAGACAATCAAGCAGCGAATACAAACTGAATTTCACAATAAACACAAAAGTCAAACTATCTAAAACTGCTTTGGTTGAAACAAACGTGTATTCATTTACACCTGCACCTAATGTTTTCAATGATTCTTACGATAACAACTACTTGATTGGTAAGTTTCCTCAAAAAAACTACTTGGTTGGTAACTGACTATCACTTTTTTTTCATATCAATTGGATTATTTACTATTGTTCATTTACAATAATACAATAATAAATTAATTACTTTTTGGTGAAAATAGTTTTATTTTTCAATATCATTTTTTTTCAACCTTAATTTTGCTCACTCATATATTTTGTTTTTTTAATGGCATTTCAATGTTACAAATTGTTATTAAACGTTGTATAATTACCTTAAAGGTTGAATTAACTGATTTAATAATTAAATAATCGTTTAGATTTTTTTTATTGCTAATAAAATGTTTTGTTTAGTATGATTCAAGTATACATTACATTATAATGATATTAAATTGTAATTTAATGAATATTTTAATTTGTGTTATATATGCAAATGTAATCGTAGTCATGACTTGAGTGTTGAAAGAGAATATGAAAGAGAGGTGGAAAAACTAAGATGAATGTCATTGAACTGGATTCAAATGAGTAAGCATAATTTATTGTAAGTGTATTTTTTTAAAACATGTATTATTTGTATTTAATTAATATTTGTATGATCTTTGACAATTTTGAATATGTATCGCTTTAAATGTACTCTTTTTGGAGAGTATGCTGAAGAGTTTAACTATTTTCTATCTTCTGGTGAATCTCAAAATGTTGTTGTTGTCATTATGTTCATAAGAGTTAAATTGTTTCAAGGTAATAATTTATAATTAGCAATGTGATTGTTCGCAAAAGTTAAATTGAATCATATTTTTATCATTAAACTAATTACGAACCCCCATCGCCACCTCTTTTCCAACATCATAAATTTTTTAGTGTTATGTTATTTAACATTTAATATATTATATAATGATGTAGTTGATGTCTTGATTGTGGTGAATATTGTTTGGATGAAGACATCAAATCAATTATATTAAAAACCCTTTAAGCACGATCTGTCCAACAAAGGAAAATACAAAGTTAAAGATGAGGTTGAATAACCAACAGAAGTAGGAGGATTATTCCACCAACATTTCACACTAAAAATTATAATGATTCAATAAAATAAATTATACTTATGTGAGCCTTGAAGAATGAAAGAAATTAAACCAATTGTGGTGGATATTGAAAGAGAATACCAGGAAACATTATAAGAACAAAGATACATTATAAGAATATTGAATTGAGGATAAAGTACCACATAATATATGAAAAATCTATCCATATGTAAACCTTGTTAAAGAATTTTAAATAAAATGTATCTCGTACTTGGCACGGGGCGTTACACTAGTAAACTACAAAGGAGGGACTAATTTGGCCCGGAGAATTTAGCCTTCAATTGTTTTCAAGGTGACATTAGTAAATGACACATCATCACTTTAACTTGATCAGTTAAATATATGTCAAATTTAGTAGAAATAATATTGTCTCCCTTATAAAAACATTAGGGAGACTGATTTAGTTTTATTTTTATTTTTATGAGAGACTTAATTGGATCACAAACAAATTGTGAGATCCAGAATGAATCTTTAAATTTATATTAATATCATATTTTTGATAAATTAGGAAAACAAACTTGTTATTAAATAAAACTAATAAATAAAAAATAACTTATAAAGTTTGTCTTCTCTAAAACTAACTCAATGATAGATTCCTATATTGCATTAGGAATCTTTAAAAATTAATTTTCCGAAAAATATCAACACTTTAAAATTTATATAGATTATGGATCTATTTGAAATGCCCAAAAACATTGGAAATGTTCACATTTGTGAGTTGTGACTCTGCTAATAACTTTGTGCACTTTTTAAAAACTAATTGATTAATGAATTTGATGGATTATGGGTTTGGCTGGGTTTTAGATGTAGATATTCTTCTCCTTTAATTTACATATTTTTTATAATAAAAACTATAAATAAATTTAACTTTTTTTTATCTTAATCCACGTAAGAAATTAAGTGTCACAACCACATCATCATAGTTGAAAAAAATAAAAAATATATATAAATGACCCAAATAAGAAAGAAAGAAAAAAAACTAAAGTCCTATAAATAAATAAGATAAATAATGACTTTAAGATGATTTTTGCCCGAAAAATATGAATGCTCATTGGCATAACATTTATTAGAAATAATTACTTATAAAAAAATCAAGCAAAACAATTCAACCAATTGGATTCGAGTTTAATGAACGAACTCCTATTCAACGGCATGATAAACTAAGGTTTGAATCTTATTGAGAGACACTTTAAAGATGACTATCTACGAGCAAACAATCTCCACAATGACTTTCAATATTTTTTTAATCAAAATAATACAAACTTCTTGCTTATTATTCTTTTCTAGTCAATGATATGATAACATTAATGGCCTTCAGTTTCTCCTTGGGTAATTTAGCAGTTATGATTTTTTGGTGACGGCTAAAAATCTCTTCGATGATATCTTCACCAAAGTGGCTAACTACCAATGGTTCAGCCATAGCTCTCATTAATCTTGCAACATTATGCACATATTCATGATGATTAGAACCATCTACATACGCTTCAAACAACTCCAAACGATTGATGGCAAATGATCCTTCATTGAGAACTTCCAACTCCACTTCATATGGAGATGGATAATATTGAGGGACATTAAAAGTATTCACTTGATCTTCCTTTATAATCTCCTGTTGCATACAAAAATCATATTCATATTAAGTGTCAAAAACATAAAAACTAATTTAATTCATCCCATATTAAAAATAAAAATTAAACTTTTGTGAAAGATAATTCTATAATGTACTAAATATGATTGCAGAATTTTTTTTTTTTAAAATTTTGAATGATACATAAATTGATGATGTAAAACTTTTGGGGCCATAAATTGAAGAAATTTTTATGGAAATTAAACCAAAAAGTTACAATATATATAGGAAAAAAATTATTTAACCACGAAGAATTCTTTTTCATTTATAGGATGCTTATATACCTCTAAGACCATGCCATTAAGAACAGCAGCTAAAAGCTCCCAATAGTAGCAACAATATTTTATGTCACATGGATCTTCATTTCTTCTTCCACTCATTGTTAGAACCATGCGACCCCCTTCAACTAGTTCCTCTGCACGACACTTGAGAAAAACCGAGAAGTCTCTTTGAAATTGATCATAGTATGCTTTGACAACATTTGAGGGACTTGTGTAGTTGATGTAAATGTTGCTCTTATTGTTCTCTATACCCTCCGGAACCTAATAATTCACCATAATTAACAAATACAATAAATTATATATTTGCATGCACATGTTTATATCTATAGAATAGATTTTAAAAAAAATCCAGGGAGCGGTTATGGTGCATAAGAAAATCCTTATGCACCGTGCATAAATCCCAACATAATTGCTTCCTACACCCCCAAATGAAACCAAACAAAACAAAACAAAACGAACCAAACGCGGAATCTTCAATCTCATCATCAACACCGTCGTTCATCATCATCACCGTCATCATCACCGTACCGGAATGCCAAAACCATTTTGCTGTGGAAATGGTTTTTGTGAGTCGTACTCCAAAACCATTTTGCTGTGGAAATAGTTTCCAGAATCTTCAATCTCATCATCAACACCGTCGTTCATCATCATCACCGTACCAGAATGCCAAAACCATTTTGCTGTGGAAAACCATTAGATGTACTTAATTGTTTCCAGCAGCTGTACTCCAAAACCATTAGATGTACTTAATGGTTTCCAGCAGTTTCCCAGCCATAAATCCCTCTAACATCACAAAGATTTTGAATCCAGTAACAACTTCAGATCTGAAACCGTGAAAACAAACAGTGACGAAACAGTAACATATAACAATCAACCACTGGATCGAAGAAGAAGAAGAAAACGGGAGGGAAGAAGAGAAGCAAACCGGTTTTAATCTTTTGCCTAGTCATGTATTAGAAGCCGTTCAATCAAAATTGGATGATAAAGATTCTAGTTTGCTATTTTTAAATTATAAATTTTAAAAAATTAAAATGTTTTTTTGAGCCATCCGATCGAGGTTGGACAACCATTGATGCCTTAACTGCGTGGAAAACATTAACGGTAGGGAATTCAATTTGATTTTACAAGTGATGGAAACTAATATTTGGGAATGTGAAACAGTGCCGAAAAACACTTGTTTTTGTGCCTACATGCGAAGCGTGTCCGCCTCTGGGAAAAAACATCGTACAAACTATATTTTCTTTTCAGAACAAAATGTCTTTTCTGATAGCAATAAAATGTTTTTCACACTATGTACGAGGTTTACTAAAAAACACCGATCAAAAGTTTACTAAAAAAAAGCCGATCAAAAGTTACGACTAGGTTGAACAATTTGATCGGCTTAAAGAATAAGATATATCCAATACGTATTGGAGGTGAAAACGAAGCTCCCTAGTTTTAGAACAGCAGTGAAAGAGTTCAGCCCAAAACTGACAATACTTATCGAGTGTGGCTCATCCAGCGTCCAGCAGTTTTCCGTTAGCACCCGGAATCGAAAGTTTGAATGCATTTTCAGCAACATGGGAGGCCCGTAGAGCAATCACCACACTTATCTCATGCATTTATCAGGTATGATATTTTATAATTTCAATTTACACCAAAATGTGTATAAAATAGAGAAATAAACAAAACAGAATAGAGAAATAAAGGGAAACATTTGCTAGTGGTATGGAAGCTTCTGCTACTGATATTCATTTTCATCAAAGAAACATTACAAGCAAATGCTCATTCTCACAATTCACAAGCATATAATTATAATCCTTCTCTCATGACTACAGATCAATATAACTTGTTCAAACCACATAAAGCATACAACAAACAATTTTGACTTGTATATCTCAATAAGTCTAAAAATAACACTATCATTTAGTCTCCATCGCCAAATATTCTTGCAGTAGCTGAGTATGTTCCTATGATACCACTTATCACCCCCACAATAATAATCAAAATGCAATTTGTTATCTGAAAAAAAAAAATAATAACATGCAATATAATTAGTCTCGTATCGTAATATAAAGGGTTAGACATGTTTTTAGTCTCTAAGAAATTAAAGTCTTTTCATGTTTAGCCTATACAGATATTTTGTTCAATTTTAGTCCTTATTTTACTTTTAAAGAGGCTATTTAGTTTCTAGAGGGACAAAAAACACACATTTTTGGTAAAATGATTTCAAAATAAGGACTTCAATTGAAATGAATGTAGGGACTGCATTTTAAAAAATATGATTTTATAGATTAGAAGTATATATAAACCCTAATATAAAACAAAGAATTATTACAAAGAAAAGCTGATTAAAATACCTGCATAGTTGATAATCTGCCACTATGTAGCTTAAGATAACATGCACAAGGATATATAAGTGACTGTCATGAAACATGAAGAATATGTAAACCAATCTTCTTTCATGATTTATTTAAATAATAAGAAAAGTAAATTTGAAGAGATAACTTACAACTAGCATTGACATTAGAGAACCAATTAGAGCCATCACAGAACCTGTGGTAATTAAATTTGAACAAATAAAGCATTAATTAAACACTGCAAATTCATTCTCTTTGTCATTATAACTTGCTTCCTGCTTCCTAAAATTGCGATAGTGAGTAAACATATTGGCAAGTAAGAAAGCAACGTGCATCAAGGTTCTAAATTGTGGCTGCAATTGCGGTCACAATTGGCGTTTAGGAGATCTCTAAAACCTTTATAATGCAGCCGCAATTACAGTTGTAGGCAATGATGTGTTTCTCAAAAAGTCACAAACAATGAAAAAACAAAGTAAGGAAAAGCAATGCACCTATGAAGCACTTCCACAAACAAGGACACGACAAGTCGACACTGACACAGACACATTGACACGGGTGAAAAATTTGAAAATATGAGTTAATTGAACGTAATCACATGTGTCGATCGATGTCGTATCCATGTCAGACACCAGAGACGCTTTTCATCAGAAGTGTAAGTGCAACAGAGCAACACACAAAGGTAGTAATAATAGTGTGGACAATACTTACCAAAATATGGAAAAGAGAGGGCCACAAATAAACTTGAAAACACTAAAGTTGTTCTGATAAAAATAGACATAGCATAACATCTTAGCCTAGGAGAAGGGACGACAAGATCCTCTATGCTTGATGCAACAGGCAATAATATTAAGGCAATTTTTGCCAGAGGAGTCACAACCTATAAATAAAACAAAACACAGAAATTTGTTAAAATGTGTCATATATGTGATAAAACATGAATTTAAAGTCAAGAATAAAAAAAGGAAATTAATTTTGATTTCTTACAGTTGTCCAAATTGCTATCTGTGATGCATATAACTTTTTGGGCATGTTTAAGGTAAACTGGGATTCAGTTTTGTCACCAAACATTAAATAGCCAACTGCTCCTACACTGGTGTACATAATAAAACTAATAGCAAAACTGCACAAGAAAATAGTAGTTATTAATGTCAAAAAAACTTCTGTTGAAGGTTGGTTCCTTTGATTATGAAAAAATTAATGAGTAGCATCTGTGGTTATGTTGTGAACATCTGTATTGCGGTAAAATGTAGACAAATGCGGCTACAATTACAGTTGTGATGCCATTGTGAAGACCTATAAAATCACAATATTGCATTTGCAATTGTTGTTGTGCACCATAACTCAAGGCCGTATCTGAGGTAGGGCGAGGAGAGAGACCGTCCTAGGCCCAAAAAATAAGTTCAAAGTTTGGGCCCCAAAATATAAAATTAAAGGTTCATTAAGTAAAAAAATATTAGTGTATGTTAAAACCATATACATTTTAATTGAAAAAAAGGCATATTAGTGAATTGAATATCACATTTTTTACCGTAATCAAAACTATCATCTTCAATAAAATTATTTTTACACATTAGGAATTCAATTTCTTTTTATATATACTTATTAGTTAGGACCCAAATTGCATGTTCGCCCACAGGCCACCAGAATCTTATAAACAGCTCTACCATAACTTATCATGAGTAGAGTATCAACCACTTATTTTCTTACAACAATTGCGATATTTTACTTTACTCTATAAAATGAGAAAAATCTTAAATTTAAATAGAGAAATTTATGCTAACCTGATATATAGAACTAATGGGAATTTGGATTGATCCTTCATGGAAGAGTAGACGTTTGGAAAAACTGCATGGCCAGTAAATGCAAAACCAAAGAGACCAATTGATACAGATATGTTTTTAATGTCTAAAAGTTTGTTTCCTGGATTAATAAATCCAACTTGGTCAATTGCACCAATCCAGAACAAACAAAGTGCTACAATTATTGTTGCAAATATTCCTCCAACTGAATACAAAGGTAAACAATAATTAAGAGCTACATTTCAAAGAGAGAAATTAAAAATGATATAGTTTAGTTATAGATGCTATTTAACAATATTTTGTACTAATAGAGTATCATGGAACAATAGCAATTTGTTCAAATTCCGCTACGCTATAGAGCTGGTATAGTTGTTTTTAACAACATTGTAAAGAACGTATGATTTTGATCAATAATCTAACCTGAAATATATGAAAGCAGGCTTAGATTTTTCAACCAAACTGTTGGTAAAACAAGAAGAGCTGCGGTGATGGTGAAAACTTGATGCATACTAAGTTCAGTGCCGGCTACGATCATGCTGGTGTTGGGGAAAAGTGATGAGACATTATCACTTACAAGTATTAAAAACTCAACAGAAGCACCCTACAAATAAGAACAATGCACCTTTGAGCACACATTTGAGATTAAATTTAGCAATGTAACAGATAGAAAGAATTGCAAACAGATAAAATATTGAACTTACAAATAGTTCCAAGGATAAAATGATCTGCAGCTTGGACAAAACATAGTTGTTAGATTTCACTTTATATTCACAACTTCACACAGACAGACCAATATACTTGTCGTCTCAATCATAGTCGTGAAGACAACAAAAACCTTGATGTCGTAGTCATCAAGATCACGGTTTTATACTGTTTTCCAAACTCAAACTTAATAATTATATTATTCTCGTAAAGAGGGTTTTAAGCTATAGTCCTGATTGCGATCTAAGCAATTGCGACCGCTTTGGGGCCACATCAGCCGTATTTGGTTGCAATTCTTTACAACATTAAGGATTGCAACCACGGCTGCTATTTAAAACCATGCTTGTAAACCTTATTATTGTACTCACCGCGATCCCCAAGCGACCGGCGATTCCAAAAGCAGCTTGGCCAATATCCGGATAAGTGTCAAGTCCAGGGTAGCTTTGTAAACATCTCATCAATAAAAGTCCAGTATAGCAACAAATGACAGCAAACAGTAACAGTAATGCAAGGCTCAAAAACCCTCCTTCTTTTACTGCATATGGCATGGTCATAAGTCCTATCCCACATAATAGATTGGTTCCTTCATTCAAAATAAATTTGATATAAGTTCTCAGAGAAAATAAAGACACTCTAAGATATAAGCTGATGAAAAATTAATTATAGAACAAATTAGTCATACCATTAATTACTGATCGTGCAAAGGAACATTGCCTCTTTGGTGTTGAAGTTTTCTCAAAAACAAGAGGTATAGTTAAAGAGTTAGAATCATCTTGGTTTTCCTTAGAGAGATAACTACTCTTCCATGTTGAACTCATTCTCCTTAGGAATATAATATGAAACAAATTTAGTGCTAATTGTGGAATAAAGTCGTAGCAGTGGTATCAATAATATTGGTCAAAGCAATTGTCACATGTTTAATCAAGCAGTGTATCCTAAAAAGATGTATTTAGTAATTTGTAGCGAGTCTTATATTTAGGGACAAATATTTTTTTTTAAAATGGTCTTATAATTAAGGATTGAAGAGCTACATCTCAAAGAAAAATTGAATGTTAGAGTTTCTTAAATAAAGGTAAATTTTATTCAATATGACAACACACTTGTGTGAAAGACATGAAATTGTACAAAACAACGTAATGTTTTGCCTGGTCAGGAAATTGAACATGTGGTTGTTAACCGGTAGTGATTACATCCGTGCAACGTGGGGAAAATTTAATAATTGTGATAAGAGTAAAGATTATTTTAACATTCAAAAAGCAACATCTATTTAACAATTAATATAAAAATGTACAATTTATAACTAATGATGTGACTATAAATAGAGAAATAAATAATTAAAAAATTATCAAAAAATAAAAAATAAAAATTGGAATGATACTTTTTTTTTGGTAGATAGACGAAATGGCAAAACCATTATAAACTCACACACACAAGTGGAATTGGAATGATACTTATATGATATAAATATATAGTGTTGGACAACTAAAAGGTTGTCAAAATAACATTTCTCTTGTAATAATTGTATATCAATTGGTAGGGATAATACATAATATATGCAAGGTCTACGGTTCGAACCTCATACACAAAAAAAAAAAAAAAATCTTCTTAATTTTTTATGAGATAATTGTTGATATCTCATCTAGTCCTCGTTTAACCACATGTATTATTTTTATAAAGTCCTCACACATTTAATAATCACATACAAAGAAATAACGATTATATTATATAGCTTATCTACTAATTTAGTATTTGTCAGTCCAAAATTTTGAGAAGTATTATTCACTTAAAAATATTTCTTCTTGCCCAGTTAACCGCATGTAATATCTATATAAAGTTTTCACTCATTTAACGGTCACATATAAAGAAGGCTTATTTGATTTATCGGTTTCCTAAATAATTTCAAGTTTTCATTTTTGTTCCACAATTAATAAAACTCTTGTTTTGGTTCCTTAGGTTTTTCTCTGTTTGCCCAATAAATCTCGGACTGTTAACTTTAACTCCAAATGTCTATGGTGGACCAACCTTAAGAGTGGTCCATCGTAGATCGATTCTACTGACGTGGTGGAATGAGAGACCAAAAATGGAAGAATCTGAAATTACAGGGAGAGAATCTAAATCTTTTTTTTACAAGGACTAAAACTGGAATTCGCTAATATTACAGGGACGAAAAGAGGTATTTACCCAATAAAAAATTAAACACTTACATTCATTTTTTAATTACAAATAAAAAATAGTATGAATACAGAGAAGGTGAAATGGATAATGTTGATTCTAAAGATTTGATTAGTTGATGATAGATAGTATGAATACAGAGAAGGTGAAATGGAGTAACCCTGAAGGAATAGTTTCTTCTCAGAAGAAGAAATAGAAGAAGAAATTAGGTGGTTTCAATTTGCATAAATGATTTGGATCGAGCTTGGTTTTTATGTCTTTTGAAACTATTTGAACATTCTTGTAGCATTCGTTTATTTCTCTGTGAGTTGAGAGGGTTGGATTTGTTCATGATAAGCAACAATCTTGTGGTCGTAGAAAATATAGGAGCAGAAGTCAATTTCAAAGCAAAATATGATGAATCAAAAAGAGATAATGGAATAATGAAAGTGAAAGAGTTAATGGTGATTTTTTATGATGATTTTTTTGGATTTTTGATGAAGATGATATGAAGATGAGGAAGAAAGAAGATGAAGAATTAAAAAGAAAAAGTTGTTGGTGATACATCATAAGATACAATGGAACTACATGATTCGACGGTCCCTTTTATGATAAAAAGATCCAACGTAACAAAACTAATAAGGTCTACGATGGACCACTCTTAAGGTTAGTCCATCATAGGCATGTCAATTTAAAGTTAACAGTCCAGGATTTATTTAGCAAACGGAGAAAAACCGAACCAAAACGAGAGTTTTATTAATTATGAGAAAAAAATAAAAAATAGAAATTATTTAAGGAACCGATAGAACAAATAAGCCTAAAAAGAAACAATGATTGTAATTTA
>Ga0228710_1001068_pt1 | contig 39532 bp, 31 predicted proteins | sample MedpolnodulmetaG_FD_177995 | JGI IMG/M metagenome (GOLD analysis project Ga0228710, IMG submission 177995) | Root nodule microbial communities from Medicago polymorpha collected in Santa Monica, California, United States - pink nodules | ecosystem: Host-associated > Plants > Roots > Nodule...
AAAAGGGTTTTCGTGGTGATCCAACGTCACTACGGAAATTCCTCGCGCTTTTCTCTTCTTGTCACGTTAGTTTTATTTTTATGTTTTAATTAATATTCAAAAAAAACAACAAAAACATTCAAATAACAAAAATCACAAAAAATCATTTTCATAATAAACCTTGATCCAAAATCAAGTGATTTCCTTTTTTATTTCTTTCTTAATCAAATTTCAATCCATTTAATCATACTTTAAGTCTATTTTTTTTTCAAATTAAAAAATACAAACCAATTCATACTTGCCACTTGGCTTTTCATTTTAAAACCTTTTTCAAAACTAATAAAAAAACACACAACCAATCAAACGTCAATTTTTACCCCGAACTACGAGGTTTTGATCCCTCACGGGTACGTAGGCAAAGGACATTCGTCCTTCCAAATCAATAAAAATGTAGATAAATAGGCCTTTTTTTTATCACTTTTAATTCCTTCTTTTAAACAAAAAAAAGCAAGCAAGTTATAGCACATTAATTAAATAAAATCAAGAGGTTCCCGTAGGATAATACAGACATAAAGGGTGCTAATAAGTTCACTTTATGTAACTAACCCCCGAACCCTAAATCTTTTTGAAGGGGTAGTTTGAACTTTTTTCCCCTTTTCTTAAAAAAATTAAATGTTCAGTCGTGAAATAAAATAGTGAGTCAAACGCTAATTAAATAGCCTTGACCTCCGAAAAATGACGCGACAAAGAGGTAATTGAAAAAACTTACAATTTTAAGAAGCAATTGCCTTATTACTCAATATTTCTTGGGAGTTCTCTTATGTGCAGAATATTGTGATGAAAGAGCGAGGTTATTAGAAAAGCTATTGTTACAAGAGAAAGTGATTAAAGACAAACAATAATGAAGGAAGATGAGAGATTCTTTATTGCTGCCAACTACGCTACACTACACTGTTTAACATCTTCATTCTTTTAATTTCACGGATGCAAGGTATTAATAAAATTTCTGTTATACATCATTTTATATATGGTGTTGATTAAATCATACATAAAGTTGGAATTTTTTTTCATTAAATCATACAAAACTTAAACTGAAATTCAAACTCAAGAATTTAAAGTTTAAAGCCAGATGTTTCATTTATAAATCGCTAAATCATACAAAAGTTATACCTAAACTCAAAACTCGAGAACTTTTTCGTGTAAAGCTGGATTTTCACTTACTCATACAAAAGTTAAACTCGAACTCAATAAATTATCAAATCACGTTCCCGGTAATGTAGAATTCCCAATATTTATTTTTAGGGTCTTGCTAATCAGTGCCCTTAAGGGGCAATGGTTACAGAAACCATAAATAGAAAATTTATCTTAAAAAATATAAATTTTGACTTTTGATTAAGTAATAATTACACAATTTTTATAAATAAAAAAAAATAGTTTTGATTGCTTAACCATTGTCTTTAGGACATTGTTTAGCATTTTCCTTATTTTTAGGGTTAAATGTTTTTTATCCCCATAAATATGTCAATTTTTCATCCAAAATGTCGAAATTGTTAGGTCGGATGCCATGACCGGGGCTCGAACCCTGGTACCTCCAGTTGTGCGTGTGAGTTTATAATGGCTTTGTCATTTCCCTATCTACCAAAAAAAATGTCAATTTTTTCGTTTTAGTCTCATTAAAAATTATCTTCAACTTTTGGTCCCCCAAAAAATTTCATCTTCACTTTTGGTCACTCTTTTAAAGTAACTTATATGTAGAATTCATATTTTTAAATAAAATTTTGCATAAAATTTTATAAAAATCTCTCCCAATAAAATGATTTTTTTTAAACAAAACATGACTTAAATATAAATTTTTATTTTTTTGTTGGTTAAAAATTCATATTTAATTTATGTTTTGTTAAAAAATTCTCTTTTTTTGAGAAATTTTTGCAATATATTCACCACAAAAATGATTGTCGTAGGGTGAAAAAAAAAGTCACCACTAATATGGTCAATATGTGGGAAGAGTCACCGCAGAAATGATTGTCGGTGGGACTAGTGTGCCGAGGCAAAGCCTGAGAGGCTGATGTGCACGTGAGATCATTGTTGATGGTGATCTCCTTGGGATAGGTTGGTTTTGAGGAGGCGGTCATAATGATCTGATTGGTTGATAGAAAGGTCGTCGAAGTCGACAACGACAGACAATTGTATCTGGTCAAAATTGAAATAGCAAAATGAAAGATGGTGCTGTCAGCTGCAAAAGCGGTTGTCGGCAGTGCTAATGAAGCACATAGATTGTTCACAAAATTCAGAACCTACTATGATACCATGCAAAGAATGTATTTCTGTGTGAATGCATGTGTCTAATTGACCACACTGATAATATATTTATATTCATATGAATTGACTAGAACTGATAACGTAACGAATACTGTTAATTATAATATTTATATTAAGAAAAGCTAATCAATACAAGTTGACTAATTGATTCTGAACAAAGGAACACAATTTGACTCTTGAGTATATGCTTACTCAAATCAAAATTGCAATTTTACACGTTTTGGGTGAAAAGTTAAAATAAATTGAGGCTAATCGGAATGCTACGAAACTTTGCAAATCATCTCTATATATTTTATATAAAAATATTTGCAACAAAAAAATATTAACCCAAAATTCAATTTCTAGATTGAGATTTCCGTTATTTTTTTGGGTTTTTTTCGCTTTAAAAATTCATAATTAATCTATCATTTTACATGCCTAACAAAAATTATGAAAGAAATTTACTTGTCACTTTTTCAAACATTATGTCTAGAAAGAAAAAATATGAAGTAAAAAATAGGAATACTATCATATTACAAAATTAGAATATATAAAGTTATTTTTCAGACGCGTATATTATAGGGTCACTTTGAACAATTAACTTTAGAATAAATGATTTTTCCATCTACCTCCTTCGAGAAAAAAATTGAAAACTCAAACTTATATTTGTAAAACTAATAAAAAACAATCAAATAATATTTTGAATTTTGGAAAAATCCCAAAAATTTAAATGTTGAAAAATTCGATACCTACTTGAGTTCCTAATTCTTTTTCTTTAGGCAGAGTTCCAAAATTTTCAAACTGTTTTTGTATGTAAAAAAAAGATCAAAAATAAAAGCCCGCGTGTCCCTCGCTGCTACGGTGCGCTACCTACCAAGAATGAATTCAACAAGCCAACCAACACGGACAAAGTATGTCACCGTAGGTATGTCAGAATCGCGATAACTAACAGCAAATTTTGTTTTAAAAAAACAAAATTTATTTTTAATTATCAGCATTTAAACTTACAACAATTTTTTTTTATCTATAATAATAGTTTCATTAAGAGTTAAAATTATATGTTACACAATGTGAATTTATTATTGATTGAAATCATGTTTTTGATTTTATTTGAGACGGTTGTGAAGACATAGTTTAAGTCTATGTGGATGAATGCTATCTTACTGAGTATATTAAAATTACGAGATTCACCCTATTTTTTATACTTTGTAGTTTATAGTGGCTTATCACAATTCAGACATATCCACTGTGATATTAAACATACACTAAATTTTGATTAATACGGTTGCAAAATCCGAAGAAAGTTGAGAATCTTCGGTTACCTTTTAAATCAAAGCAGCGCCGAGTACTTCGATTACAGGAGAGTGAAGCTTCGTAGACAACTTCACGTCCTCGCCGCTTCTTTCTAGAATAACTTTTATTTTGTTTTATAATTATTTAAAAAATATGTACAACATTTTAACTAATTATTTGTTATACAAAACAAATAGAATGTGTGCAAAAAATAAAAAAATAGTTGAAAAGAATAGGTAACTACTACCATTTGTTTGTTTTCTCAAAAAAACATTTGTTTATTATTGGAGAAATATTGCATATTAAATTTTTTGAAAAAAGAGTGTGTGAAAAAATATGAATTTATTGGTATTTTTTTTTGAAAGAAATGAATTTATTGATGAATTAAAATATGGTTGTACTAATATGAAAAATATAATTTTTTTAAGCAGTAATAATTTATTGAAAGTAGTAAAAAGTAAAGGTATTTTATAAAATAAATAAAAAAAGGAAAGAAAGAAGGAATAAAATATTTTCTGGTTTGGTTCGCTGGGGTTTCAGCTGCCATGCCCTTTCAATCTTTCTTCAACTTGATTTGATCCGATCTCCCACCAACAAACCCTAATTTTCAATTCTCATCGCCGTATTCCCAATTTCAATCAATAATGGCTTCTCATTTACTCAATCACTCCAAAAAGGTCAATCATTCTATTTTCCCCTTCTTTTTGCTCAATCGTATTCATTTTTTATTTTTATTTTTGATTTAAAGCTAAGTTTTTTTTGGTTATATGATATGATTGCAGTTAAGAAATGCTTCGAGTTTGTTACACCATGACCGTGCTCTTTTGCTTCGTATGTTTTGCAGTGACGTTCAGCCCAGAAATCCAGGTACTTTTTTTATTGTTGTTATTTTTCAATATCTATTGCTACTTAAATTTCAATGCAATTTTCATTTTCTGGGTTTTTTGGTTATTAAAAAAAAGTTTAATTTTTTTGAAATTTTCAGTTGGAATGAAATTTCATACATGTGTTTTGAACCGTGTAAGGCTTGACAGGATATGATTAGAACCGATAGTATTATATAGAGTTGGGGTAGCGGCTATCGTAGAAAAGATGGTGGAAACTTGGCTTAGGTGGTTTGGGCATGTAGAGGGAGGTTCGGTAGATTTTGTAGTAAGCAGGTAGATCAGCTGGAGGGTAGTCAAATCAATAGAGGCAAAGGAAGACAGTAGATTTTGTAGTAAAGCGAGTAGATCAGATGAAGGGTAGTCAAATAACTAGAAGCAAAAGAAGACGATAGATTTTGTTGTAAGGCAATTAGAATAGATATGGAGGTTAGTCAAATTACTAGAGGCAGAGGAAGACTGTAAATCCTGTAGTAAGACGAGTAGATAAGATGGAGGGTAGTCAAATCCCTAAAGGCAGAGGAAGACCTAAAAAACTATAAGAGAAATTATTAAGGAAGCTCTAGAGATAAATGATTTGGATAAAGATAAGATATTTGAAAGAATGTTATGGCGACGTTTAATCCATCTGTTTGAGCTCACTTAGTGGGATAAGACTTGGTTGTTGTAACTTGCTATAAATACATTGGCAGTAATCAGATTAATAATTAGTGGTTTGACTTTTAATAATCTATCACCTTTTGGCAATATTGTTTAGGAGCCTTATGAATTATGATATGATGCTATTTCTAGCTCATGTTCTTTGTATTTTATTTTATGTATTAATAATTGTAGTTGGTTATTGTTTAGATGTGTGGAAAACTCAACTACAAGAAAATGAGTCTTCAGCAAAAAACTGTGTCTCTGAATCAACCCCCAGCTTTACTGTGAGTAGAGATCATTTACATGACTATGCTAGTCAAGCTATTCCTTTATTTTTTTACGCCCTCCCTGTGTGAGTTAACGTTCTTGGCTGACCCGTATTCTCTCTTTCATAGAAACTTTCATTTGGTGTACAGAAGAGAAACATGTCCACCATGAAAAGGGGTTACATGAGGGATTCGTTGTTGAATAGAGGGATTTCACAGTAAGTTGTTTTCATGTCAATTTTTTTTTTTCCTTCTTTTTTTCTTTTTTTTTGCTTTAAGATGGGATTACCTGTAACTTATTCATTTTCATTCCACCATGCTCTTCAACAGAAATTCACAGGTTCTGTCAAGGAGAAGCTATTCATCAGCTTCAGGTACAGTTCATAATTCTTTGGTGTTGTAGATATTTTTTTCGTTTGTCATTTGTTCGTATTGTAGATTCTTTGGTGATCATATCTAAATTACCTTGGTTAAAATATTCATGAGTTGTTTTGGTCTTTGGTTTTATATTCAGTTGAATGTTTGGCTTTTGAGTTAACCATCCATATATCTAGGATTTGCAACGGGGGTGAGGCAGAACTTTTCTCCAAACAATATATCTAGATTTTAGGTTATGTACTGATTGTTACCCAAAAATCTCATTGTTTGGAGAAAAGTTCTGTTTTTCCAAAAGTTACGAGGATTTTATATTTTTCCGTAATTCCTATTCTTGTTTCCGTTTTTTTATTATGAAATGAATGGTAAATTTTGGGAATATCAGTATCAATGATTGTGTACTTAATGATATCATTACCAAATATGGTGAATATCTTTCAGATCTCCCCCCACACCAGGAAATTGGAATGCCTTCTCTCTCGCCTACAATGACAGAGGTTTCTACTTCTCTGAATCCAATGAGATTGCCGTATAGTAGGTAATAGATTATATTAACTGATTCCTAATGATGTGCAGGGTAACATTGCAAGATGGTTGAAGAAAGAAGGTGATAAAGTTTCTCCTGGTGAAGTGCTCTGTGAAGTTGAAACTGTACGGTTCTTGTACCAGAGATTACATCGAATATAAAATATCATTATTTAGATTCCTGTGTGAAATGATGTGTAAATTGTATTTCAAATGAAGGATAAAGCTACAGTTGAAATGGAGTGCATGGAGGAAGGTTTTCTGGCCAAAATAGTACGTAAGGAAGGCGAAAAAGAAATTCAAGTTGGTGAGGTATTGATATTGTCTAGCTCTCTGAACTTTCACCTTTTCTCTTTGGAAAGGGCTCTTTATGCTGTTATTCAACAGTTTGAATTTACCAGAATTATTTTTTCCTTTAAACTCCAAACTCTTTTCTCTTATGAAAAGTATCCATGTTGGTAACGGGAAGATTTTCTTTCATAGGTAATTGCCATAACTGTTGAAGAGGAGGGGGACATTGCCAAATTTAAAGACTACCAACCTTCAGCATCTGAATCTAGTGCCCCCCCTGCCAAAGAAACACCTGCCCCACCTCCCCCAAAGAAAGAGGTGGCAGAGGAGCCTGCCCGAGAACCTGAGCCAAAGGTTTCCAAACCTAGTGCACCACCTTCATCTGGAGATCGCATATTTGCTAGTCCCCTTGCTAGAAAGTTAGCTGAAGAGAAAAATGTCAGTTACTAACACTTAAACACCATGGTTGAAAAATTTTCTGTTAAAAAACTGAACTAAGCAGTTTTTATGACATTACACAACCTGTTTACCTCATGTATGTAGGTGAATCTCTCCAGCATCAAAGGAACAGGACCTGATGGGCTCATTGTCAAGGGTGACATTGACGATTACTTGGGTATGTTTCTAGTTTTCTATATGTATGTGTCTGTATTATTTACGTAGTATAGTAGTAACACATGCTTCCCTATTTATTCCTCTGCCTCTCGCTGGTTCTAGGATTTTTTTTTCTGATAAACAATGTCACCAAAATAGAAATTAGATAAACAATCAAATTGAAATTTTTTTGAACCCTCATTCCCAAAATTGTACCAGGTAGGTAGCTGAATTCTCCCACAACAATGATTACACTCAATGCTTTTTCTCTTCCCTCTCGTCTCTTAATTTCCTCCGCTACCTACTATCTTGAGTCTTGACTAACAATTAGTTAGCTGTCGCTGTCCTGTTACACTGTGTAACTGTCTTAACTTATTCAGAGGCTGTAATCCCTCTGCTCTCCTTTTATTTCTTGTTACATATCCAAGTTGAGTGCTGCTTACCAATACCCCTCAAAGAATGAGTCATCTTGTCCTCTAGTTGGAAATCATTTATTACTCCTGGGATGCTGGCTGCAGCCTTCCAACTATTCTCCCGATCTGGTAAATTGAAGCCATTTGATTAACCCCTTCAAAGTATGAGTCATCTTGTCCTCTAGTTGGAAATCATGTATTACTCCTGGGATGCCGGCTGCAGCCTTCCAACTATTCTCCCGATCTGGTAAATTGAAGCCATTTGATCAACACCTCCAATTCACCTGAAGAATTTCCCCATTTGTCAACAAATGCTTCAGGTTGTACCTTCCACTCATGTTCATCTGACAGCATTGGGGGCAGATTGGCCCTCTGCTGACTTGGGTGTAGGGCCTTCAACAAAAAGACATGAAAAACCGGGTGTATTCTGTTGTGTTATCGTAATTGTAACCTGTATCTAACCTGTTCAAATATATCCAGTTCCTCATAAGGCCCAAAAAAAACAGCCTATAACAAGCGGCGGTTGCAGCTTGATAAAAACCCAGCCACCCACTTGGAACTCGTTCTCCCATGCTTATTCAACTGTGTTCTCAACTGGTTTTGTTTGTCTCTAGAACAAACTGTCTTCCAGTTCAACCTACAACTCATCAGTTTGTCGAGTTAACGATTTATTTTCTGACCTAAAAAGGGAATAATAACCCCTTTCTAAAGCAAAGAAAGGAGGATATAGACGATGCAAAACTTTGAAATTTGTTGTTTTGGTTTTGGTGCCGTAGTTAATGAGCTGTAGTAAAAAATTGTGTCTGCTTAGTTGATTCATTTAGGCCACTATTTCAGCCTTGTGCTTGTAATCACCTTCATCTTTAGTTGATTCGTTGATTGTATTGATTATATTATAAACCTTTTTACCATCTAATGCAGCTTCTGGTGCTAAAGAAGTTTCAGCACCTTCAAAGGCCAAGCCTGCAACAGATGCAGCATTGGATTATACCGACATTCCTGTCTCACAGATTAGGAAGGTAGTATATCAAACAAGTCTTTGAAATTTATGTTTCTTAAATTTATCTACGATGATACTTTGTTTCGCACATGAACCAAAGACCATTTGTTTAGGACAACGCCACATATGTTCTCAATTTGTGAACAAAAATTGTGTATGCTTATTGATAGTCTTGCTCTATATTACTGGAACATGTTTTTATGTAACATCCTGATCATAATATATCTTGTGCATGCATAAGTGATGCTTTTTCCTTGAAACTAACTCTATATATTTGACAGATCACGGCTTCACGTTTGTTGCTATCAAAACAAACTATTCCTCATTACTATTTGACAGTAGATACATGTGTTGACAAACTCATGAGGTGAGCTTCTCCACTATTATCAATATATTTTACCTATGATACAAATAATTTTTTATAACTTGAATTCCTTATCTGCAGTTTGCGTACCCAACTCAATTCACTACAGGAAGCTTCTGGTGGTGCCCGTATATCAGTAAATGACCTTGTAATCAAGGTATCAATTTTTTTACCAAAATATCTGTGTGCTTGATAGTTGCAAATTTTCTTCCTTCGATCCTGTGTTTTGGTTGGTAATTATTTGTTTAATTAAGTAGAGAAGGACATTATATTTGATGAACATGCATTGTACACTTTTCACTTTTTTGTGATTAGCTTTGAACAACATCTGAGTATTTGCTTGGGTAGATTTTCCCTCAGACCTCTGCTGTCTCTCTTTTTGGCCCCTTTATAAATTGCGACTCTTATTCCATTTTTTTCTATCTCCTTGTTAAATTATAGAACTCCATGAATTTCAGGCTAAAACAATTCAAAGAGCAGCGCATTGGTTTGTGCAATTGTCAGTAGAAAAGCTAAATTTTTAACTCAGACAGTGGTTATTAATCGGCTGTGAAAATCGCACAGTGCAATGTAGTGTGAAATTAATTTTAGCCCAATTCTGTTACATCATCACTCCTCAACTTTTCAGAGGGGCTTTACAGTTGTCTCAAATTTACTCATAAGTTGCAAAAAAAAGACATTTTAGCTTAAACCATCTGTCTTGTGCAGCAGAGATTATTGTGTGCATATAACTAAGTTTGATGCTTGCCTTTTTTTATTACAGGCTGCTGCTTTGGCTCTCCGTAAAGTTCCTCAGTGCAACAGTTCATGGACAAATGACTATATTCGCCAGTAAGTTAACAGTTTTTAAATGTATGGATTACAATCAAATTTGTGAATGACCTTATGGAACATTTGTTATTATGTTTTTTGTGCAGGTATCATAATGTGAATATCAATGTTGCCGTGCAGACTGATCATGGACTCTTTGTTCCAGTCGTCAGGGTGAGTGATGACTTCTTTCTAACACTTCAAATACATACTCAACCTTTACTTATTCTAACTCAACCTTGTATTCACAATATTTGCAGGATGCAGACAAGAAAGGCCTCTCTACAATAGGTGAAGAGGTCAAACAATTGGCAAAGAAAGCCAAAGAAAACAGCTTGAAACCCCAAGATTACGAGGTTATTGAAGTTTCATGTTAATTCTTCCTATTCATCGGCCAATGACAACGTCTTGTCCTAGTTTATGAATTGTTTGGTTGATATACATTGCAGGGAGGTACATTTACGGTGTCTAACTTGGGAGGGCCATTTGGAGTCAAACAGTTCTGTGCCATTGTCAATCCCCCTCAATCAGGCATTCTTGCAGTTGGATCTGGTGAGAAAAAATACTAATTTTTTCACCTTTTCATTTATTAGCTGCATTTGTTGTTTTTGTTTATCATAATGATCACCTTCCTGCCTTTGCTTCTACATGAGCAGCTGAGAGGAGGGTCATTCCAGGTTCGGGTGCTGAAGAATTCAAGTTTGCTTCCTTCATGGCCGTGACCCTCAGCTGTGATCATCGTGTTATAGATGGTAATTATTCTTAATCTGATGCTGTTACTTATGCTATATAATTTATTGATCAATGACATAGATTACTGTTTAGTGGAGCTAAATCCTTTTTGTGACTTTAAATTTAAGCTTATTTTTGTGATCATGGACTGAATCACCATTTGTCGTTGATATTGTAATTGTCTGACGATTTAATCCCTCAGATATAGGAAACGACAATTTAGTCCATTAAATTAAAAAACGTCAAATTATATCATTTTCTCCTCAAATTTAACACCACAATTTTAAATGTTCTATATTGTCTTACTCTTATGCATGCAAGAGAAGCTAATATTCAGGCATTTCATTAGTTTTGATGGATGTTTTTTAAAGTAATATTTTGGTGGAGGGACTAAATTGACTGAAGTTCTCCATTTTAAGAGCCAAATCATCCGATTCCTACAATTTTAATAACCAAAATGGTGATCTGTGCAGAGAAACATGCTAACAATATGCTTATTATTCTGTTCAGGGGCGGTTGGTGCCGAATGGTTGAAAGCATTCAAAGGCTATATTGAGAATCCAGAAACCATGTTGTTGTAAAAGTAAATAGAAGGCTCCGATGAAGTACTCAATTCCTTTTTTCGAGTGATATTGTGGGCGGGGGATAAGATTTGATCACCTGGTATTTACCCATTTGGGTTTGGTTGATTGTCTCCCTGACCAATTTTTGATTTAAGTATTTACTCTCTATACAATAAATTTTGCAAATTTGTAATTTTTTAATAAGTGAGGGTAGATAAGGCATTGAATTTTGAGTCCGGAAATCATGTTCTTAGAAGAGAATCCGCCCTTCATACAGGCAAACGAGGATCTAACATTTTCTTTGTTAGATGGTGTGAATAATTGAAACACTAATTTTATTTTATCGGCATCTCACCTTGTGTTGATCAAGTATGCATTTAGGTACTAGTATATGTCTAGTGACTAACATGCGAAATTGAAATCATCAATTCAATTTATATCTAAGTTTATATGATTGTTGAACAATCAGTGTTTAGTCAACTATCCATTTAATTGATAGTTATTTATTTATTACCGAAGTTTTCTATTTATTCAAACCCTAATTATAGTTTGATAGTCTACGTAGAGTACAGATACACAATAGTTTTAGTTAGGGAGCTTCTTTTCTCCCCTCTTGCCGTTATTTCAAAGAAAACTTTTGGAGAAAACTGTTTTCTACCCTCCAGAACCAGTATACTTTTAAACACTTTCTTTTTTCTGTGTACATGTTCTTAAAAAAAATTGAGGTGAAAAAAGAATCTCTTAATTTTATATATTCATTCTCACTGCCTTTACATTAAATTTATTGGATGAAGTGATGTTTAAATTTCATCAAACATATCAGTTAGAATCAATTAATTTATTTTAATTAAAAACAAAGCGATGATATTTCTATCACATTTCAAAAGGATTGGAAATTTTTATTAACTGTCCATACTCTGATGATATTTATATCACAATCAATTAAAAATGATGGAAAATTAACTGTCCTTATTCATCAACTGATCAATAAAAATTAACATTTAAATTTCAAAAGGATTGGAGATTTTAATCAATAATTTGTACACTACACACAACGGAGCAAAGTGATGGAAAAGAGGTAGGTTCGACGACAACACTCTCAAGTGCAAAAACCAATTTGGCAACATCAAAAACCTCCACCCTTTCAATTTTTACTGAACTGAAAACGTGGAAGAGTAAAAGCAAAAGATAGACACACAAATAAACCATATGAAACAAAAACAAACTGTTGCGATTGAGGATTGAACCAAATCCCATTCGGTAAGACAATACAATACACAGATAACATTCATTCTTGGTCCATATTTATGTCCCTTTTCATTTGCTTTAAATCTAAATTACCAGCTAATAACAACAATGATTTTACTATCACGTTGAAGAACAAACCACTGCGAACCCATTAACCTCATACCCTCAAGTTTTTTCCCTGTTGCAAAATTGGGCGCTGCACATGTTTAGTTCAAGGGAAGGATAATTTGACAGACTTTTCTGAAAAAGAGTTATATCTGAGTGAGGGCATAAAATACTCAAATTGCTGAGAAGCAAAGGCAACACACTCAATAGCAAGAGGCAAATTAATAATCAACCGAGTATGCATGGTTTTCTGGAACACATTTACACATATATAAGTAGTAGTATATAATGATAGTTGTTGATAATTAGTCAAGATAGGAGTAATCACTATCACCCAAAAGAATTTCATACAAGATATGACTAGAACATAGGAGAAGCCACAATCAACTGAAATACAGGTATCAAAGTGCAAGGATGAAATATCATCAAATGGCACCAAAATTCTGAATTCTGTAAAACTCCCATGCTAAGTTGTCAACAATTCCTACCACAGAAAACTCTAAAATGAACGTAAAGTAATAGTGGTTTAACACCCAATTTTTTTTTCCAATTCTGATCAAACACATGCCAAATCTATCAAATCAGCCAGTCATACATATTGATCTAGCTCCACCCATCACATAAAAAGAACTAGCAAAACAAAAGGTTAATTGATGCTAAATCCAGCTTTAAATTATTCATTCCAAGACGACTTCACACAGTTACACTTACACATTACAACGGAGCCATAATCGAGTTGAAAAACAAAGCATTAAACTAACAGTTTGCAACATAAACATTAATTACTAACTACATACCCCAACTAGTGACCCAGACACCAGAACAACACTACTGACATCAACACATTGACACTAGTAATAATTTGAGAAATAGAATTATTGAATGTAACCACATGTAACATTATCTTGTCGACAAGTTTTGGTGCAATAAAGCTAACTACCGTCACCACAATACATATGGCATACAACTTCCAAACAATTCTATATAATATATAACTAAAACTAACATCATTAATCTCTTAAAATTGATATTTTTAAGATCAAATCTTACCCTAACAATTCAAATAAAATTCTTAATCTAACAGTGAAAACAAATTGCTTAAAGTGAACAACACAGAAAGGTCATTCACTCTATAATTTGCAGCTAAGTAAACCTCCACTGTTCCATGACACGGATGTGAATAACATTTGACGTTATGATCAATCAAATTCCCCTTACAAACTACCATATATTAGCAAGTTCAGTTTGGCAAAAGCAAAGGCAACACACATAACAATAGCAAGAGGCGGACTGTAATATGCAACCTGAGCGTGCATGATTTTCTGGAACAAATCAGCATTTGGACATATAAAAGTACTATATAATAACAGTGGTTGATTATTAACGATGATACCTCCAAACTCTTGAGTAAATTGTTCATGCGTTCATTGCAACATAACAGGAGTAATTAACATCAGCAAATATATAATAACAGTGGTTGATTGTTAACCATGATATCTCCTAACTCTTGAGTAAATTGTTCATGTGTTCATTGCAACATTACAGGAGTAATTAACATCAGCAAAAAGTTCATAAATAATACGACTGGATCTTGCAACATGACTAGGGCTCGGAAGAAGTCACAATCAACTAAAATACATAACCTTCAAAGTGCAAGGGTGAAATTCAGATACTAGGTGATGAATACGAGCAAAGTATTGCATCAAATGGTACCAAAATCCTGCAAAACTAACATGCTAAGGTGCCAACAATCTCTTCCATAAAAATTCTAAAACGAACATCAAAGATGGTTTTATACCCAAAAAAAAGTTTTTCATTTCTGACCAAAGACATGCAAAATCTTTCAAATCAGCCATTCAAGTCATTCATATTCATCCATCTAAACCCATCACATAAAAAGAAGAACAAGCAAAAACAAAAGATTAATTAAACACTATATCTATCTTCAAATTTAATTTCATCCCATAATTATAATTATTCATTCCAAGACAACTTCACAAAGTTACACATTATAACAGAAAGCTATAACCAAGTTGTAAAAGATATACCACAATAGTTAGCAACATAAGTATTGATTAATTACTAACTACATACTAGTAGTAACATAGACTCAAACACGACATTGATAATAATTTGAGAAAACAGAATTTTGAATGTAACCAACCACATATATCATTATCTTGTCGACGAGTTTTGGTGCAATAAAGTTAAGTAGTTAACTACCATCACCATAATACATATAGCATACAACTTCCAAACAATTCTATATAATCTATAACTAAAACTAACATCATTAATCTCTCAAAAATTGATCTTTTATAAGATCATATCTCACCCTCACACTTCAAATAGGCACATATCGTTTCGCCACCCGCTTCGCAACCACAGCAGCTCCAACAACAACACCACCAACAGCACCAGCAACCGCAGCCGACCTCACCCCTCTCGCAGCTCGATAAACTGCCCCAGTCCCAAGCCCTGCCGCCACACTATTCCAAGCATCATCAACATCCCTCACAGCCTCAATCCCACTCTCAATTCCAGCATACAACAACCCAATAATCCCAACCCGGTTACCCCAAGTCCGACCCGAATGTCCAGAAGCATTCAAAATCCGATTCACCCTAAGCTTCGCAGTGTCGGTTGGTTCAAAGGATCGGATACCTTCGACAAGTCCAACTCCGGCACCGGCGATTGAACCACCGAGGTAACCGCAACCGGTGTAAAAAGTAAGATTCTCGCCCCAAGAACGACGTTTACGTTTAGCTTCTTCGTCGAAGAGATATTCCGGTGAGGTTGGGAGTTTGTAGAGGTTTTGGATTGGAAGTTCGAGGTCTTTGTATGGGTTGTAGAATCGGGTTTGGGTATCTTGATCGGATTCGTTTTTCGCCATTAGGGTTAGGGTTAGGGTTTCGTGGAATGGAGTGAAAGCACACAACGGTGCTTTTGTGTTTTCGAAGATGAAAGATGAGACTGAACTTTCTATTTATGAAGGGAAAAGAAAAGTGTTATTTTTTGGTTTGAGAATCTGTTATTAGATTTGGAGATTCGGTTCGAATATGGATGGACCGGGTTTGGTTCGACCTGAGTAAAGTGAATTTGGTTTAATGGACCGGCAAAGAGTGTTTTTTGAGGCTTAATAGCTGTTTTCGCCATCTGACTTTCACGAAGTTGCGATTTTGACCCCTTAAGAAAAACTACAAAACTGTCCCCTAAGTTTTGCAACTGTAACAGTTTTGGCCCCCTAAGGTCAATTTTTGGTATAAAAAAAATAACACATGGCACCTCACTTAGGTGCCACGTCAGCGTAGACCGAGTTAAAATTGGCTTTGGGGGCCAAAACTGCCACAGATATAAAACTTAGGGGCAATTTTATAGTTTTTTCCTTAGGGAGCCAAAATCGCAACTTTGAAAAAGTTAGGGGACTAAAACTGCTATTAAGCCTTTTTTTTTATTCTTCTTTCTTTTCTTGTCAATGAGTTTAATGACTATAAGAAAATTTAAAGTTCAAACTCCGAGTTTATATATTGCAATTTCCATATTAACTGAGTTATGTTCACATTGACAGAAAGTAAAATTGTTAGAAAGCAGATATTAACTAAGTCATGTTCATATAGACATAAAGTAAAACTGTTAGAAAGTAGATTTTACTTTAGATCACTTTTATTATACATTATTGATGTGTTTGTCTTTCCGCTTTTATTGATAAGAAATAATAAAATTGTAAAAAATATTTAAGTGAAGCGTGAAATTGGGAGAAAAATGTTACACCAACATTTTTTTTATATAAGGTCAAAAATAGATTTTTTTTTAAAAATGTTCGATATTATTTTTAATATTTTGAAAGAATAATGTCCAATATTATTTCTATTATTGTTGACTGTTTCTCTTGTTGTATGGATTATTCTTATTTTAAAATTGGGAAAAAAAATCCAACACAAAGAGTATATCCTCTTTATATAATGTTATAGAAGAATAGATACTTTTATCTCAACTATTTTAAAATTTATAAAAATAGCTCAATAAAATTTAAAAATGTACATTTTTTTTTGAAGGAAAAAAATGTACATTTTTATCACTCTATCCAAAAAAAAAAATTGTTCAATTGAAGCATTTGAATTGTCCAACCCAAAAATATCTTACTTCTTACTCCATCCAAACATACTCTTAAGAGATTTGTAACTCCTAAGCATTTATATAACATTCCTTTGAAAAAAAACCATTTATCTAACATTATATTTCTAATTGTCCCTCCTTTTTTTAGTAAAAATAAAATAAAAAAAATAGTCCCTCTTTTCATTTAAGGAAACTCAATAAATTAGACAAATAAATCAGTTGCGACAAAGCCAAAAATATAAGGAGGACAATTTTCAATCCAAACAGACTCAGCGGAAGATATCACACACTTAGGTAAATGATGAATCACAATATTGGCATCACACATCACATCATTAAACATAAAAGACTAAATAAATTACTGGGCCTTTAGCAATCATAAAAAATTGTTCCAAAGTATGATTGATCTAGCATAGAAGAAACACATTAAGAAGAGAGTCACTTTCAACTTACACCTGAAGGAAGCCATGTCTAGAGCAAATTTTAATGCCAATCACAATCCCAAATCTTCAGCAATATCAACATCAAGTAAGGCCTCAAAACACAAGAGGTTGCTGCTAGCACAAATTCCTTTGTGTATATAACAACAGATTTGATACTCATTTATGTTGATTTCAAGTGTGAGTGGTTGCATCTGTGAGTGATTATGTACCAGATCGTTTATGATTGAGTAAAATGTTGTATATATTTATAATAGAGGTGACCCATATACCTAATGTCTTAATGTTATGGGTGGAGATGTGGTGTTTCCCTCTCTTTTGATCCTGAAGCATTTGTACTCTTTGTTTCTGATGCGCATCCGGACTCTCCAACGTGTGGTATTAGAGCTCTGATTTAGCTTGGTGGGGGGCGAGAGTCAGGCACGAATGCAGGTAGTGAGATTTGGGGTCAGCTGACCCCACTCTTAGCTTCATATTTCAACTAATAATAGGAAAGTTTTACATTTTGCCTCCACTTGATATTTTATGTTGACCCCACTATGTATAAGTTGTTATATTACCGTGTGTAGAAACTAGAAACCAAGTGTGAGAAACAAAGAGTCATTAGCTTTTGATTAAAACAAATATAAAATGCTCTGAAGATAAAAAGAAAATTGAAGTATATAGTATTTTATGAAATGATTGACATACAATTTCAAGAGTTTAATAACATATTTATGGAGGTGAGTAGTGAAATGCATATTTGTATAGCAAGTTTAAATTTAAGAGATTTAATTTCTGCATTTAATAAGGAGAAATTGATCAATTTAGTTCGCCATGATTTTCTTCTTTGGAGCTTATGGACTCGAAAGTCAATTATAAATTATATCATGGATGTTAGTTCTTGTGAATATTTTTCTAATTTAGATGGGATTAGTGATCTTTCAAAAAAAATTGGTAGAAATTACTTGAAAACGTATTGTTTATCCAACGGCGTACTCACTTTTGAAGTTATCATCACAATTGCATGCGACAATTGGAATCATTGAAAGAAGTTTCTCTACTATAAACTTTGTGAAGAATCAATTGCGCGACCGTAAGGGGTGGATTTTTTATGATTGTCAGGTAATATACATGGAGAGTGATATATTTGATGATGGTAAAAATAAAAAATATCTTACAACACATTCAAAATATGAAGTCACACATAGAGCAATTAATATTAATATTGTAATTCTTCAATATTAAGTTGTCCTCATTTTATGTATATAATGACATGATTTTTTTAATGATAATGATGTCATCATTTTATTGGTTATAAATTCATATAATTTTGTATAAATATTTATGATAAACAATTATGATAAACAATTTTGACCCCACTTATTGAAATTTCTGGATCCGTCCCTAACGAGAGTGGATCCTATTATAGGATGTGGGAACTCTCACTTGTAGGAGAGATTGTTGGGTTTCAAGTGTAAGTTGTTAAAAATGTGAGTGATTAAGTCCCACATCTAGGGGTGGCAAAAAAATCTGTACCCGCGTATATCCGCGGATAAAATCCGTCATGGGCAGGGGCGGGTAGCAAAACGGGTACCCGCGAGTATAATAAACGGGTATTTAACTACCCGTTATTTTATGGACACGTACACGGATTTGATGATACCCGTGCTCGTGGGTATCCGTATCTGTTAATAAATTAAGTAAATTATTAAAATATCTATGTGGATATATAAAATAGCTTGGAATGCATATGAATATTTGGATTTTAGTCCTTTACTGCTTTTATTTAGAGGTTTTTTATGCTTTTTGGATGTTTATTTGGATGTGGGTTGTTTTTATCCTTTTATTATGGTATGATGAATTTGCTTGGGATTATGTAAGAATCATGATTTTTGTTGGATTATGGTATAAATTATGAAATTTGAATGGAATATGTTATGTATGGATCTTTAAAAGTTGAAGTTTGTAGATAATTAAAAAAGTTTTTTTAAAAAAAAAAATCAAAAATCAAAAATCCATGGGTACCCCCAAATATCTGTGGGTATCTAAATACCCGTGGATTACCCATATAGAGATACACGCACGGATACAGGGACGGGCACAAGTACCATAATTATCCAACGGGGCGGGGACGGATATCATACTACCTGTACCCATGGATACCCATTGACATCCCTACGGCCACATCGCCTATAAATGAATAAAATATTGGACTAATAAGTGATGTGGGATCTCCTCTCTTGTGGTCTTGGAACATTGACCTCATTGTTTCTCTCGCGTGCTCCAGACTCCCCAACAATTTATTATTGTTAATTGAACTTAGTCTTGAAACATCTATATTCACCTTGTATTAAGGGCTATTAGGAGGGCTCCGTGTAAAAGCTGAGATAGTTCCAGAATAAGTCTTAACTGATATTCACCTCACTATATTTTTGCGATGCACAAATGCGCAAAATGTTTGAGAGATCTCTCGAACAATATTTTTTGTGTTTTAAAGGTGTCGGAAAATAACTCTTGAAGGTTGTTTTTCATAATAAAGAGCAAATAAACGAGTTGAAAGATTAATCATCTTTTTATTAAATTTTACAAGAAAAATGGCCTCATATTCGAACGAAACGGAAGAGGCTCATATATTCAACATTGCTTTAGACGTCACTTTCTTTTAAAAATTATTTGATCAGTCCTGTGTACACAAAAGTAATTTTATTAATAGTTAGTTACACACTAATAGTAGTTACACACAAATATATTGTATATACTAATTACACAACCAATCTACCTAAAAAGTGAAATATGCAACAAGTGCTTATAAAAGGAAGGAAGTATAATCTAGGAAGAATCAATGGATGCCGTGGCTCATCAAGCAGATTCCACTGACATGATTTCATTATTGTAGCAAAATATATTTTAGTATACAGCAATATCTTACCGAAAGTTTAGGTTGGCAGAGTATAATATAGTGGTGCACCACAAAATAACCAAATGAAATAATGCTAAAAGTTTTAATTAAAAGATATTCCAACTCACAACTTGCAACCACTAATCATCTTAGGAGGAAAACGATAACCATAAAACTCAATTCAACGTTTAAATCAATGGACTAACGTGATTGAAAATTTTCCACAATGCTTAGAAAATATATCTGTCATTTTCTCATCTTGTAATGTTATAACTTATAATTTTCCATGTATAATATAATACTTTAGCCTTTGAAAAAAGAAAATGTTATAAGTAATCTTTCACTTGGAAATACAAGAAATTTAGAGTGAGCTCTCTTTGGAAAAAAATAATGGAAGAGAAACATTACATAGATCAATTCAAAGGCCAAACAAGATTACCTAATTTTGCAATTCCAAAAAAATATGAACTTCACTTAACACCTAATCTTTCTTCATGCACTTTTTCTGGCACAGTGCAAATTAATCTTACCATCAATGAAAAAACCAAGTTCATTGTCTTAAACTCATTGGAACTTGTTATTCAAAATACTTGGTTCACAAACTCTTATGGAAAGGTGAGTATTTTTTAAGCACTTAGTGAAATTATTTGGATTAATTTATTTTGTTTGATTGATTTTTTTTATCAGTATACTCCAAGTGATATTGTTGTGGATGAAGACGATGAGATACTTGTCTTGGTTTTTGATGAAGCACTTTGTGATGGAGAAGGAGTTTTGGTGATTGAGTTTTCTGGTATCCTCAATGAGCATCTTAGAGGATTCTATAGATGGTACTTTCCTTTTCCCTTTACTATGATACATTGAATACCTTATTATATAACAAAAATATGCGGCTACAATTACAGTTGTGATACCGTTGTAAAGACCTCTAAAACTTTTATGTTGCAACTGCGATAACGTTGTAAACCTTAAAAAGACTTGCTTGATGAATTAAACGACTCTCACTTGATGCCTTTAGAGTCAATCAAACTTGTGTATTGATTTGAACAGCACTTATGTTGATGGAGAAGTGAAGAAAAATATGGCCACAACACAGTTTGAGGCAGTAGATGCAAGAAGATGTTTTCCATGCTGGGATGAACCTGCTCTAAAGGTATGTATGTATGTAGAATTATACTACTTATTTTCATTCATCTATTATCAATTTATAAGACTAACAGCTTTGACCATTCTAAATTGCAGGCAACTTTCAAGGTAACACTTACTGTGCCATCAGATTTAACTGCATTGTCAAATATGCCAGTTGAAAATGAAAAGCTAGATGGAGAGTTAAAGACTCTTTATTTTGAGGAGTCTCCTAACATGTCAACTTATTTGGTGGCTGTTGTTATTGGCTTATTTGACCATATTGAGGATAGAACTTCTACTGGTATGCAAATGAGTCTATCTACCGGCTTAAGCACTTACGAGACTGTTTGGATTGACTTGTTTGAGTTTATATACTAACATAATTACTTGTGAGACTATTTGGGAGAGCTTATGGAAATAGCTTATGACATCTATAAGTTATTTTGAGCTAATTTTCATAAGCACTTCAAGATAATTTATGAAAACAGAATTAGACAGGGCTGAACACACTTGCTTATGCTGTGTTGATTATCTTTTGAACTTTATTTATAGGGGTTGTGGTTGGTGTATATTGTGCTATTGGAAAGAGTGATCAAGGGAAGCTTGCATTGGATATAGCTGTAAAGACACTAGAAATATATACCAAGTGAATTCTTCCTTCCCTTTCAACTTTTAGAATACTCATTGTATACATAAATCTACATTTGCATGGAAACTCAACCACCTTTATTTTGTTAACAAAACTGTCTAGAGATAAACAAACTCTATATGGTCTACTTGGAAGGAAAGGTAAATATCAATTTCCTTCAATAAAACTCTTTGCTTGTATGAGAAGAAAAAAGAAATAAAGAAAGAAGGAAATGATCCATTGGAGGTCCTATCACCAATGGAAGGTGTGTCCAATGTCCGATATCGACGTGACACAGACACAAGTCGTTGCATTTAGTTATTATATTTCCTCAAACTATTACTGATGTGTGTTATGTCTGGTGTTTGTGTACTCTTCCATTGCCGTTGGTTAATTTTGTCTTTGACATCATCTAGGTACTTCTCAGTGCCTTATCCACTTCCTAAGCTGGATCTGGTTGCAGTTCCTGAGTTTTCTGCTGGAGCCATGGAGAATTATGGTTTAATCGTATATAGAGAAAGTGATTTGCTTTACCATGAATTGCACTCTGCACCTGCAAAGAAGCAAAGAGTATGTTTCATAGTTAATCTTATTTTTTTACTTTCAGTATTATATTTGTTTTGAAAATTACTGTGTTTTTGGGAACATGATTATTTAGTTAGGTTCATATATTCTTGAATTGCATGTTGATGAATTGAATGAATAATCCATCATATATTAATATCCTTCATTTGTTTCCTTTAGATAACAATTGTCACAGCTCATGAAGTAGCTCACCAATGGTTTGGAAATTTGGTAACAATGGAATGGTGGACTCATTTATGGCTCAATGAAGGTTTTGCAACATGGGTAATTGGTTCTCTTAACCTTCTGGGTTTGAGTTATAACCATTGATTGATCTATGAATAATCTTCATACATTGTAACATGTTTTCAGATAAGTTATATGGTCACCAACATCTTATATCCAGAATGGAATATTTGGAGTCAGTTTCTTCTAGAAACTGCTAGTGGTTTACATATGGATGCTTTGGAAAAATCACATCCAATTGAGGCAAGAAGTTTACACTATTTCTAACTGTATACAAATAATGATGTTCCACTTCTTTCATTTATCTTTTTCTAATTTGTGTGAAATGGTCAAATGCGACAGTTATTGTGGACGGTGGGAGTATTATTTTGTCTCACACTCTTCTTAGTCGGCAAAAAAAGGAAATTGACATTACAAATGTGATTCTCAGGCATATAATGTACATAACAGTATATTGACACAAGTTACTCCTGTGTAACACATTTTCAGGTAGAAATATATCATGCAAGATCAGTTATTGAAATTTTTGATGCTGTCAGCTATGAGAAAGGATCTTCTGTAATTAGAATGTTGCAGGGTTACCTTGGAGATGTTACATTTCAGGTGACAACTGAACTATTCATGATTTCATCCTTTATATATTCATTGAATATTTCTATGAAGTTTATACCTTTGATATGAAAACCTTCAATGGTTTACTTTTAAATTTAAACTTACATTATTTGTTTGAATTTAGACTTGCATGAAATCACTGAAACAATTGCACATATGCTTCTTCCTGCAACATTTCTATCAATCTGTTCTGACACTGCATTATTTTATTTTTAAACAAGAAATCATTAAGCACATATATAAGCAAATATCAAGCCAAAAATGCAAGAACAGAAGATCTATGGAATGTGCTTTCAGAGGTATCTGGTGAGCCAGTCAATTTAATGATGAACAATTGGACAAAGAGCACAGGATATCCGGTTATTCATGTTCAATTAACAGATAACATTTTGGAATTCAAACAGGTAATATGAAGTTGCAATCAAAACTAACATGCAGCATAGGCAACAATTTTTCAACTTTCACCTTTGAAAATAACTGTTATTGGCATTTAAATTTGCAGTCGCGATTCCTTTTATCCGGTCTTCATGTCGATGGACAGTGGATTGTTCCAATAACCTTGTGTATTGGTTCATATGAAAGACAGACAAAATTTCTTTTGGAGAAAAGCGACGGAAGGGTGGATATATCTGAACTGGTTCAATATATTGGTGATGATGTATATTCAAATGCTAATAAGCATGAGAAGGATAGTCAAGAAAATCTATGGATCAAAGTCAATGTTGATCAGAGTGGTTTTTACAGGGTGAATTATGAAGACAAGCTTGCGGTTCGATTGAGGAAAGCCGTACAAAACAATTACTTGCTTCCTACTGATAAATTTGGTGTGTACAAAGTCATAGTTACATAGATAGAAACCTATGAATCAGTTTTTTTCTAGGAAGTTTTATTTAAGAGGATACAATAAGTAACCAATGCATGATTGGAAATGAAATGAGAAGTTCAATACAAACTACAAAAGCCTCAAGAGAAGTGAATTTTAATTTTACAGGCATTTTGGACGACAGAAACGCTCTTTGTCGGGCTTGTGAACAGTCACTGTCATCTTTGCTTATGTTGATGGATGTTTATAGAAAAGAGTTAGATTATGTTATTGTATCGAAACTGATCAATGTAAGCATGTACATCTTCTCTACTGTACTTTCTCCAATGACCTCAACATCTATCTATAGTGACGCAATATCGTAATTCTTTTTTATGACAGGTTTGTTATGGTGTTCTGAAAATCGCCATTGATGCCATTCCAGATTCGGTGAATGAATTGAAGCAATATTTTATCAGCCTTCTCATGTATTCAGCAGAGTAAGGCTGTTGAAAACTTCACTCAAATAAGTCACCATAATGGTTGGAATTTCCCTTTGAGTGAATATTTACTTTGTTTGTGAGTTTCTGTCATGTTCAGAGCATACTAGAAATATAGGGTCCATACAAATTGTGCACTTGTATTGTAGAATCAATATTAGTCTGTTTCTGAAGTGGTACAAATATCTCAAATTGGAGAATATCATCACTATGATTTTCTGCATTCAACTTCATGATTAATATCATGTAATCTGAATATGTCTTAGAATCCATTTCTGTTAAAGGCAGTTAGTTGCTTATCTTGCCGGAAATGAATACTTTAGAATCCATTTTGTGCAGACGGTTAGGTTGGGATTCTATTTCTGGCGAAGACCATTCTAATTCACTTTTGAGGGGAAAAGTTATTGAGGCATTGGCTACCCTTGATCATGATAAAACTCAACATGAAGCAATGCGCCGTTTTCAGATTTTGTTGAACGACAGAAACACTTCTCTGCTTTCAGCCAACACCAGAAAGGTAATATGCAAGCCTTTTTTCCCCCCTCAAGAATACAAATCATTGTTTTGATTCTTTTTACATTTGACATGTATATTTGTAAAATATTTGTCAGGTTGCTTATATAGCTGTAATGAGGAGTACTACTGGTGAAAGTAGGAGTGGATTTGAGTCTCTATTGAGTTTCTATAAGAGCACTGATGTTTTGCAAGAAAGGGACAGGATATTGCGTATGACACTAGCATTTAACCCTTGACTAGCTAGACAGCTTTATTGATCACTTATGGCATAAGCACTTATCATATAAGCACTTATCATATTAGTGCTTAGATAAAATAAAGTCAAACTGTTTTTATAAACAATCTCTGAGAGCTTATGAAATAAGCTGAAACGGTTTATGGACATGTCACAAACTGTCTTCATAAGCTCTATCAAACAGTCTCACTCAAGTCAATTTGCTTAATCTGTCAATAGATAAAAGCTCAAATAAGTCAATTAAAACAGACTCTTAATCTGAATGCAACTTCTAGAATTCTATGATTATATTGGATAGAATGCTAAGTTACTTGATTAAATATGTTTTGTTATGAACTCATGCAGGTTGTATCGCATCAAGTGCAGACCCAAATGTTGTTCTAGAGGTTCTGAATCTTTTGTTGTCTGATGAGGTATTATAGTTTTCTAATGCAAAATTCTGGTTATAAACAGATGAAATAAATTCCCTTCTCAATTGATTGACCTTTGTTTGTTGAAATTATTTATAGATTCCAGATCAAGATATCATTTATGTACTGAGTGGAATAAGCTTAGAATGTGGTGGAACTGCAGTCAAATGGTTGAAGGTATGTGCTTATCTTGAACCGTGAGAAATAACTAACAGCAATGAGTATGTAACATTTAGGGTCCGTTTGATGGTCAGGATAGGGAGACAGGATATGATACATTAATCATATCCTGCTGAAATATCATGTTTGATGCACCAAAGGGATAGGATAAAATAAACCATTTTCCTATCCTATCCTGACTTTCCTTTGTAATTTCTATCATGAGTATAAGCTGGGTTAGAAATTATCCTGATAGGATTAGAATATCATTCCTTATTTATTATCTTGATATTCTACCATTTTTAAAAATATTTTCATTTTTAAAATAATGATAGCACTTCTTTTCATTTTTTCATTTAATTATAATGATATCCTGTTTGTTATCATATGCGCATCAAACACATGATAAGATTAATGTTTATCATGTCCTTATCATATCCTATCTCTATCCAGCTTTATATCATATCCTGTCTCTATCCTATCCTGACCATCAAACGGACCCTTAGCTTATATGTTTGAAAAAGGATTTGCAAAGCTGTTCTGAAACTCAACTTAAATTAGTGGATGTCTATTTTGATTGAATTTATGGAATCATTCTGGTTTGATACCTAATGCAGGATAATTGGGAAAGAATCTTGGCCAAATATGGTGGTGGACTCTTACTCACCAACTTCATAAGTCTAATAGTTCCGCTGGTAAGAAAATGCAGAGAAAGATGAGTTAGTGGATAAATTACTGAATTTCCAATTTGCTTCAATCTATTCAGACATATTTAATGTGGGTTCTAATGAGTTAGTCACATATTCAAGTATACCGAGTGTGAGAACCTATGATGCACCGACACACACGCGAACACCGGACATGAAGTTGACATTGACACGTTGACACTGGTAATAATTGGAGGGAATGAAATAATTAAATGTAACCACATGTGTTGGTGTCAGACACAAATGTACACCGGTGCTACATAAGAGACAACTGTGAAAATTAAAATTAGTAAATGATGTCAATTCCAATGTAATGAGAGGTGACAATATCAGTATGTTTTCAAAATTGAAACCTCTCATTCCTTGAATTCATTCATAATTCATAATGTGGCAGGTTAACAGCAATGAGGAAGCAGATGACATAGAAGCATTTTTTGCCAGCCGCATGAACCCTTCCATCGTTATGAACTTGAACGTAAGCATCGAAAAGATCCGCATCAAAGCAAGGTGGATTGAGAGTGTGAAGCAAGAGCACTCTCTGCCAGACTTGATCAAACAATTAACTCACAGAAAATGATAACTTTGACATCAATTTCCTATTAGCAAGTAACAATTCAAGAAAGCAATGTGTTCTGCTTCAGCAGACTAGGATATTCCTAATGTTGTTACTATGCATGGAATTATAAACATTGAGTACAGTCTAGTTTATCAATAGTTTGGGTAAAAACAAAGTTACCAAACTACTATATACATCGTTTAAAGTTTGTATCTATGGATTGGACACCAACATGAACACCATCACACTTTCAATATAAAGTGTCGGTGCTACATAGTTTGTATCATCCTTGTTTGTATAACTTTGAAATGTCATGTCTACTCGCAGGATGTTTAAATTTTCGGGAGACTCATAGTTATCTTTATAAAGCAACATTCTTTCTAGTCGCATTCATGTGACATGCAATTATGAATAATAGTAATACTGTGAGTGACAAAAAGATGATGTTAAATATCATTTGAATTTTGATTACTTGAGCAATGTTTGAACCATAACTAGAAAAAACATTCAATAATCTTACAATCGAAGCATCCAAAACTGGCCATATCATATACACAAAGCATACAAAAAACCACACCCCACTCAAGAAAAGAAAAAGAGCACTACATTACTACAATAACTGTATGTCAGAATTCTCTTTGCACAAGAACTAATTCCTCTGTATGAAAATCAAATCTATATATCTGAATATCTATCAACAAACCATTAGAGAAAAACTGTTTTAAATAACAATCAAGAATAAAGCAAATATCAATCTTGTAACTTCAACTTGGTCTAGTATCATTTTAAATATAAGGGTTTTGTAAAGGACCAAGATTGGACCTTCCAATTCCTTGCTTCTCCCTCAAGGAATTCATCTTAGCCATCCTCAACCCAGCTCTAAAATTCTGAATAAAGTTCTGAGCTTTGGTATCAACATCTGGGCTAGGACAAAACAATGGATTTGCACTTGCATTTCCAATTTCAGTGGCATTCTTCTCTTCACCATCTTCAGCATGTGGACTATTACTACATTGACTAACTGGTGACTCAACAACTTCATCTGAATCTGGTGAACCACTCCTCGAACTACCAATGCTATCAACCCTAACATAATCACCCTGAACCCTAAACTTCCACGCCGGTAACTTAAACGGTGGAGGCGGTGGCGGTGGAGGGATAGGAATCAAGGGTGACTCATTACCGGTCATCACCACATTCTTTTCCAATCTATAATTAGAACTCTCTCTTGCCATAGGAACAAGGTAGGTTTTTTTGTGTTTGCTTTTGTTGGAAGTGAACAGGCTGTGAAAAACCGAAGCTGTCGGAGGCGGTGGTGGCGGCGGAGGGGGTTGTGAAACAAGTGGTGAAGGTTGAGTATTTTGAATGGTATCAAAATTTTCAACACTTTTTGATCTTTGTTTCTTCTTCTTTCCTCTTAATGAAGCTAAAAACTCTTTAGTTGCATTGCCTCTTTTCTTCTTAAGAGGAATACCAATCTTTCTCTCCGCCGTCAACCGCTGTGGTATCGGCAGATCAACTGTCTGTGGACGCTGTGGTAGATAACTCTCGGCGAAAAAATCATTATCTTCTAATTTCTCTATCACTTTCGGTTGATTTGTTCGCTTGACATTTCCTCGAATGCCTTTCGTCCTCGTCACAGGCAGTCGTGGATTTAGCTCCTGTTCTGGCACTGGCGAGGAAAATTCTGCAGAAGTAACCGTTGCCGTGTTTACTTCAAATGCACTCCTAATTTTCTTCTTCCTCACAGCCGGTTGCCGATGCAGATTTATCGCCGGTTCCGGCACTGGAGAGGAAAATTCCGCAGAAGTCACCGCTGCCACGTTTTCCATAGATGCACTTCTAATTTTCTTCTTCCTCACCGCCGGTATCGGTTGCAGCGGCGGCGGTTGTGAATTCTCCACAACAGAATCATTGATTACCGATTTCTCAACCGTTTCCACTTCATACATTCGCTCAACGTCTCTTCCAACATCCTCAATTCGAGAATCCAGCACTTGTTTCACCTCCGGTCGCCGGGAAACTTCGCCGGAAGTAAACTTTTCCCGGTGAAATTCATCTTCATTTTCCAATCTAGAGTTCCGATAAGGGAAGTGAATCTGAGTATCATCATAAAACCGGTACCGTTCATCGTCAACAACTACCGCCTCCGATCGCCGGAGATCCGAATACGAACCTCTGCTTCTCAACCGGTTAAACGAAGACCGATTAGAATTCTCATACCAAAACGGCGGTGTTTCACTCTCGCTTACTGGTTTCACCTCCGGTTGCCGGAAAGTTTCACCGGAAGTAACCGTTTCCCGGTGAAATTCATCTTCACCTTCAAATCTCGGATACCGATAACGAAAATTAACACGAGTATCATCATAAAACCGGTATCGTTCATCGCCGCCGTCAGCAACCACCACCTCTGGTCGCCGGAGATCGGGATACGATCCACCGCTTCTCAACCGGTTAAACACCGATAGATTTTGATTATCATACCAAAACGGCGGCGTTTCAGTGTCAGGATTCGAAAAGCTTCTACGATGATTATTACTATAACTATCAAAACGACGCGGTGTCGTTTGCGTTTCGTTAGTGTCGTTTTTAGTAAGAAAACCACAAACGACAGCGAAAAGAACTAGTATAAGGTTTAAGTAATCCCAAGAGTGTTTAACATCTTGTGGTTTGAATTTGAAGATGTTTGATATGAAAGAGTATATAGTGGGGACCACAATTAGTAAGAAGATTAGGATTGTTATGAGGATGAGGAAGAGGGTGGTCGTTGTTGTGAGGAGGAGTGAGTATGTGCGGCGGAGACGGTGGTGGCTGGTGGTGGTTTTTGGGAGCCAAAAGGGTGACATGGGTGATAATGATATGTCTTCTTCTTGTTCCATTGGAATCTAATAATGTACTATGATGTTTTTTTGGTAGATTGATGTAGTAATAATACTATGATGTTTTTTTTTTTGTTTGGAAAATGTACTATGATGTTTTTGTGTTTGTGTTTTGATTTGGATTTGGAGAAGGTGAATGAGGTACTTTTTTAGCTTGATTATTTTGTGTGTAATGTGGGTTGTGATGCTTTTTGATGAAATGATTAATGTATTTTAGGGTTGATTTGTGACTTTATAGTATAGTATGAAAGTGTATGAATGAAGGAGTGGTTTGGTTTAGGGATGGATTTGGTTGCCAGTTGGGAATGTGAAAAAGAGGGAAGAAAAGGTCAGTTGGCAAATGGTTGTGCAATGTAAGCTGTATTTTATGATTTTATGTGAATGATGACAGCTAAAGTAGAGATGGAAAAAGGAAGGTAGTAAGGTAAAGCATGTGCATTTTGGGTTGAGCTTCTTGACTTGACTTCACCTTAAGAAGTGAAGAGGTAACGTGTTTTTATCTAATCTTAAATTAAATTCTCAATAATGGAATAATCAATGTGATGCATGAATCTTATGTTCATGTTCATGATAATATATTTTTGAGAAAATGTTTTTTTAGGATAAAAACATCGGAGAGAAAAATAAGGGAAAAAGAGTGATTAAAAATACAATGAAATTGTAAGAGAGAGTTGTTATAAAAAAGGGTCTTGTAAGGGTGAAGATTCTCTCCATTTCCTAAATAAATGGAGATTGTCAATTACTATAGTTTTGAAGTAAATATGTGATATAAATGCACATATTTCAAAAATTGAAAACATTAATATCACATATTTACTTCAAAACTATAGTAATTGACAATCTCAATTTATTTAGGAAATGGAGAGGATCTTCACCCGTCTTGCCAACCAATGCCCTAAGGGGAATGATTAAGGATTCCATTAATAGAAACTTTGTCTTAGAAATACAAGTCTTTATTTTTTTCTTAGCAATAATTACATTACTTTTCGATATAAATTTACTTATTTTAATATTTTAGCCAATGCCCCAAAGGTAATGGTTATCATTCTCCTATAAAAAATTGTCTCAAAGTGATTATACTATTTTTTTTTTCTTTCTTGATAGAAATTGACACCATATGCTTTTTACCCACTCTTGTTTTCTCTAAAGAGTATAGGAAAAAAATTACACATTGAATATTAAGAAGCTTAGAATTATGAATTCAAATTTGAAAAAAATTTAAATTGGAAAAAAAACTATCGGTTACGATTTTTCTTATATAAATGTCTATTACGAATAGTTTTAGTTTATTGTTAAAAAAAAAAAGTTGCTTTTATTAGATATTTTGATAGCGAACTACGAGTATTATTTTGATAGAATATTGATATCGAGACAGCGCCAAAAAAAAAGAATATTGATATCAAGTATATTTGTACGTTTTGTAACAAAAATATAAATTATCAATTAAAAATATTTGATGTATGCAAATATACATTATTTTACATGTAAATCAATTTTCACCACCACGTATAAAAATATAGACTCTTCCTCACCACTGTCTTTGCTCCATCATTCTTCTAAACTAATGGAGACCTAGTAATGCAATTTGATGTTACTAGGACAAAGGGGCAGTTAACCAAACTTGCAAGTAGGATATAAACTTAAAAAAGAAAAACACAACACGAAAAGTGATCGATCTTTTCTTTTCCCATTTTTCCAACAAATACATGATAGCAAGTTAGCAACTAATTATTATCAATTCTAAAGGGAAAATGTTTGATAGACACTTCAATAGGTGTATATATCCGAGAGAAAAAGAAAAAATAGAAAGTGGTGTGATAAATGTAATATATCAGTGATTTGAAATATCGTTGTTAATCTCAAAATGCATGCATGTCAAGATAAGTAAATGAGAATCAACAACTTTGTTCCGTGGTGAGCAGCACTTCGGTGCCTTTTAGGCGCCAAAGGCACATGCCTTTGTGCCAATCAAAGTCTGCCACGTGTTATTGCCAATTTTAAAATTAAAAAAAAAAAACAAAAAAAGCTTTGAAAACACAGCATTCAGCTCAAAAAACACCAAAACATGCCATGTCTTTCTTTCCTTCCCCTTCCTCTTCCTCACATCTCTTCAACTCACCGTTCTCCACCTTTCTTCACTTTGATTGCTTCGCCTTCGACACCAAACAAGGCTTCCGCATCAATTCCGGTGACCCCTTCGACCAAATTTTCTGCTACAATTTTGGATCAATGTATCTCCACTTGGAGTTTTATCCATCAATAAAATCATTTTGTTCAATCTACTAAAAATATACAAATTATAATATAACAACCCAAACACCAAAATTGGTTATGAAATACAACCATCAATTTACTGAAAACCACTGCAAATAGAACAACTCAATATTACACCCTTCGGTCAATATTAATATAGTAGATTGAAAATAAAAAATTAATTTAATAATTTTGAATTAGAAAAGTGTCACTCGGGATAGATAGTTAATCTTATTTTTAATATTTTTAGTTGCTAATATTATTCAATATAATATGTCAGCATTTGCAAAATAATTAAATATCTTCAAATGATTTATCTGTTAAAATATGTCTAATGACTTTTAGTTCTTTAAATAGAATATTACTGTCAAGATCACCAGAACAATCATATTTTGGATAAGTTTCAAGATGTTTTGAAGATAATTTTATGTTTTTTTTTAAGGAAATTTTATGTTATTATCATTGATTTAAGTTTTTTATACCAAATAAAAATATAAAAATATTCTCATGTGTTGTTAGAACGCACATGTTTATGCTTTTGTGAGTAGAATTGATGTTCGTTTTCACACATGATTCATACTGTTTGTAACTGCAATTCAGATTTCTTGAGAACTTCATGAAAGTAGCACTCAATTCAGCTGTGGTAATGTGATGATGTTCTAAACTCAATTATGTGCATAAATCATTCCTTACATTGAGTTATTAATACACATTTGTGTCCATATTGTAGCACTCAATCAGGGAGTGAAAAAAGACAAGAGATCACATTATAGAAAAAACCTTTATAAGACTGATATACATGAGTGATACATTTTTATGATTTTTTTGTGGTCTCACTGACCTCTATTTTTAATAGCATAGAAAATAACTGTAATAAACATTTATTGATACGATTTGCTAATTATAATCATAATAATAGATATTGGAATTTTATTATTTGGTTTTAACAAGGACAAAAGATGCAGCAAGTAGAATACAAACTTAGAAAAAGAACACCACGACACAGAAAGCAATGGATATTTTCTTTTTCCATTTTTCTACAAATGCATGATAGCAAGTTAGCAACTAATTAACAATCCCAAAGACACGTGCATTCATACTAAAATAGGTTAATGAGAATCCACAACAATCTTCAATAAAAAAACAAAAATAAAAATCTAGTTAATTAGGTACATCATGCCTATAATAAGGGAATAGAAACAAAGCTTTATGCCCCTCATAAAATGGAACTGAACTAGTTTTGCATGCCAAGAGCTTGATCTACCATGTGAATAAGCCTTGCTTTCCTCGTGTAGAAGCTGATGATATTAGAAGTGATTTTCATTTTCTTTTTTCCGTGGCTAATGATTACATTTAGGTTAGTTGATGGTTGGAAGTGTAAAGTTACAAGAAAATAACAAGTATTGTTATCACCGCAGTAATTGTGCAGATCAGAGCCTGCAACATCAGCAAAATGGAATAGTTGAGAGACCAAAATCACATGTGGCCTAAACTAGAGAGACTTAAATGTAATTATGCCATAATTTTATTTTCTCAAGAGAAATATAAAAGAAAATATTCAAAGTGCGGTTATTGTAAAAGAGGGAGTACTAATGTAAACTTGCTCTCAAATACTACAACACTTACAGCGATTGCAGAAGCAGCGAGTCCAGCACGCTCCCTTGGATCCTTATGATAGTAATTTCCAAAGTAGAGAATTGTTGCATAATACCACATCAATGGGCATACAAAGCCTAGCAGAAAACTGGTAAACAAAAGGGAAGGAAGAGAAGAACATTTAAACACCAAACTATGTTGGCTAAAGTATTGAGAAAGATGAATCTTTACAAAATAACTTACGAGAACCATCCAATGCCGCAACCAAAACATGGAAGTGGCTTGTCAAATTTTCCCAATGGTGGGTGCTCTGGATCCAAGATAGGAGCATAATCGCCTTTTATTGCGTCAGCCGTGGCCATCTAGAGTCCTATCTCTGTGTATATTAAACTCAATTTTAGCCAACTTTTTAACACATATAAGATGCATAATTTCGTATCTGCGTGTTTTTCTTCACAACAAGGCATGAACTTTATCATAATCATCATAGGGACATAGGAATAGACCAAAACCAATACAAAAAGAAATTAGACTAGTATCTTAACCAGTTTAGTCCAAAAAAAAGTATCTTAACAAGTCATTTTGCTAGCAAACTGCAGAAAACGACATGCTTAATAACAGTTAAATAACTTCTTCTTTTTTTTGACGTTAAAGACAATTTCATTAACGAAAGTCTGGCAATAAATCAAATGCCAAGACTGCAGAAATACAAGGCGGAGTTTCTTCGACCCATATGCAATCTAAATTCTTAAGAACATATTTAGCTAAATAATGAGCAGCTTGGTTGGCTTAACGCCTAACATGCAAAAAATTTAAACTACGAAAACTACCCTTAAAACTAATACAATCTCGAACAATAACAGTTAAATAACTTAGAAGTAGAAGCCAGCTGTCAAAATTCATGATAATTGTAACAAAACTGTCAAATAACTTAATGAGTAGTGTCAAGGCATAATAAGAGCAGTATCTACATCTCATTCCATGAAAAAACTCCAACTAGAATGAAAACATCCTAGTCGATTAGATGTTGATAGCTTAGTCATTATTAAAATCTCAGAAAGATATCTCACTTGTTAATCCTAGAAAACGTCGCGTAGCACCAGCCCCCTAAAAAGCTATGGCGGTATAGCGGATAGTGGGATAGCCGCTATTGCGATGACTAAAAAGCAGTGTACAAAATAAACATAAATACTCAAACATAGAAAAATACACAAAATTGAAGAGACCATCAGACCTAATAATTAAAGAAAAACATAATAGAACTGAACTAAAAGTAGAAAGAACATGATGATTGTTTGTGAGCAAGAAAATAACAGAATGACGAACAGAACATTACCCTTAAAAGGGTTCAAAATGACATCTGTACTCTTAAAAAAAACAATGGTTAAATTTTTTTTTTTTGAGGAATTTCGCCCTGAAACCCTAATAGCAGAAGTGATAGCAGTTTGGGGTCACAACAACTGCTATTACTGACGGCGGCTTGCGAACCAAAAGCGTAGTGCCAAACCCTATCATCGCTACTCTATTCTGCTATAGCGCACTATTGACTACATTCTCACCATTGCATTATTCTATCATAAATATGTTAGATTAAATTAGTCTTTTTCTTAGATTTAGTTTTCTTATTTCTTTATTTTCATAATTTTTTCCTTATCTAATAGTGCTTTATCTTCTGAAATAACATCCAACATATAATTCACATCATATTACTATAATTGTATTATTCCGAATATTCCTTTTTCCGGTATACCCAAAGGACTAAACCTTATATCTCTGACAGTTATAAATTATTTGACAAAGTGGGTAAGGTTTCTCTCCTCCTCCCTTAAGTCTTGTGTGTGCATACCCTGTGATAACCTTTAATCACAATCATAACCATGCCACGAAACTACCACAAAGCAGGCAGTTATTCACAGCCAACTCACGGATGGCTAAAACGCTTCGCTTTATATTGTTTTTTTCCTTCTAACAGATGTAACAAAAACCCATTCTGCTGTGATGGATACTACTCATTGTGCACGTATGAAAATGAATAAGTTATACTTTTTGTGACGCCAAGGACCTTTTGATGTGCGATTATGTTTGTCTCACTATTGATAGGAAATATCTAGATTCGAAGTTGAAGCGTAATAGTTAGCTCCATCTTGAATGAAGGAGTAGGGAAAACAACCTTTTGTGGGCTAGTAACTACCGTTTATAAAAGGCAAAGAATCTTCTTATAAGGTCAAAATGATCTCTAAACCGTACTGCATAAATGCATTTAAATTCAAGATACCATTGCTAGCTCAATGATGTAACACGGGATGCTGAGGTTCATTTGCAAACACTACTTATAGTACAACATTTAATAGTCGAGGGAGGCATATCCAAAAGTTTCTAAGGCATTATATACAATGATATAAGCCAAGATAAAGAGAGCTAACATTCAATACTAATTATCGGATACATTATATTCTAAATATATGAGAACAAGGTTGGCATCATCATATCTAAAAATCTTCTATGGCATCTGCATACAAAATTATTGACACCCTCAGCGTAATACAGGCAGTAACAGCAGAGTAAACAACCAGAGCTCAATCCTAGCTACCTAGACCTAACTGAGCAGAAGAAAATTTCGTGGTGTTTGACTTATGCAAGAAATCATAATATTTAAAATCAATATAAAGTCTTACCATAACAGGAACGTATATAATAGACCATTCCAAACATTATACATATATCCTAAAAACTAGACAATTTGCCTCCTTCACATTACAATTCAAAATAAAATGCTATTGAATTCCGGAACTTCACTTAAAAGTACCATCGGACACTAAGGGTGTGTTTGGTTGACAAGAGAAAGTGAGAAGAGAGAATAAGGTGAGAGAGAGTATAAGAAGAGAGAAGTATGTGAGAAATAGAGTAGATTTGATGTATAGTTTGGTTGAAGAGAAAGATAAGAGAAATAGGAGAGACAGAAATGTATTTATTTTTGAAATGACATAAATACCCTTTTAAAAGATTACTATGAAAAAAAATTGAATTTTTTGTCAGTCTATAAAATATTTCAATTTTTTTTAGGTGTTCTACTGTATTTGATAAAAGTAACTAGATTATTGTATTTTGTTTCAATCCATGACCGAAAGACTCAGAGCCTTTTTCTTCTTCATAATTAACAATTTAGCATTTCATAGTATGCAACAAAAATTATCTGCCTTTGTCCACTGCAAATTGAAGGAAGACTCAGCACTAGTGTTCCAAACTCTCCACCACATCTTTCTTTTCACGGTGTGATGCAAGTTCATCAGGTCTGGCTTGAGGACTGTGGTATGATCATGATTATTTTCAGTGAAAAACATAGCAATTATCGTTTTCCTTTGTTGATATTGAAAGGGTACAAGTGGAAAACATACTTTCTCTGCTCTTTCTTCCCGAAAGGGTACAAGTGGAATATATACTTTCTCTGCTCTTTCTTCCCACTTTGGAGAGAAGCTAAAAATGTGTGGGGTCAACAAGGTTTTATTCTCTCTGCACTAACTCTCTGCTGTTCCAAACTGAAGAAATGCCCCATCTCTCGGCTATTTCTCTCTCAGCTATTTCTCTCGCACCTATTTCTCTTATTCCAAACAGACCGTAAATGGCATCCTCAAAAGAGTTGTCCGATCTCAATACTGAATTTCACCAAACTAGTTTCTAAAGGACAGTTTTCAACAAATATTTTTCAGTCCTGAATTCTAATCAGCTTAGAATCAGAGAAGTAAACAATCTACAAACTGAAAATGTTTTGATAAGGGATTCCAAGGCTTCGATAAAGGATTCTAATCAGCTCAAAATAAGTTGAATCAAACGAGAGTATAAATATGTTACCTATAGCCAGTGAAAATATCTAATTCAATATCAGAACTTCATCTAAGTCATATATAAATAACATACAATAAAAATACTACACACACAAAGTGAATTATGTACCATAACCTCAATTGACACTTAAAATAACCAAGCATGCAACCAATAACAAATTATAGATGCTAAATGCATTTCAATATTTCATTTCATCTTATACAATCAAGAGGATGCATCACCTCCCTAAAAAAAAAAAGAGGATGCATCACTTGCAAGGTAGAGCAAGAAAGTAATAAACTTAACCAGTTTCCTATCACTGACCATGAGATTGTTTGAGCGAGAGCTTATAGAAACAGCTTATGACATGCCTATAAACTATTTTCACCTTATTTCAATAAGCTCTCCAGGATAGCTTATGAAAACAGCTTATAGCTATATAAATACAGTTTGACTTTATTTGATCTTTTGTAATAGATATAACTTATAACTTATACATAAGCACTTATATGATATAAGCACTTAATTAAACAGTTTATGCATATAAAAATGAATGATTTCATTCGACAAAAGAACAATTTCAATGAAAAATATAACAAAACGAAGACCCATTTTCAAACAACGAAATTCCTTGAAACCCACCTAAAAAAATTCCATTTTTACCCCATAAATAACAGTAAAAGTAAATAAAAATTAAAAATTTAAAGGTATTAAGAGTTACCTGTGAAATGAAAGCAGAGAAAAGCAGAAAAATGGTTAATTGGATTGTGAAGAAGTGCTTCAGCTCTACATAACAGTGAGGGTTGTTTGAGGGGTATAAATGGAAAGTGAAAAGTGAACAAATAACGACAATGAAGAGTGAAGTGCAGTGAAGTCGAAACTCTCGATTTTTTGTATTGTTTGTGTCTCAACCCATTTGACAAGTACTTTGTCTTCAAATAATGTGAGTTGAGAATTATTTTCATAAGATATAAATTTTAGGGTTAATTAAATTTTTAAGCCTATAAATATTTACAGTTTTGTTTTTATTCCCTACAAAATAAAGTCACTTTTTAGTCCCCGTGACATTTTCCTTAAGCATTTTAAGGATCAAAATTGTTGATGGAAATTTTTGACAGGAACTAAAAGTGTTGATGGAAAAATTTATAAGGACTAAAAATGCTGATGAAAAATTTTATAGGGACTAAAAAGTGTGATTTTATTTTGTAGGGACTAAAAACAAAACTGTAAATACTTATAGGGACTAAAAACTTAATTAACCCTAAATTTTACTTACTATACATACACAAGGAGTAAATAGGCGATTACCCGCCAAAAATTGTAAGTTTCGTCAATTACTTCCTGAAATTAACAAAATTTCAATTACCCCATGAAATTGCACAATCTTAATCAATTTACCCCCCTCCGTCAAATTTTTTTGTTAGTCAACATGACGTTTTGCAAATACCCCCGAAGTTTTGCACTTACTAGACCATCGACCCGTGCTAACGCATGGGTCATATCGAAGGTAATATTTGACGGTAATATGTAACAAAATAGTTTAGATGAATGTCATGATTGTCATATAGTATTTCATAATATTAAGAAGCATAGACGTTGGTATTGTACCATAAAATAATATTTCCATGACATCGTCCTTGGTACCGTAACGTAACATAATAGGTTAAGTATAGCGAGACGGGTTAACAACGTCCTTGGTACCGTAATGTAACATAATAGGTTAAGTATAGCGAGACGGGTTAACATTTATAAGTAAGAGATTAGGTTAAGTATAGCGAGACGCGTTAACGGTTATTCCTTTCCAAAAAAATAGCATATAATTAGAAGGCTTAAATATGATAATCGTCCCTATAATTTGGGCCAGTTTTGATTTTCGTCCCTGTGAAAAAAAAAATTTGAATTACATCCCTGTAAAATATTTTTTGTTTGAAAAAGGTCCCTGGCCCCACTATTCAGCTGATTAGGCATGGTTCTGGCCACGTGGCAGTTGCTGACTATGCAACTTTTGCCACGTGGCGCTGACGTGGCGTGCCACCTAATATTAAATTTTAAAAAATATTTTTAAAAGGCTTAAATATGATAATCGTCCCTGTAATTTGG
>Ga0228710_1001070_pt1 | contig 39508 bp, 21 predicted proteins | sample MedpolnodulmetaG_FD_177995 | JGI IMG/M metagenome (GOLD analysis project Ga0228710, IMG submission 177995) | Root nodule microbial communities from Medicago polymorpha collected in Santa Monica, California, United States - pink nodules | ecosystem: Host-associated > Plants > Roots > Nodule...
CGTGTTAAGCCTTGTAAGAGGTTAACGTTACACGTCACCTCCGTTAACAGACCAACTTAACGGAGGGACCATTTTGATGGACGCCTGTAAAATTCAGGGACTAAATAGCTATTTCGCAAAATTCAGGAACGAATTTGACCGATGCGTTAAAATTTAAGGACGAAATTGAGGTATTAGTCATTATTTTTATTTTATTTTCACATAGATACATCCATTAAACACTTTGAAAAAATTAAATAGAAACACTAATGTAATTTACAAGGATTTTCTTTGTTTCATATTTTCTTACTCTCCTATTCAAAAATCATTTCAGTATGTTTATAAAAAATACGATTTCAGTCTGGTCATTCATCAGTAAGTCTTAAAATACTCATTTTTCATTTATCTCTCTAAACATAATTTCAGGTAGCTCCGTGACATAGCATTTGGTGACATAGGTCAACCACAATGTCACAAATGACTTTTTTTCTCTCTCTTACAGAAGGATTGTGACATCATCATTGATCAATGTCACCCAAGTGCTACCTCATAATTCCTAGGTCCGATGATTTTCCTCATTTTTTTTATAACAAGATAACAAAGCCCATAAATTTCACATAAATATAAACTCTATAATAGTACTCTCTCCGTTACTAATTATAAGTAAATTCAACTTTAGATTCATTCAATGAATAATGTATGTGGTCTATAATATGAATTACATACATCAAATTTGTTTATAATTGGCAACGAAGGAAGTATTCCTTTGATGAAAGTGGGTTTGAACTGCCTATGGCAAATGGTGGCAGAAAAGTTTATTGGATTTTCCACTCACTCTTCCAAGTCTCTAAAGTCAGGAATCGATTACTGACGTATTGAACTCATCCGTCGATCTGAGTTTTTACGCGTTTGTTTGAAACTATTGTGTTTGGTGGTATGATTTTTTTGATTCTTTGATATTCCAAATTGGTTGAGATCTGCAGGTTTCGAAGGGTTATGTCTACCTTCACTCTGGTATAGCTCGAAAGAGCTTTTTATGCTTGATGTTGATCAGGGAGCTATTGACACTTGGATTCTGATACCGTGTTGGTGGTCGATCCATTCGCCATATTTAAACTCTAACTGTTCTCTCTAGATTTTCACTCTTTTCATTTTTTTTTAACCTGGTTTCGCGTCCGTACGCAAGTTCGCTGGGTTGCGTCCATGATTAATGAATTTTATTAGGATAGTTTAAAGTAGATCCACTTGGACTATTTTATCACGTTGTATTCCCTTTTAGGTTATTCCTGAGTCAAGTCTAATAATCCCCCGATCTTTGTATCTCTTTCTTTTTTATTTAATATATTTTCTATTTTGTCTAAAAAAAAGCTTCAATTCGGATTCGGATTCCTGCTTGTATAAAAGCAAACAAATAGCTTGGCTTCTTTCTTTCATTTTTCCAGCAACCATAGTAAATTGTTTCAAAAAATTATTTATATTATAAAAGACAATAATAAACAATAAAGTATATCCAATGTACAGGTTTTTCTGGTGCTATGTTTTGTCAGATAAGAAAGAAAGCCCACGTGTTGGTGATTGTCAGGTTCAAGACAAAGCACGTTTTTTCCTCCTTCATGTCTTTAATCTAGTGGAATGACATTTTTGGATCATGAACCGGTTAGAGAATCCACGATCGAGACATCCATTTTTGGGTTCTTAAATGTGTCTCACGTGTACACATCATTTATTTATAATTTTTTTAATAATAGTATCTAACAAGCACTTAATCACTCCAATCTAGATCTCACACAAAGTTCTTAAATGGGATCCACTAATCAACTATCAATAATTTTATATCATTATATTTTAATTTTTTAATATTAAAAGAGTGTGGGTCCCGCTTAAAAGTGTGGGTCTTAAGTAAGACCCTGAAAAAGATTCTCCCCATTGGGGGTCTTAAATAGTTAAGACCCTCCCTATGGAGATAGTCTTATCATCAAACTAGAAACAACAATTTAAGTGGTGGAACGGGAAAAAATTGCTCGCCCGTGTGACTTTCTTTAGTTGGGACATTTTTTTTTGACAAACCAACGATAGATAGATTGATTCAAATGATAAGAAACTTAAACTCCATAAACATGGTCAGATTGATTAATTTTTGACTAATACATACGAAAAAATTCGGTTGGAGGGGAAAAACCATCTTATGCATTTCACATATTCATAACGAAGATTATAAATTCATAACAAAGATGGTCGTTGTCAAGCGGCGGTAGAAACTTTGTATTAATATAAATTTGTGATTGATTGTTTTACATGTTATATGTCGGACAATGACATGCCAAGAGGCTTTGATGTTTGATTTTTCACTATTGTGCACGAAAAAGTTCAGTTGAAAAAAAGAAGTCACCTTATGATTCCCACAAATTTCTAACCAAGATTAGTCATTGATGAGCGACAGTAAAAAATTTGTATCAATATCATGATAACCAAAAATATATATTATATGTTGGATAAGTGCTCAACAATTGTTTTTCAGTAGTAATTTTAAAAAACAAAAAATATTTATGTCGTCACTATGAAATAATCGCCAATCAATGTAAGACTTAGTCGAGTCTCTATGAAATGAATTAAATAACGTTATAATGTGAGTATTGTGCCATTGTCTAGAATCAAAGTGTTGTATATAGCATGAGTACAATAACAAACGAGCAAGGACGCATGTGAGGATTTTAAATATTAATTGTTAGAGATTTTATGAGAAACTACTCGAAATCATTTATCATTTTAAGCATTTTTAAAAATTATTATTGAAAAAATTGTAACAAAAGGATAAAATAGTTTTTTATGAAAAGTTATTTAAACCAATTTCTAATTTGAAGTTTTTCTTAAAGAAGTCAAACTAATTCATCAAAATTGATAACATCGAGAATCAAAATTGAAGTTTTCTTTAAAAGACTATTTGTTTAAATATTACAACAAAAAGTAAAACACTGAAAATTATTTTTGAAAAATTGTAACAGACCGCCCTTAATTTGATGTGATAATAATAATAGTTCATAAGAATCTCCTAAAGCGTTGACAATAAGTATTTAACACTTTATTAATGTATGTATAGATAGATTTGATTCCTGGATTTCTACCACAAGAGGGTATCAGAATTCAGAACAGAGTCATCTCAGGATCATGAAGAAAAATAAATCATGGGAGGTTCTTTTATTCTATACCAACTAATAATTCCTATAATTATTGCTCAACAATCCAGTTAAGAATACGCATAAACATGGCTTATCTTAATCACCAAATCATGTGATCTTTTTTTGTGAGTTTCCTCAACTCGAATTTTATTTTATTTTTTAAAATGAAAGCTAGAGTTTTGCACCCAACTCATGATCCCACATGCATTGCTATTCTTTTTTATTTTCTTGAGATTTATCTATCAGGTTTCAACAGTCATAATGCCATATATCAACAATTGCACATTATTCGGATGATAAAAGACTTAACGTATGTTTGCTATCACAGTGGATGTGTTAGAATCATGACGACTCACCATGATTATATCAATAAATTTTGATTTTACATTATATGAGGATTTTTTTATAGGTAAATGTTGGTAATGCTAGTTGTATGAGATCGAACCTAAGCCATCCTCCTTCATACTCATTTATCTCACCAACCGAACTACATACACAAGACTATAAGGGGTTTTTGCCGATAATTACTAAGGGTCTCATGGCGGCCAATAATCTTTTGAAATTGGTGAGTAATAAATGGTGTTTTTCCTTGCAGTATGTGAAAGTATGTACCATTTATAATTTGGGGGACTAAACTGGAATAAAAAATCATTATACTACTGAAGTGTCTAATATTTGTTGTTTAAGAGACTAAAATGAAAAAGAAAAAAAAAACTTATTATTATTAAAGTGAAATCTAGAAATAACTAAGGGGTCAAAAATATAATTTACTCATAAAATTATTAACAAAAGTACTAAGAAAAAAATCAAATAAGTTTCTAGAGTGTATATGGGTAAAGAGTTTGATAAGTGCTTATTAAATAAGCTTGCATGATATAAGAACATATAACACATAAATTGTTAATATTTAATTTACATAAGCACAATCTACTTAGGTTGGTATGATGGTGTTGCATTGGGATCTTAGAATGTGTTTTTCTTAAGGTCTCATGTTCGTTTCATCCCATGTCAATTTAACTCATTTGACATTTTGTTTTTTATTTTTATTTTTATTTTTTTTACATAAGTTGCCTTATAACGTTTATTAATTTGAATGAACTAAATATAGTTTATAGACATGTCATGTCACAATACACAAGATTTTGTTATGTTTTAATTTTAAGATAAGCAAAATAAATTGGTATAAGGATGATTTGGCGGTTTGGGTGGAAGAATTAAGTGAAAAGGAAATTACGATTTTTTAAAGTGAATATTAGAATTAGGGATAGAGAGAATAAATAAGCTTTTGGAAACACACCCTTAACTATTTGAAAAATGCTAACTTTAATATTCTTACTTTAGAGCATTTTCTTTTTTAAAATTTGAAAGACTGGTGGTCGCCCTACACATGAAGTTATTGGAGGGGTTCTTGCACCTAAACTTTAAACCCTAAACTCATAACTCCGATTGTTTTTATAATTAAGACAATAATCACTTGAATGATATTGGGTTAATATAAACTACATATTTATTTTTCGTTGTTTTAACCAAATTGATATCAATTAAGTTATAATTCCAGTCGTGATCACTTTCTAATTTTAGCAAAATAAAATTTTAAACATTGCATGATTAGTACTCTAGGTCTATAGAAAGTGATGGATGATTAGTTAGCACAAAACTATAGTAAACACGTAACAAATTCACGATATCACTTGCTTCTAAACTAAGATCCTTACTTAGGCCAATATTAAATAATTAAGTGTAGGTCTCAACCCCTAAGGGAGGTTCATCTGCCTGCAGCCTATATATTTTGTTGAAGCCATGAAGACATGTATATTTGCATTAGCTTTAACTCGTTGAAACGTATTTGAAACATAAAAAATGGGGTTTTCTTTGTGCATTTGGTCTCTAATTTTGTCGTCTCTAACGTCCGCGGCTTTCAGCGCCACCCCGCGAAGGCCGGTAGATGTACCTTTCGGTCAAAACTATGTGCCCACTTGGGCTTTTGATCATATCAAATACTTTAATGAAGGTTCAGAGATTGAACTTCTTCTTGATAAATACACTGGTACGTATACTACATGTTCCTTAATTAATTTCCATGTAGAACAAAATTCAATTGATATATGGCTTATTGGTTAATTTAATTATAAACACGATATATTATTGGTCATGTTTAATTTAGTTATACAATTTTTGAATAGGTACTGGCTTCCAATCTAAAGGATCATACTTGTTTGGGCACTTCAGCATGAACATAAAGATGGTTCCTGGTGATTCAGCTGGCACAGTCACTGCTTTCTATGTATGCACAAAAATTATTTTATGAAAAATATATTTTATTTGATTTTAAATTTTATGTTTGAATTGATCCAATTTTGTAGTGAGATTAATTCTATAGTTTATGTGTTTGTAACTTGTATTGAATGTAACATTTGGTAATTATATATATGAACTAAATATTGCAGTTATCTTCCCAAAATGCGGAACATGATGAAATAGATTTTGAGTTTTTGGGTAATCGAACAGGACAACCTTATATTTTACAAACAAATGTGTTCACCGGAGGCCAAGGTAATAGAGAACAAAGAATCTTTCTCTGGTTTGATCCTACAAAAGCCTACCATAGATACTCCGTTCTATGGAACATGTATCAAATTGTGTAAGTTACTAACCCAAAGTTTTCATAAATGTTCTTTGTTGTTGTAGATAAAAAGATACTAACACGGTCCATGCTTTGACTTGGAGTTTAAAAGTCTTTCTTAATAGGATGACTAAAATCGCATGGCTATGTGAATTACAGCTGTCAAAACAGGCGGTCCGGCCCATTTAGGGCCGGTCCTAACGGGCTTTGGGCCGGACCAAAAAGCCCCGGTTAGAAAACGGATTTGAAATATACTACCCGAACCCGGCCCTACACGGGCCGCGGGCTTAACGGGCCAGCCTGTATTAAAAATTACATTTTTTAAAATTAAAAAAAAGTACTATAAAATACTCCTATAATTTTTTTATAAATGATATTTTTAATATGTTTAAATAATGCCCAACACAAAAATAAACTGTAAACATTTTCGTACAAATGTCAAAAACTAAAACGGTGAGGAAAACAATTTAAATAATTTAGATATGTTATGGTTACTGATATTTATATATTCAATCTTTAAAATAATAAATAACGAAACGAATAAATATAATTTTATATTACATTTATATTTGTGTTAATTTATTGAATTTTCACTTTTATTTTTTACTTTGATAATCAATTAAGTAAAGAATTATTTGAAAAATATATATAATTTATAGGATTTTTTTTGTTATGGGGCTAACGGGCTACCCGTGGCCTGTTCGGACTAGCCCTAACAGGTATCGGGCTTTTTAAGACCGGACTAAAAAACCCTATTAAAATTCGAGCTCAATTTTTAAGGCTCAAGCCCTATAATTAATCGGGCTAAACAGGCTGGGTCCGGCCCGTTTTGACAGTTGTAATGTGAATATTGAATTACTGTGACCCATATATAGAATCGAATCAACTAGTTGAGACTATACTCAACACTTATATATAAGACTGAAATTTATTTATTTAGAGATGTCACGTGCACAAAATTGATAAGTTGAAGCGTGTGTTAGCTTCAATTGTGTTGACTAAATCATGATATTAAAAAAATTGATAGCAATATTAAATTTGTTAGTTATTTACATTGCTTATAGTAATATTTATGATGAGTAAACTAAATATCTTAATAAGAAAAATTCACATATGTATGTGTAGGTTCTTTGTGGACAATATCCCAATCAGGGTGTTCAAGAACAGCAAGAAATTAGGAGTGAAATTTCCATTTGATCAACCAATGAAGGTTTACAACAGTTTATGGAATGCAGATGATTGGGCAACAAGGGGTGGATTAGAAAAAACAGATTGGTCAAAAGCACCATTCATAGCAGGTTACAAAAGTTTCCACATTGATGGTTGTGAAACCTCAGTTAATGCAAAGTACTGTGCAAAACAAGGTAGAAAATGGTGGAATCAACCTGAATTTCGTGACCTTGATGCTGCTCAATGGAAAAGGATAAAGTGGGTTCGTAAGAAATTTACCATTTATAATTACTGTACTGATAGAAACCGTTTCCCTCAGATACCCCCTGAATGTAGAAGAGACCGTGACATTTAAATTTTTTATATACTATGTATGTAATTTTATTATTGCTCTACCATAAATTTTATCTTGTATTTATTTGTATCATTATTTATAGCCACCGTATATTAATACTTGAACTATGTAATAAGGAATTGAGGTTATAAATCCAGTGGAGCCTCTATGTATCTTCATTCTATATAGATTTGTCAATTTCAATGATAATAACAACAGTTTGTTACATCCATTTCTGATCTCTCGAGGCCTTTTCCTGGTTATTTTAGGAGGAATTCACTATGATCTTGAGACTTCAAGTATGTAGCAGGACGAATTTTTAATAAAATAATAATACACACGGGTGAAGTTTTTCAAAATGAATTCCTCCTAAAATAAGAGCAAATTAGATTGTCAGAGGTATTTCAAAATATAAAACACACCCTCTCCAGTTTTCAAAATGCACCCACCTCCTCATTTTAACAACGTCAAATTGCAGGTAGTTAAATAAGAATAAATTATACAACTATAAGCACTTATACAATACTGTTTCAAAAAAACAAAAAAAACACTTATACAATAAATGTGGCCTAAGTAACATTAGCGGAGATCATATGCTAGCTCTACGGTATAGCCTTGTCGGTCATCCCATAAAATCACTTGATATGCTACAACTTCATCATAAATGAGAGTTTTGACACAATTCATTTCATACAATAATTGTTCTTTATCGCTTAATAATTCATAAACCATTTAGCGTCATTTGTTTTTCAATGTACATTTGGGGTCAATCACCCCCCCCTAAATGTATTGGTTAAGGATTTAAAAAGGGAAACAATTGATAATTATTATGTAGAAAAAGTTGATTTTTTATGTTGCGATATGTTGAATACATAAACCACAAGACAAAAATTTTACTTTAAACTTCTTGTTAAGTGTATCAAAGTGTATCCTTTTGAGAATTTGTAAACCTCATATGTAACTCTTCTTGTCTATAGGAAAATGCTACGTTTCCCGACAAATAACTTCCCGAAACTATCACGATAGTGTTAATTAACCGTGTGGGCCACATATTGTGCTTTCCATCAACCCATGTATTGTTATAAGGAACCAAATCCAACGGTTACCATACATTCATGATTTTTTTCATGATGAATTCCTTCGCTGGAAATAGCATCATTGTAGTCTATATGTGCGAGAGTAAAGTTAATAAATCCTTTTCGAATATTGCTCCATTTTTCGTCACTTGTCGAAATCCTTGTAGTAAGTGTAAATATACATATTCATGAGTTTTGTTAACACATGGTGATCAGAGTTGGTTTGTGTCGAACAACAATCGTCAAGATAAAAATTGGGTCTATTTGCAAGCACTTGGACACTCAAATCATTATGTGAGCAAAAGAGTGAGAGGTAAAAATTGATGGAAGTTACGTACCTTGTATTGGTGATGATGAGTGTCTTTTATAGATGTGAGAATGGAGTTGTTTGACAGTTGATGGAAAGTCGTTTTAAATGGCATGCCATCAATGTTGATCTCGCGTCCGTTATGTGTCGTTGAGGCGTAACAGAGCGAAAGATCTTCAATTAGTCATTTGAAACAATGATGAGGTGAAAGAGATGCAAACCTCACTAGAATTGACCTAGTAATATGTACGGACCATAGCACATTTGGACATGAAAATAACTCGTACATTTTTATTTTTTTATTTGAACAAAATTAATTGCATTTCATTTAAGATTAACTAGGCAATGCAAGAAGGTACTACAGACGATAACTAGCTTTTCTATTTCACAAAATTAGTAATATATTTAGGTTGGCCAAAAGATCAAAGAAGATGTCTACAAGATGTGATAATGGACCCAAATTCAGAGTTATCATCAAGAATGGTACGTATATACATCGACTATACTACTTTAACATCAAGTTCAAAACTAACATCTAGGGGACCCAATTCAGCTGTCCATTTGTTAGAGTACCAAATACTTAATGCCTTGCTCTATTTTCATATGATTTCTATTCTTTTCATAAGGTATTTCTATAATATATTTCTATCTGAATTGGTTGTGTAAAAGAGGCTATATGGTTAGGGTAGGTCGTTGTGGATCATGTAGGGAATCCTTCTTAATTATCTTCATCCACTAAGCTGCCATTTTCTTAGCCAAAGCCAAAGTCATCTAGCTTAGTAACCCACATGTACAAGCTTAGCATCATCTTTATAACATAACACATGAGAAGATCCTTTTGATGGTAAGACTCAAATTGACACTAGGGGACTCGAGAGTGTATACATTGGATTTGTAAATTGTGTATATAATTAAGTTAAGTTAATCATTTATGAGATCCCATCATTTACATATGCATGTTAGTTGTAGTTGAAATTAATTATTTGCGATTATTATACTTATTTTTGCAGGTTTTATCCTTATCAAAGGATTGTTCCATCTATTACGCAACTACTCGAAAGCAAGTTTGATGAGCCTCGTTATTGATGCAATATGTCATTTGATACAATGAAGGAGCACTTTAAGTTTCAAAATATAATATATATGCATCATGTACGTGGATTTGTCATTTTCACTTGGTTAGGAGAGAAAATAAAAGAAAAATGAAAGTGGGGATTAATATTCATTTTCAAATTACTAGACGTGTTCATTATTTTTTCCTAAACATACCCATAATTAATACAACTAATTTGTTTCGAAATATGAAAAATCAAATTTAATACATATAAATAAAAGGGCAATTTGATAATATTAACACACAAAATAGACAAATTATTATACTAACAACTTTTCTTAAAAAATGTAAGGAAAAAAAAATGCAAATGGTACTTACATATCATATAATATTCTGCAAGATATCGGATATTCACATTTTTATTGTAAAAATGTTGTACTCAAATTGGGAAATGATTAATGATTAGCTAGTTACTAGCACTTAGCTGTAAAATATATTGAATAATAATAAACTTTCAATAGGGTCCCAATATAATTTGTTCCAACACTAAAATCATAACAAAAAACCCTACACGATTCTTGCCTCCCACCCCCCAAGAGAAATTATTAAATGAAGAAGATAAGTATATAAAGAAAGAGAGAGGAACATGGGTCTATAACCCTTTTACTCAAGGTCTTAGCCTTATATATACCCAAGTCTTTAGCCACACTTTTCACAACTTGAAAACAAGACATCAAAATGAGTTCTTCATTTTGGACCCTTTGTTTGATCTTAACATCACTAGTTTGTTCTTCACTATGTGCTCCTCCAAGGAAGCCAGTTGATGTACCATTTGGCAGAAACTATTATCCCACTTGGGCTTTTGATCATATCAAATACTTCAATGGTGGTTCTGAGATTCAGCTTCATCTTGATAAGTACACTGGTTAGTGTTTAACAAACTTGATAACTTTTCTATTTAGCTTTTGCTCGGATAAACAACTTAATTTACAACTTATAATATAAATATTTATCATGATAAGCGCTTGTGTATAAGCTATGTGAACATATCATAAATGCTTATGCTAGTAGATACGCTATAATATATATGTCAATCCATGCCCTTAGTTTTAAACTTGTACTACATTGTTTCTTTTTCTAACTACTTTTTTAACAGGTACTGGTTTTCAATCCAAAGGTTCATACTTGTTTGGTCATTTCAGTATGAACATTAAGATGGTTCCTGGTGATTCAGCTGGAACCGTAACTGCTTTCTATGTATGCATGTGCCTAACAAATTAAAACTTTTTCCTTTTGTTCCTATTTTTAGTATTTTGTTGTAATGGCCTTTTTTGTTATTACATTACAGTTATCTTCGCAAAATGCTGAGCATGATGAGATAGATTTTGAGTTCTTGGGGAACAGAACAGGACAACCTTACATTTTACAAACAAATGTGTTCACTGGTGGACAAGGTAACAAAGAACAAAGGATCTTTCTCTGGTTTGATCCAACAAAGGAGTTTCACAGATACTCTATTCTATGGAACATGTACCAAATTGTGTAAGTAGTACTTGATTCAACTATTGTGTCATTCAAAACTATTTTGGTCCAAATTTCAGTAACTAATTAATATTTTAAAACTACGATGGGTTTGTAGGTTTTTTGTTGATGATGTTCCAATAAGAGTGTTCAAAAACAGCAAGGACTTAGGAGTAAAATTCCCATTTGACCAACCAATGAAAATATACAACAGTTTATGGAATGCAGATGATTGGGCCACAAGAGGTGGTTTGGAGAAAACAGATTGGTCCAAAGCACCATTCATAGCAGGCTACAAAGGCTTCCACATTGATGGTTGTGAATCATCTGTTAATGCAAAGTTCTGTGCAACACAAGGCAAAAGATGGTGGGATCAACCTGAATTTCGTGATCTTGATGCTGCTCAATGGCGTAGACTAAGATGGGTGCGTCAAAAATACACAATTTACAACTATTGCACTGATAGAAAACGTTTGCCTCAAGTTCCACCAGAATGCAAAAGAGACCAGGACATTTAAACTTTCATCATGTGATATATGATACTCTATTTGTGTTGTTATTTGCTCTCTCATTATATGCTATTAACACTGTGTCACATTCCTTAAAAAAAAAAGCACTGTCACATTGTTGTCACATATATAAGACAATTTCCCATCTACTTGTATTACATATTTATTGTATCATTATTTATTGCAACTATTGGTCCATCGAGTTATGTAAATTGAGAAGTGGTGTTACGTATTTGTAATTTTATTTTATTCAATCTCATATTATAATTATGATAATAATAATAATTTCACAATATCAATGTCTTTTTTATTCACATCTACTATGTGTGTCTTTTTTTTTCTACGGGCCAAAAATTCATTCCTTAAAGTAAATAAGTGAAAAATTCAGGGTTGAAAATATCTTTAATACAATATTTTTCACAATATTAATATTATATAGTGACTCGAATGAGAAAATTATAGGAACTAAAACAAAACAACAATAACTACTTATATCACATTTTCAAATACTAAAGACAAAAAAAGTACTTTTAAAAATTTAGAAAAAGATGATTAATAATGAATAGTTATAATATTTTTTTATCGGAACTAGTAAAGTATTCAAAAAGACCTGGATAAGATGATAAGAAATCTTTTTCAATTTAACGAAAGGTTTGAGTTCAATCTTAAGGTTTTTCGTAAGTTAAAAGATGATTCAATCTTGAGGTTTTTCTTAATACCATTTCTATCTAAATGATTCGTGATCATCTCCTAGCTAAATGATTCACGAATTAGTTAGGAGATAATTCAATCTTGAGGTTTTTCTTAAGTTAGAAATTAATTTAAGAAAGAAATTATAATTAGAGTTTCACGATTTTCATCACGTTTATTTAAAAAGGCTCACTAACAATCAAATTCAGATTTCTCTATTAACCAATTGATTTGTGAATAAACATAGAGTGGGTATTAGAGAGGTTGTTCAGAAGAGAATGTTGCTAACATTACTCTTTCAATAATTGATTAACGGTCATTCAAATCACATGCATCATTTCACAATGCACCTACCGCAAGAAACATAAGCCACCAAAATGAATTAACAATAATTTTCACCAATATACTTTTTGTGGATTTTTATTTTTTTTTAACAATTGTGGAAAATTTTCTTGAGGCCCGAAATCATTGTAAAAAGTAACAAAGTCGATGTTAGGCCAACATTTTCCGCATATGATTAAAGTATCATCAAACTGTAGGAGAGACCCTCTAAAATTGCCCCCTTCACCAATTGAAAAACTTTAAAAACATCCACTTTATTTGCCGCTTTTAACATTGAGTTAAGACCCTCATCAACGCCTAAATAAAACATAATGGGACAAGAGGATCCCATTGACTTTATCCTATTCACAATCAGAATTTTTCAATAGAGCTTTCATTCACAAGGACTAAGGCGTTGACTGGGCTAACACATTCTATGATTCATTTTCATCATCTAAACAAGAAGTTTATGCTCTTCATCACCAAATTCAAGTATCCCAATCATATGACGAATAAATTGTTATAGTATAACTTCCAACACTTTGGGTAGCACTTTATAAACACATCCAACCAAAGAGATATGAATGATCTCATTGAAGTTACAATTCAAACATTTGACCAATCTTTCCAAAGTGTGAAATTCATGTTTGAATCACATTATTTCCATCTTGATGTCATTCCCAAAACTCCTTCACTAAACCAAAATTATCTCCATTTGGACCTAAGTTCTTAAGGTTATGACAATCTCAAACCGGTCGATGCACTTCAACCTCATTGAACTGTTTTTCCAATTATTCTCCATCAGCTTGATATAAGGATTTGTAATTCAGGTTTTCCAAGTCAAGCACCCTGCTATATCCGCTCGAAAAATGATATTCATAAGTGTTCAAACACCGTACTACAAATCACAAATAGGAATTGTAGTTTTTGACTTCAAACCTAATTTTACACTTAATTTTATTGTGCAACTCATTTTTACGAATATATATCCAAACAAAAAAAAATTGATATCAAACTTACTTTTAATTAAAATCAATTTTCTCACCGCATAACCAAAATATACACGAAGTGGGTAATAAATACATTGTAAAAAATATTAACATTTTTATTGTAAAAATATTGTACTCTAATTGGCAAATAATAGATGATTAGCTAATTAACAGAGAAGATTGAAGAATAATAAACGTGTAACAGGGTCCCAATATCAGTTGGTTCCAACACTAAAATCGTAACAAAGCCTAATACATGATATATGCCTCCCACCCTCCAAGAAAAAAATATTAAAAGAAGAAGATAAGTATAAAGAAAGAGAGAGGAACATGGGTCTATAACCCTTTTACCAAAGGTCTTAGGCTTATATATACCCAAGTCTTAGCCACAAACTTTTCACAACTTGAAAACAACACTCCAAAATGAGTTCTTCATTTTGGACCCTTTGTTTGATTTTAGCTTCACTAGTTTGTTCTTCATTCTGTGCTCCTCCAAGGAAGCCAGTTGATGTACCATTTGGTAGAAACTATTATCCCACCTGGGCTTTTGATCATATCAAATACTTCAATGGTGGTTCTGAGATTCAGCTTCATCTTGATAAGTACACTGGTTAGTGCTTAACAAACTTCATAACTTTCCTATTTAGGAAATGTTTGTATAAATAACTTAATATGTAGCTTATAATGTTAGTTTTTATCATGGTAAGTCCTCATGTACACACTATTTTTATAAAATAATGTTTCTTACTCTTAAACCAGTTGCTTACTATATTGTTCATTTTTCTAACTACTTTTGTAACAGGTACTGGTTTTCAGTCCAAAGGTTCATACTTGTTTGGTCATTTCAGTATGAACATTAAGATGGTTCCTGGTGATTCAGCTGGAACAGTCACTGCTTTCTATGTATGTACAATTTTTTTTCAAGGTTTTCAATTTTGTTTCTATTTTTAGTAACTTTTTGTGATAATCTTTGTTGGTACTTTGCAGTTATCTTCACAAAATGCTGAGCATGATGAAATAGATTTTGAGTTCTTGGGGAACAGAACAGGACAACCTTATATTTTACAAACAAATGTGTTCACTGGTGGACAAGGTAACAAAGAACAAAGGATCTTTCTTTGGTTTGATCCTACAAAGGAGTTTCACAGATACTCCATTCTATGGAACATGTACCAGATTGTGTAAGTACATAACTCAACTGTTGTGCCAATAGTCACCTAATCTTAAATAATCTTGCATACCCTTTTCACCATTCCATTACACACCCCTAAAATTTAGTTCCTTCTTAGATTTATAAAGTGCATCTTGAAAATTACTCGAGTTTGATGAAAAACTAGTCTCATCCTGATTTTGTTGTAAGTAAGAACTAGCTTTTGTTAAAATGAAACTAATAAAGTACTTGGTATATTTTAAATTATAAATATCACTATTCTTGACAAAATCTTTTTTTTTTTTATAAGAAATGGTAAAAAAATGTAAAATTGAAAATATATTATTATGGAGAGAATGAATGACATAAAAGGGTACTTCAATGAGAAAAACTAACTAGTGTACTAAATAACTAGTATAAAATATCTATTATCATAGTCAAATGCAATTGTATTGGGCAAAGACATCAAAAAGGGGTGAAAATATCTTATCATATACTAAATAACTTTCAGTAACTAATTTATTTTAACTATGATTGTTTTGCAGGTTTTTTGTAGATGATGTACCAATCAGGGTGTTCAAGAACAGCAAGGACTTAGGAGTGAAATTTCCATTTGACCAACCAATGAAGATATACAACAGTTTATGGAATGCTGATGATTGGGCAACAAGGGGTGGATTAGAGAAAACTGATTGGTCAAAAGCACCATTCATAGCAGGCTACAAAAGTTTCCACATTGATGGTTGTGAATCATCTGTTCAAGCTAAATTCTGTGCAACACAAGGCAAAAGATGGTGGGATCAACCCGAATTTCGTGATCTTGATGCTGCTCAATGGCGCAGACTAAGATGGGTGCGCCAAAAATACACCATTTATAACTATTGCACTGATAGGAAACGTTTGCCTCAAATTCCACCTGAATGCAAAAGAGACCGTGACATATAAATTTTCATCATATGATATGATACTTTATTTGTATTATTTGCTATCTCATTTATATTATATGCTTTCAACACCATTTCACATTGTTGTCACGCATTCAAGACAATTTCATATCTAATATTTCCTTGTATTAGACATATAATCATTATCATTATTTATTGCCACTATTGTTCCATCGAGTTCTGTATATTGAGAAGTTAAGTTATGTATTTGTAATTTTTTTTTATTTTACACATTCTCATATAATATCATATAATAAAAAAAACAATAATAATTTCACATATACTATTAATAATGCTTTTATTTATTTTATTGGGGTGTGCTAATAATGGCAAGTGCTAAAGAACCAGTTGTAATTTGCATAGGTCTGTGTTGTTTTTTGAATTTGTAGATCTGTGTTCTGATCCAATGGTCCCATAGTAGAAAGTAGTGATGTGTTGTTGTTGAAAATTGGGACAAAAAAGACACTAGACCTTTAAACGTGGCTCCACTGAGCACTAGGCATGTGAACTGCATAGGAGCAGTTGCACAGTGAGTAATTTTCATGGCACATAAATAATATATCACAATTTAATAATATTAGGCTTCAATCTTAGGTCGATTTTAGAGCTTTATTATTCGAAGTTTTTGGCTTTGGCACGTGTGCTCATGTGTTTTAATGTGCCTAATGTCTTAAAGAAAGCATGTAGTTTGTTAATGGAGCATAACATGGTTGGATCATGGATATTGATGATAATAATGAAATTGGATTAGTTATTAATTTGACAGGTACCACAGAAAATGATAGTACCGCCAATGTCTTGCATTGTTTCAAGCCGTAATGGACGGTTTAAAGAGCTAAAATGTGCCAATGTGATTAACAGCACATTTGATATGGATCTATTTTTGAACTTCTACATTACTTACGTGAGAATAATACAAAAAATTGAAACAAATACAAAAGGTTCTAAAAAAAATAATAGATAAATTAAAGTAAAGTACATAAAGAATATATATGAAATGATTATAGAATACGATCGATATTTGTATCTATGTCTATAATGATAGAGTGGCTATTGTAGTTATCCAATTATTCAAATCTTAAATTTACATTTACAGTGTTTAAATATTATTCGTACTACAATTTACAAGTTAGTAAATATGAGCCATATACGGTATGACCCATACTCAACAAACTTCTACCTTACCTAGGTGAGAATTCAAATATCATTAAAGCTACTTATAACTAAAATTTTGTTTGGTGGACATACATACCTTCTTTTAGAAGATTTCTCAATGTCTAGAAATTGGTTAAGTAGTTGCAGCTAAGTAAATTTGCTTTGTTTTAATTTGTGAAGTGGTCTTTGACAAAGCAAATCAAGTTCGTTGGATTGACCTGTTTAACAAATTATTTTAAATGAGGTAAAATTTTCAACTCGATCATTTAAGTTGACAGACTGACTTCATTTAACCGGTTGAAAAACAGAACAGTAATACAAGTCGATTTAAAAAAAAAAATTGTTCGAGTTGACCCCTTGTCACATCTCAAGTCTAATGACTTATCATAAATTTTACAAACCATTTTAATAATCAAAATTATCAAAACCTTCTTAAAATCATTTTTTTAACCCCTAACATGCAATTTTTTTTGGCAGAGGTTGAAGTTAAAAAATGAAACAGCAAAGTAATATCTTCTGTAAATAGCTGCAGAAAGAGTTTTGGAATCTTTTGTAAATCATGGCCATAAGCGTGTAAACATATGAGGGTTATTTTCAAAGTAAACAAAAATCGACCACGTGATTGATGAATTTTTCTTACTATAAAGTTTTGATTCAATTCATGGACATTGTTGATGAGGACTTGTCTGCCACCTTATCTTATTTTACCTTCAAAAATCATTGTGGACCATAGTTTGACTCCTTATTACCTTTTTCACGTTTGAAAAAAGTGCCTTGTAGTAGTAAAACATGGCGGTGCCACACAAAAAACAAAATTTTGGAGTATGGGTTCAAGGGTCATATTCACAATTGAATGTTACAATAATTTATGTAATCTTATTTCATGCCAAATTACCAAATTACTTGTTTGGTAACTTGTCGGTGCACTAGGAGTCTAGGACGTTATATAGTAACATAAAAAAAAAAAATAAAAACCATAAAAAAAAAAAAAGTTAAATTGGTTAGTGTTGCATTTGAAAATTTGTAGTTTGATGTTTTGAAATTCAAACTATAGAGGAAAAAAGTTATACATAATTTAATATGATTTGATTGTTGATACTATGACATGTATATCATGTAAATTTATTTATTTTAATTGAGAAGCTCTCTTCTATTTTATGGATGGTCCCTTTTACTCATACTTTGAAAGAAAACAATGAAAGTATTGATTGATAAACTAAATTTGATGTTACTGATGTCGACTCTTTTGAAGATGTGAATTTTCGCTCCTCCTTAGTTAGATATTATTATGCTTGTAGACGTATTTATACAAATGAGTTATTGGTTTGTTTTTCTTGTCGTTTATTTTCCTTTTAATAAAAAAGTAGATTTTATTTAGATATTTGTGAAGATGATATTGAAAATTATACTATCACATATTTAAATGTAGATATCTTGTTAAATATGTGAAGAAAGGTCCTCATTTTTAAGTTCTTGTTTAAATTGTGAAGAAACTAAAGATTAGCCAAATTTATTCTAAACTTGTTAAAAATAACAATCTTAACCATGTTCTATTTTTAGTGCATAATAACTGATAAGTTTAAATTTAAAATCTCGTAGACTACACTTCAATACAATCAATTATAAGCAAAGAGATTAGGCATGCATGTACTACGTATGGACCAAACAATATTGATGATCAAAATTCAACAGCAAACCAAGTAGTATGCAATAAGAGACCAAATCAAGAACCATGCAACGTATCCACTGTTGAAGGATGTATGGTTGAGAAAGATTAGGTCCAGCTGTTGGTGAGGGTGTAAATATGAAGTCTAATGTGTCAGCTTTTGTTTGATAATAATGCATCCCTGAGGTCTGAATCTGAGATACGCACGCATATTCATTCCTTATCTCTTGAGATATATCAAATCAGAGTCTATCTGTCACGTGCTACCTGTGGAACAAGAACCACATATTTGGCTTACACACCATACAAATGAAATGACCAAAAATATTTGGCTTACTGGCTGTTCGTATCTTTTTTTTGTTTTTTCATTTAGTGGCGCAAAATGATATAGAAAATATGATGGACAACTAATTATTGTTAGAAAATATCAGTAAGGTTCACAATAGAGAAATTCTCTCATCAAAAAAATTATAATAGGGAAATACATAAATAAGAAGTAACTGGATTGTATTGATTAAATGTAAAGTTACAAATGCTTGTCTATACACCTAAAGATAAATTACTTTGTTATTTTAGAATCAAGCCAATTTCCATCGACCAATGAAAGGTTAGACAAATGCAAATACATATAGAAAACGAGTAAGTCGAGTCTACCTAAGTGTACACAAATAGTGGAGATGTGGGAATTAATGGTTTATAGCGCCACTAACCAAAGAAAGTTTAAGAGTAAGGAGTCGTTTACTAAGGAAGTTAGGCACATGTGGATAAGCTCAACGAAAAAATGTCGTGAAAGTAAGGAATCGAGGAAGACGTAGGGTGCCATGTATCCCTTACAACGGGAGTATTCACGCATTATCTGTTTTGGCAAGTATGAAAAAATGTTTGTCGATAAATACTTGACTTGTAAAAAACATAGACCAACAAAATCAATTAAACAAACTATTTTACGCATTTGAATTCATTTACCTTTCTATATTTATCTTTTATTTTTATGCATTTCTTGGTTCAGTAATTCAAACACCTCAAAACAATTGTACTTAACACTCTTTTGATTTTCGATTAAAACTATGGCCGACCTTCGACATTTCGATGAGGTTCTCAATTAATATTCACCAAGGGACTTGTTGGATTGACCGGGGACACTAGGAGTCGAATCTAGAGTGTTAGACATGATGTTCTTAGGTGATGAAGGTGAAGGTGAACTAGAAGAATAAGAGTAGAAAGTGGTTTCAACTTAAGGTATTAGTGATCAGGTAATTGAATCACTAATTCAAAGAAAAATACCAATCCTTGAAGTACAAGACCCATTAGTCAAAGTTAACCTGGAAATCTCAAACGAAGCTAGGATGACTAAGATCAGTGGATTGTTGATTGAGGAAGAAACTACATAGTCTCTTGGGCGAAACCAACTTCCTAAGGATATGTCCAATTGGGCTGACAAGATGAATGCATTTTCAACATTGTTAAAGATGAAGGATTCATATGAGCTTAACCTTTTTCTTATTTTTATAGATTTTAATCTTCATACACTGCCCTGCAAAAAAGGTACATTATTATCCACAAATTATCAACATTCATTGTGTGATTTTAGAAGTAATTATAATTTAAATAATATAATTGTAATGATCAGATACATGATTGATAGACGGTGTAAAAACTTTTTTAAACACGTGTTCAATCAAATAATGCCAAATAGATATTTGTAGAGATATTTTATGAACTAACTTAAAAAAATGCATCATATAACAATGTGATCGGATGCATGTGTAGAAAAAGTTTGCACAATCAGTGTATATAATTTAAAGAGTAATATAAAAAGAGATTGATAATTTAAGATTAAGTTAATGCTTTGAAAGTATCAATTAAAATTTTGAAAAAGAAAACACAAAACTAATTTGGTAGCTAAAAATGAAAATAATTCTCATATATAATGTATATATAAACCATTATTTACACTTGAATAGAAGGCAAGCGGGCAACAAGTTGCGCCGCTAGACCTTTTTGGATGGCAAAACCAATCCTCGTGAACACAACCAATTCTCATAGAAAAAATTCATTCTCCATAACTTCCCTCAATCCATTCCTAGTCGAGTGTTTGTATAATAATTGTCTGAACCTGGTGGCTGAAATGAAAAAGAAACTTAATTTATTACAGTAACCATTATTTTGAGTGTTCATTTCACTAGTGTATGTTCTATGTAATGTAATATATGTCTAGGTTTTATTGTATCTAGGAGCAGCTAGTGAATTTGTAACAATTGTATTAATCATCAAGCTGTAATGTTGTATGTTCAACTAATGTTGCCAGTTTTCAATCTATTTCCATGTTCATATTGATGACTGATGAGTAGTTTTTGCACGAATTACTGGTTTATGTGACACAGCATGATTTTCATTACACACATTGTCATACAAGTCATCTTTGAGAACATGGCAATAGGTCTCTAGCATGTCATCTTTTCACATTGTCATTTATTTGAGGATTGGTACTTCAAAATGCTCTTTTATTAAATGCCCCTATTGTATAGGTGTTCTTTCATTTTTTTTGTTATGAATTTAAAGGTACTCACTTTTTTTCTGTGAAGTGGTCATTTTTGTTGGTTTATCCCTTTTTCAGATTGTGGCAGCAACATGGGTTTGAATTTGGCTTTGTTTGTCAGTCTCATCAGCTAGCCACTCTTGGAGTCTTCGTACAAGTTGAAGATACAAGACAATTACACTATAGTTAATCAACTATAGTTAGTTGATAGGTTAACTAGAATTAGAAGCTTATTTTAGAGTTGGTTACTCCAACTGATCTCTATATAGAGTAACATCCATTGTACTCATTAATCATCCTTTATCAATCTATTCATTCTACTTTGAATTTCTATGAATATCTCCCACATAAGTACTCATATGCATGTATTTTTCCTGATCATTTTGATCTTCTTCCTTGTTGATTAAAGCAACTAAAACAAGACTCGATTTGATAATGTCAGATTTTTAAACTTATAACTTATAAGTGCATATGTCAAAAATGATTCGCTTGGTAACGTTTTCTCTTACGAGCTTACAGCTTATTTTTATTAGTTTATAGCTTATTTTGATAAGCTTATTCAATTAGCTTATAAAGTTATAACTTTTTTTTCTCTCTATTTCATCCATCTTGTTTGAAAACAAATATATTTTTATTGAACATATCTTTTTTGTAATTTCATATTTATAAACTAGTTCAAAAACTAATTTTATCAAAAATATATATTCAATCAACTAACTTATCTAATATAAATTAACTTTTAATTTTTGAGTTCATCCATTATAAATTAACTTCTGCTTATCAGCTATCCTCTATTTTTTTTATATTCAAAACATAGCCTTTGTCAATCACTCTATAATGAACATTTTGTTTTGATTCACTTCAATTATTTGCTATAACTTCTAAAAGGAACAATCCAACAGGTAAAAAACAAAACAATCTGAAACTGGTTTGTATCATGACAATGCTTGATAGCATGTATGTTTCATTTAACTTGTGATAACAAGATAAATATAACAACATTTTAGCATGATTTCTCACACATAATCAACTTTACTCTCAGTCCTCCTGGTTGAGAAGTAGACTAGTGGAGAGGTTTTTTACAGTGCTCATGCCTAAGAGCAATTAGAAGAATTAAAAAAATGGAAGGAACTAGACTATGAATGATTTTCATCATGAAAAACCAACTGAACTAAGGGGGAGGTATTGGATTAGGATTCTAAGGGATTTTAAAAGAATTTTTAATTATGAAAAAGTTTTGTGGAATTCAATCAAGACTCTTTGCAATTTAAAAAAAGTCTTGTGGTATTCAATTAAAACTCTTTGTCATTTTAAAAAAGTTTTGAGGTATACAATCAAGACTTTTCATCACTTAAAAAAAGTCTCATGGTATTCAAAATCATTCAAATTTTGAAGGATTGTTTAATAAATTGGATTTTGGTGGATTTTGTGGGATTTTCTAGTGAAATTTTAACAAGAAAAAGTCTTCCATGAAGACATGAGATTTCTTGAGATTGTTTTTCTTTTAAAAGTTTAATATCTCTTTCTTATCCCTTCTCTCTCTCACTCTCTCTCTCTCTCTCCCTTCTCTCTTCGTCTCTCTCTTCTACCTTCTCTCTCTCTCCTCTCTTCCCCCTCTCTCTCCCTCTCTTTATCTATTGAAAATATTATGATAGAGAGTGTGTTGTAATCATTTTTTTTTTCAATGAGTCTTTAAAATTCATAAAATCCTTTAAAATCTTATGATGTAAATCTATTGAAATCCAAATTGAAAATCCTGATAGTCTTTTAAAATCATGAAAGTCATTAAAATCCTACAAAATCTTTTAAAATCTTTGAGAATTTTTTAAGAAAAAATTGTCCTTTAAAATCTTAATCCAATACAAAGTATAAAAAAGATACAGATGCAAACATTTTGAGAATCTAAAGCCTCTTGCTGCTGCCATTCATCCATCTACACCAAAGCCATCAACTGCTTGAATGCTGAGCAATCATGGGTCAGTACTCACCTGACTGAGGTTAACATTTTCAGGACAACCCTCAATGACCAAGTATTCGAGGGTAGTGAAGCGATGCATGTCACTTGGAAGACTCGACAGTTGAGGACAATCAAAAATTAGGAGCCTCTTAAGACGAGTCATTGTTGTTAGACACTCGGGAAGGATCATAAGATTGAGAAATTCGTAGATTAGTAAGGTCTCTAAAGTATCTACGGCATCTTCAATCCAACTAGGAAATTTTTGAAGCCTTGTAAGTTTCCAGATAGATAAATGTTTCATCATCAATCTTTGGATTGGTCTTTCATTGTACAATGATAGGTTTATCATCTAACAGTCTGAAATTATCAAATCCTGTAATTTAGGAAAAATAAAAAGAGGTAAGGACTCTAGGCTACCACATGAAAGAATAGTCAATTTTTCAAGAGAAGTGATTCTTTGTGCTTGGCTGAATAGAAACTTCATATTCTCACAATCACAAAAAGACAGAACTTGAAGATGGTTCAAGTTTTCAAATTTTGTAAGTGACATAACTGATTGCTTTGTTGTTATGTACAGTTCTCGAAGGCTAATCAACATCCCTAACCCTCGAGGCGATGTTTCAAGCTCCGTGCATCCAATGAGTCTCAAAACTTGCAAATTATGAAGTTTGCAAATAGAACAGGGAAGTCTTCTGATTTTGCGATTATTGATAATGTTGAGAACTCGCAAATGCTCCAATTTAGCAATCAAATTAGGTAGGGTATCAAAGGAAGAATCTCGTAAACCTAAATATCGTAAGTATTTGTATCTTGATATCCATGTGTTCAGCAAAGTTTGACTATCAAGGCCCACTCCTTTCATGGGAAATAAAGTAGTTCTCAAACTTTTGGACTTGGGGAATAAACCACTGTCCAGTGAATTATTTTCGACAACTGTTATGTGTCTTGTATGTTCAGGTATATTGCTAGTATGTGAATCTACCGCTACAAACTCCTCTTTCGCAACATAAAGAGCAAGATCATGTATCAAATCATGTACTTTGAACGTGAAACAGTAGCCAAAATGTTTGAAATCTTGAAGAAACGAAGATCATCAAGAGCTGAAGATCAACAGAAGATGGAAGGCTGAAGAACTTCAAGATTTTGTTCAAATGAAGATTAAATCACGTCTGTCATTGCAGAAGATTGGGAAAATAAAACAACGGCTATTTCAAATGGATTTGAAGACATTGGATGCTTATTTCATTTGAGAGCGTTGAAAAAGGACAATTGTACGAAGTGTACAACCACTACCTCCACTACTCTGTTTTGTGTCTGCAACAGGACAAGAACAACAGCTATGCCTGCGACGGTGTTCCTCCAGACTTGGAATGAATTTGAAATTGATCATTCATAGGACAATAACCAAATCAGGCATAAGATCATTGGTGATCTGATCAAGTTTCAAACGACTGTATTTGATGTGCTGGCAATTTCCAACGTATCTTTCACACCTCTATATAAATGAGTAAAGACTTGCTGTTTGGATACTCAAGACTCATACAACAATTTTATAAGTGTCAAAACTCTGCTGAAATTATTTCACATCAAAAGTTCACTTAGAATTTCTTATCAAAGTTCAAATCTTAGAAATTCTAGAGTCTTAAGAGTCTGTATCTAATTTGCATTGTGAACACCACTGGTTGTATATCAAGTGTTCAGCCTCAAACAAATTTGTGTGTAATTCTGTTTGAATAGAAGTCTCTTGCCGTCGTGCTTGAGCATAGGAAGTCTCTTGATTGTCTTCTTGAGCATAGGAAATCTCTTGCAGTTGTGCTTGAGTAATTTGAAGTCTCTTGCTAGTTGTAGCAGTGGGCAGTTGTAATCAGATATTACATTTTAATGAACTCTCTTGGAAGTGCAAGGGGGACAGGACTACTTTCGGTTTGTGAAATGAACTATAATTGTTTTGTGTCCTTCTTCTCTCTCTGTTTTTATCCGCTGCATTTAGATTCTGATGATCACATCAGAAGCTGAAATCTATTTGTTTTTAATCAGTGACTTCAGTAGGAGAAAACGAAGAAAAAGATAACACAATTCAACCTCTTTCTTGTGTTTTTTCTCACCTTCAATTGGTATCAAACCCCCTCTTGTGTTGGAACTCAAATCCATCAAATACATCTTCAGCATCAGAGCAGATGTTTTGAATTTGCCTCAGCCATTCATGCAAGCCATGTTTTTGGTCCTTCTTATACTCAGCATCCAAAAGAAGACCTCTAACAATTGCCAGTGTCTTTGATCTCTTGTAGATCTTCATACACGCCATAGGCTCGAGAGACTTCATCATAGGCATAAGAAGCAAGCTTCCCAAACAGTGAAGTGAGACTTCATCGTATGGCAGTCTCATCAGCTAGCCACTCTTGGTACAAGTTGATGGTACAAGACACCGTTGATAATGTCAGGTTTTGAACTTATAACTTATAAGTGCATATGTCAAAAATGATTCACTTGGTAACGTTTTTCTCTTACGGGCTTACAACTTATTTTTACTAGTTTGTAGCTTATTTTGATAAGTTTATTCAATTAGCTTATAACTTATTATTTTTTCCCTTCAATCAACTAACTTATCTGATATAAACTATAAGTTAATTTATAAGCTCATTCAAAACATAGCCTTTGTCGATCACTCTATAATGGACATTATGTTTTGATTCACTTCAATTATTTGCTATAACTTCTAACTTCTAAAAGCAACAATCCAACAGGTAAAAAGCAAAACAAGCTGAAACTGGTGTGTATCATGACAATGCTTGATAGCATGTAGGTTTCATTTTACTGTTGATAAAAAGATAAACATAGCAGTATTATGTCATGGTTTCTCACACTTAATCAACTTTATTATCTACCCTCTTAGTTGAGAAGTAAACTATGAGGAGGTTTTTTTATAGTCCTTATGCCCAAGAGGAATTATAAGAATAAAAAAATGAAAGGAATTTAACAATGACATCAATTTCTTCATGAACTAACAATGATTTTTTGTAGTCCTGATATGTTATGAATTTTTATCACAGAAACCATATGGTGATTGGCAGACGGCAGTTGAAGAAGAATACGAAGATAGGATCATAAACAAATGATTTTCATCATCCTTCTTCCATGATAAACTTGTCTATTTTTAGAGCAACATGCACCACTTGATGAGAATAAACAACTTAGAACAACGGATTACATTCTTTAACGAGTTGATTCAAATGGAAAGATGTATTAATTCAGAAATAATCACATTCAATCATGAAAAATACACTTATTTTTTGGAAACGGAGAAACACTATTAATTTGAATCTCCAATACATCTCTCCCACAAAATAGAAAACCTCAAGAAGAATTTAACAATGTGCTATGGTGCATATATAGATTTGGAGGCCTAGTATCACATTTAGATTTCAAGGTAAAAGAATTTATTGCACAATGAGGAGCAAGAGAAAATTGATGGTTCTATTTCTCAATACAAGTTTCGAAAGATAAAAGAAAAATGAAGCAAGAAGTGTACAAAATTACAATGGCACATGGTACATACATATATATATAATTAGCAAATATTATTTGCCTCTCACTTCCAGTTATTGGCAACAATGTCGGCCAAATCAACAACCCTTTGTGAGTAACCCCATTCATTATCATACCAAGCAATGACCTTCACCATGTCATCTCCCATAACCATTGTCAATGACGAATCGACGGTTGAGGACACATCAGTGCACCTAAAATCTACAGACACAAGTGGCTCATCACAAACTGAGAGAATACCGCTCAGCTCCTTGGCTGCACTGTCTCTGAAAGCCTCATTCACTTCTTCAGCAAATGTCTTCTTTGAGACTTGAACAACGAGGTCAACCACCGAAACGTTTGGTGTTGGCACACGAAGTGCAATACCGTTGAGCTTGCCTTTGAGTGATGGGAGGACAAGGGCCACTGCCTTTGCTGCTCCGGTTGAAGTTGGCACAATGTTAAGAGCTGCTGCTCTTGCACGCCTTAGATCACGGTGGCTAGCATCAAGAAGCCTTTGGTCACCGGTGTAGGAGTGAGTGGTAGTCATGGTACCCTTGATGATACCTGTGATCCAATATGTCTTAATATGTTAGAAATACATAAATGCTATAAACAACTTAATTAAACGTTTGATTAAAAAGAGTTTATCATACTGGAGATTATTTATGAATAAACTTTAATGCATGGAGTACATGAAATATAAACCGAGTTTATCATAAGTTATTTTTATAAACTATAAGTATTCATATCATAAAATAACACTACTAAAAAAGCAAAAATTAGTGAGGGATATTTAGTAAGGGAAAACGTGAAATCCCTCTCTAATTCCGTCACTAAATTTTGTGACTAAGGAATTTGTGAGGAATTTCATTTTTTCCGTCACTAATTTCCCTCGCTAATTTTGCTTTTTCTAGTAGTGTAAGTTCAAATTAACTATTCCAGATGCACGACCCTGTGATATACTCTTTCCGGTTTGTATTATAAGCAAAAAGATACATGTATTTGTTAGAAAATATGGCGATAAGGTACATTACCGAATTTCTGATCAAGGACCTTGACAAAGGGAGCAAGGCAGTTAGTGGTGCAAGAAGCATTGCTAATGATATCATCAGCATGGCTGTAACCATCAGCATTGACACCAACGACATAAGTTGGGATGTCTCCTTTTCCAGGGGCTGTGATGAGAACCTTCTTAGCTCCTGCTGTAATGTGCTTCCCAGCACCTTCTCTGTCCACAAACACTCCAGTTCCTTCAATCACCAAATCTATTCCCAACTCCCTGCAATGGCAATAACAATCTTTATAAACCTGTGCATTGCTGCTTAATAATGAGGCGATTAACAGTTGATATACAATACTAATGTATGCCTAATACAATACTGTGATCTACCGTTGTTATTGCTCTGATTTAGTTGTCATACAAACACCATCATGCATCATATCAAATTAGATAACTGAGGTCCATTTAAATGGTTGATATAATCCGGAAAAAAGAAGAAAAAAATTATATGCGCCAACTAGAGATCAAATTTTATTAGAGTCTATTTAGATTGACTTATTTGAGCTCACCTACTGACATAAACATTTGTGAGATTGTTTGAGAGAGTTTATAGAAACAACTTATGGCATGTCTATAATAAGCTATTTTTAGCTTATTTATTTACATAATCTCCACATGATAACTTATGAAAACAGCTTATCACTTATACGAAAACAATTTTATTTTATCTTTTGTTGTCGAAATAGTTTATAACTAAACAGTTTTATGATAAACACATATGCTATAAGCACCGAATAGAATTGTTTATCCAAATAGAATTGAATATCTATCACTTGTGACGTGACATACCATGTCGATAAACGATTTCTATTTTTTATTTCCTAATTTTAGTTAGTTACATAAAATTCACATTATGTGAAGCAAAAATAGCTAAAAAGGTTTTACCAATCCACAAAAGAACACACAATTCCATTGCAACAAAATCAACGAATGAAGGAAGAGCTTACCCCCAAGGAAGGTTGGCAGGGTTACGGTCAGAGACAACCTTGATAACCTTTCCATCAACAGAGATGCCATCAGTGCCAACAGGTTTAACATCAGCATCAAAGATTCCAAGTGTGGAATCATACTTGAGAAGGTGAGAGGCTTGCTTTACACCTCCGGTGTCATTGATGGCAATGACATCAAGAGGCGAGTCCTTACGACCATGCCAACATCTCAAGAAGTTCCTTCCAATCCTTCCAAATCCATTTATGGCAACCTTAATTTTTGCTTCCACTACAACACCTTTCTTGGATCTTCCACTGCTTCCAACCTTCAAATGTACATACATAGATAGAAAGATTGATAGAGGCAAAATTGTAAAACATGTCATTTAATTTGTTTAATCAATTCATGGTAACCATCAAGTGTGTATTTTTGGGATCCGGCTACCCTGCAGTCGGGGATTCTCCGCATTCATGCAATAGGGACATAAGTGGTCGTTCTATCAAGATCAGATGATCCATATTCAAGCTTGATATTTTAAATTATAAAAAACGATATTTTTTGGACATTTTGATCTTGATTGAACGACCACCTATTTTTTGAACCCGAGTTGATATTTTTTGTGCAAACACATGACCTAACACTAATGTGATGTGATATGAAAACTAGATGAGCCAATACATAATTTTGTAGCTATACATTAATGTTGTTGAGCATAGATTATCCATAGAAGTCATTAAGTGTGCCATTAAAAATCCATGTTAGACTTGGTTGATCATAAAAGTATCTTGTATTATACACATACTTTCATCAAGCACTTTATTTTACAACTAAAATTATAAGCCATTCATGGAAATAGGAACTTACTGCATTGGTTTGGAAGGAAATGACAGAATGAAAGTCATCTGAAGTTTTTCTAGAAAAGGGAAGATATCCTGATGAGTTACGGAGACCAGAGAATTCAGAAAAGCCTTTCCCATTTACCTATATAATAAAGCAAAAAAAATAAACATTAGTATAAAGCAATTAGCCCTGGCTTTATTTCTACAACATGGTACTACTAGTTAGTTAATATATGAATTTATAAAGATACACTGCATTAATAAAACATTGGATAAAAGAATGAGTAATAATAATAATATGTTGAACCTTAAGAGCTGGGTTGGCTACAGAGAAAGTAGCCGAAGCCATGATTAAGCCTACAAGGAAGAAGAAGTTTGTAGTATAGAGTGTTGAAGGGAAGCAAATTCTTAGTTATATGTTATGTTATTATTATGTTACTATAAAGTGTAGTAAGATGTGGGTACGTGGATGTGTGGTTGTGACTCATGAACCCAACCAAGTAAGGATTAGATTTTGGATAGCATTTTCATTCAATGAATGGTTGCAATTCATGCTTTGTTTTTGTGCTTGTAATAAGTCCAATCATGAATATCATCTTACTCTCACTCACTCATTTTTTTTCTATTGTAGTATGATGGTTGGGCATGAATCTTTATGGCTTAGATTGGTTTTCTAGTTACATCAGTGGACAATAAAATTCTGTGAAATTATATAATTTTCCTTTTTATAATTTAAACGTATATAAGATCATTGTTTTTAGTCTTAGTATCTTCCACAGCCAACTATGAAGACTGATCCTTAAATCTTGTGGGATCCAAATGATCACCAAACTCTTATTAAGAGTTTTAACGATGTTAAATGTCTAATTTTAAATTTGAACCCAAAATCTTAGTTAAAATGTTGATTAAGATAGAAGAAACTTGTGACATCTCGTGTAAACGTTTTTGGATAATATAAAATTATGTGAATATAATAATGCAATAATAACCTTCGGATGAAATTTCACTGGAATTCAACTGTTGAAAAAATCGTAGGTAAAAAAAATATAAATAAAATATGTGAGCAACATAAGAAACCAACAAAGAAGGACTCGATGCATATAAAGTGAGTAGAATATATAAAGAGAGAAAAACAAGATTTTTGTCAACAAATTCATGATTTGTTGTGAAATATCTATAATATTTATCTTTAATGTATTACTATGCAATATTAGAATTACTCATTTTACATTTTACATTTAAAAAGAAACGACAAATATGTGACAGTGGATACTAATGGACAAAGAGTCATGTCATGGCCATTCTTCATTTGAGCTCAAGTTGAACTCGATATTTGCTAACAAATCTCGAATCCGATTTCCAATTTGTGTTTCTTACTAAGGTGATCACTCATCACTTATTAATAAACACACATATACATCCTAACACACATGTGTGTATGTATGGTAGGATATGCTTACTTTTTGGACCATAAAAAAGAGAAAAGGATATGCTTCTCCACTGCTACTCTCCGTTTATAATTTTATGTAAATATAATAAATTCAATAAAAAAAAATGCATAATTTTACGTAATAAGGATTTAATTGATATGTAACGTCCTTGCAAATAAATTACAAACAATAGTTTTTATAAAGATTTAATTAAATTTTTTGATTTTGTTGAAAATTATAGGTATAGATATATTGTAGTTCATATTGTAACAAATTATATTTATCTTTTTCTAATTACACCAACAATATAGCAAAAATATAGATTTTATCTTCTTAAATTAAATGACACCAACAATAACATTCTTATTTGCAATTTTTTTTTTGTGAAGGAATTCTTATTTGCAAATTTGTTGAAAGGTATAGTTGAAAGTGGAAAAATGGCTCCAAAACCATGTATTCCTTTTATATGTTGTATAGATTAACTCTTAAAATCTTGCTCAAAAAAAATATATATATATCAATTGAACTCTAAAAATGTTGATGCCATTTTTTCACAATTTAAACTTGCAAAGTTCATTTTTTCATAAGGTCGTCAACAACTACGCTCTTTGGTGAAAAAAAATAAGAACAAAAAAACACTACACTCGCAGCATTGGAATCCACATATTTAGGGCAGCTCTCTCCTACTAGGTGAATATTTGGATGAATTGAGAGACGAGAGTGACAAAATGACAAAAACTACACTTTATTGTCGTTAGTGATGTTTTCCACTCTCCCTCACTTTGAAAGTCTACCTCCCTCTATCCTAAGCATTCTTCCTAGCTTCGTCTTCCATTTTCTATTGCGATTGACCTCATTCTTCCATTTCTTCACAAATCAAAGCCTCGTTACCTGTCATCATCATGCTATAGGTTATGATCAAGGTAATTGAGTAATTTTGCTATTATTGTTTGTTTGAGAAGTATATAGAAACATGCTATAGCTTATCCTACACATTGCGGGGACCGGGGAATAAAGGGCAGCAAGCTATAGAACTCCAATGCTGCAGAATAAGATATTTAGAGGATAATATCTGTGACGCTACTCATTTTATATTATGTGGATTATATAAGAGGCAATTGTCCACTAAACTATGCTATTATATCATCTGTTTATTCCTCATCCAGAAACAGCCGACAGAAATGAATTATGTGGAAAGAAATGAATGTTTCACAAAAATAATTAGAATGGTCAAACCGCCACCTTGCAAAGCACATTCTTTCCATTACCTTATATCCTATAATTTGACCAGTATAATATAATGTATAAGTACGATTTTGATTGATCTTCTAGACCAAAAAAATATGTATTCAGATTCCTGCTATATTTTGCCTCTAAAAAATATAAACTAGAGTTTCATATCCTTGAATAGTAGCATGATTGTAACCCTTGCTTACTTATACCGGTCGGTTTAAGTTCTCTAAGTTTGAAGTCTCTGTACTTTAGCTAATAATAATCATATAAATTTATAACATTTAGTGTAAAAAGGCACTGTAAAGAACACTGCAATACTAACCAAAAAAAAACACTACAATAATGCATTAACATTAGTCTAAAATGCACCAAAATTCATTAACATCAAATTTAGAGAATTTCAAACCATTCCAGATATTCTGAAAATGGAGCAGTGGAGTCTCCTAAAATTATATTCCCAATTGCAGGTTAAGCTCCTCGCTAATTGAACAGCTCCGGTAATTGGAGGCTTCCATTTGTATTTCCTTTCCTCACACAAGACAATCAGATTACAGCAGCACGGCTTATGACAACGACTATACCATAGTAATTCTAGTAACTGTAGTATATGGCTTGTATTCGGATTAAAGTAGTCGAATTGACTTTTAATAGTTCAATTTAGCATAAGGTTTGAAAATTTCAATCATCACCCATTCAATTCTACGGTATCGTCTTTCGTCTAAACCAGGAATGATTCATGAAAAGAAAGAAAATAACAGAAAACATGACAGAACATATACATACATATAATTGTCAGTTGCGGATCGCGGGAAATAGCGGTTTGTTCAAATTCCGCTATGCAACACTGCTATAGTGTTGTTGCATCATCACAAGATTTTGTACTAGATAGCGTATCTACCACATAGAATCACCACCTCACTTATAATACAAACAAGAAACTTTCTAGAATTTCAAACCAAGGACATTTCAAACCCTGTTTGATTTTGCAGATCCAATAGAGGTTTTAATAAATGTTTTTAATCTTTTATGGTTTCATCGCAATCAGCCTTGTGGGGAAGAACAATATATGCTGTAGTTTGGAGGATTTGATTAAACATTTGCTTTCAAAAACTATAGATTTCGTCTTAATCGGATAAGCATTGTTCCTACCGCTAATCAGTGGGCAGAGTGTTTAGTCTGTGATCTTTGTGTTTCAGACAATGTAATATAAATATGGTAGTCAATGGCGGCGCTACAGAGGCCACACGTAGCGTAGCAGTGACGGACAGCTACAGTTGCCGTCGCAGCATGGCTCTTTGAAATAATGGCCGCCCCGGCCTGGATTGCAGAATTGCGGAGCATAGCGGTCTCAGAGCGGCTAGCGGATCCAAGGCCGCTATTTCATTTTAATGGGAAAAACCAAAAATACCCTGATTTTAAAACACTTTCGAGGGTATTTTGGGGATTTTGCTTTAAACCCTAAAAAATTTCAACACTTTCCCTCTTCTCTGATCTGCAAGCGCCGCGAAAAACACTTCCTCTCTTCTATCTTTTCACAAACACAATCTCCTCTTCTTCGGTAAAGCACAGTCACGATTCCTCTCTACAGGTTCGTTTCTTCCTCCTCTGTTCTCTTTTTTCTTTTCCTGTGTTCCATCTTTTTCTGTGTTCCATCTTTTCCTCTGTTTTATTGATGTCTTTGGTTATCTCAATCTTTTCCTCTGTTCAGTTTTTTTATAAAAGGATTCGTTTCAACATACTGGTTGTCTGGTTTAAAGGGTTGTACCAATTTTACAACTTACAAATATCAAGGTTATGCATCTAGATTTTATTCTGGTTTAAAGGGTTGTGATCTTGGGCTTTATTGTGTTTATGTTTCGTGAGATTTGAGTTTTATATTTAATTTTTATATTGATTAAATAGCAGTCATACTGTTATACGCTATCCCGCTACCCCACTTTTGGGGTCGGCCGCTATCCGGGATTGACTACTATGAATATAATGTTATTTCCTATGAATTTCGATCTTCCATAACCTACTTGTGTCTGAGATAACAGAGGTGCACCACAGAACCCTGGTCTGTCCAAGGGAGACCAACATACATACCCACATGTAGAGATTTAAGAAAAGGAGCATGGTGGGTCTGCCTATCCCAATTACACCACTTTGCATCAGCTTTCTATTAGGCATAGGGGTTTCCCAATAAGTTTTAACAATTAAAGATATCAGATCATAACCGAATAATGTTTGGATAAAATGACACATATCTCTTACGACTTAAATTGGGTCTTGGGTTTGAATCCAATGCCTAAAAAGGCAGCCGCACAAGAGCTTTTGGGGAGAATTTATCACCTATTTCAGCCCCATACTGCTGTGCCGAAGATTACCCGTGAGAAACGAAAAGATATCGGGTCATGATCATAGTCATACAAACGAAAATAAAAGAAAAATGCACTCATTACTCATTATCCAGACAAAGCAATACCAAACACAGCCTAAGCACACAAACAATTAAAACCAAAACTCTTAAACAGTTAGCGTCAAACACATAATGAAAACATAAACGACACTGAAGTCTAAAAACATGTACATAAATGGGACTTTCCAGCTAACAAGAATGTAACAATACATACTAGTATCTTTATCTTACCAGAAACCATCCAATATTTGTTCTTCCACCAAACCCAAAGTATCTTAATAATCCTAAACCCAATGAAAGGTTAAATCTTTAACAACAACAAAAACAAACACTAATAAAATTTTCAGTTTTTCATAAGACTCAACTTGCCTCTTGAGGAAGACTCAACCAAGCAAATTTCCAATTTTTCAAACCCTAAGAATCTGAAGCTTAGTCGAAAAAGCAATAGCAACCCAATCAGGCTGAGAAGAAGACCATTGAAGCTGTTCAATCTCAGCACCAGCAGTATAAGCCAAAATAGGATCAAGCCCACCTTCAACAGGCTGCCCCATTGAAGAAAGATCCCAAATCAACGCCTGAGAATCATCACCAGCAGTGCAAATATGACACGAACTATGCGGCGCCCACGCTATCGCATTCACACTAGCTTGATGTCTCTGCAACTCCACCACCGGTAACGTCGGAAAACGAATATCCAGCACAACAACCTTAGCAGAATCCATTATAATCGTTGCCATATACCTAGGATCTTGTTTATTCCAACCTAGCCTAACCAACGGTGTATCAGGTTCAGAACTTTCATAAATTATCGTAGAATGTTCTTTATCACGTAAATCAAAAACCCTAACAGACCCATCAGCAGAAACCGAAGCAAAAACACCAACACCACCCCAAGCTATATCATAAACCTCTTTATCATGCGCAATTAACTGCGTATCAACGGTTTCTTTCTCGATATCCCAAATCGTACACGTAGTGTCAATACTCGAAGTACCGATTCGACGCGGTTCAGCTTCATTCCAATCAAAAGAAGTAATTGGGCCACAATATTCACTATTTTTATTACCATTGAGAAGACTTTTGAGTTCGACGCCACGAGACTCCGACGCTGATTCGTCGGAATCGGAGATCCGCCAAATACGGAGGAAATCGGAGGAGGTGGCGAGGAGGTCGGGGCGTTGGCAGTCTTTGTCAGGGATGAAGATGGATTTGGTAGGTGGGTAAGGATGTTCGAAGGAGAGATTTGGGTCGGATTTGATTTCGCCGGTGGTGTCATCAAGTTGAACGATTTCGACGCGGTTAGGGTATTGTTCTAAGAGAGAAGCGATAGCGAGGCGATATTTTTTGTCGCGACGGACGCTCCAGTTCATAGCGTAGATGTGCCATGGTGCTTCGTAAGTGTAGATTTCGGAGCGTTTTTGTTGCTCGTCGGAAGTGTCTTGGGTTGGGTCGCTGCTTGTGCCCATGAGTTGAGTGAAGGAGAAATGAGGAAGAGAGAGAATGAAAGAGTGGCTTATTGAGAATTTGGATATAGAGAGATATAGGGTCAATCCAAATGGGGAAATACTTTGGGACCCACCGTTTTGGTAATGTTTTTTTTTTTAGTGGGAAAGAAGATGTAGTAGGACTCACTACTAGGTTTTGCGAGTGAGAAGAACAAAAGTGGAAAATTATAAGTGAAGAGATGAGAATGAGAGAGATAAGGTGTAGAGAGAAGTGTTGCAATAGATGATATGGATTGTTTGAGAAGCATTAATTGTTTCCTACGACTTGAATATGATTATTTTAAGGGTCTTGCTAACTGGCAATGGTTAAGGAAATCAAAAGTAGCATGTTTGCATTGGTTTTAACAATATTTTGACTTTTAAAAAGTTAAATTTATCACTTTTCACCATTTTCCAATACTATATTTCTATTTTTATCCCATTATCCAATGTCTCAAGAGAAATGGTTAGCATTCTCCTTATTTTAATGGAGGTATTGATATGTTCATCATTCTAATTTGATCTTTATTTTTTATACATATTTTTGCATATGAACTTGTGGATCAAACTTTCTATTTAAATATTTCTATTATCAGGTTAATGAATTAGAAATTGGTGGTACTGGTAATATTGGCACTTGTATGTGTTTGGTATGGTTTCTCTTTGGTGAGCTAGACTAAATAGGTTAAAATCGTAGTTTTCTCAAAAAACAAAATCATACGCCTCCTCATCAAATGGAAAAGTTTAATGATTATTTTCTTATCGGTCTCGTCCCCAATCTTATCACATTTTGTCTTTGGATCCAGTCATTTGGGGAATTTCTCTTGTAATATTATCTTTTAGCATATGATGCTTCTTCCATGGTAATGAAGATTATGGCTCTCTTCTTCAGTTCATCGAGTGTCTCAGACAACCTACGATTTAGTGAATTTGAAAAAGGTCCGTGGTTTCAAACCATATATCATTGCATGTGATTCCACCCATGAACTTAGGTTTATGATTTGAGATGTCTCACCGTTGAAATGATCCATGAATCGTTCAAGGGAGTCGTCATATAACTTCCTCAATCTGACTAAGATCAAATACTTTTGTGTTGTAGGTTGTAAATCGGAATGCAAACATTTCATCAAACAACCTCAGATATTTGATTGACTTCTCTAGTAAGTTTGAGAATTAGAGAAATGTTGTCATCTTCAAAGTTCGTGGACCAAACTTTAACTTCTAAGCGTCGGGCGCTCTCAGTAAAATAATTGAGCATTAAATGATGTTAAATGCTCCCAAAGAATGAGCTTTCCATCATAATCTTCCATAGTAAATAGATAAATCCATCAATTGAAATTAGTCAATCATCATGTCGATAATCATTTTATCCAACGTTTGTATCTTTCTTTTGATCCTCAAAATATAGATGTTCATTTTGTCTAAATCATGGGTTGTTCTTTGTTATGGATATTATGTTTCTTCTTGCTTGTGGCAGGCTTCATCAATGTTTGTGTGTGAATACAAGATATCGCATATATTGGTGATGTGATTTCCATTACATCTTCGCATACGCTCCTTCTTTGATTTCCACTACATCTTCTCATACGCTCCTTCTCCAAATGAGCGAGATTTAACTGAAAATACACTTTGATGTCAAAGTATGGTATAGTTTAAGTAAATTTTAAACGAAATACATAAGTCATGATTTTTCCTATTATATCTCATGTAATCGTGACCTTTAAGTCACTGCATATATGATACTCCACAGTCGTTACTATCCCAAATACATGGAAAGGAGCTTACTTAAGGAATAGTCTGTGACAAACTAAGTCTTCTAGATAGTGCTTCTAGTTGTTGAACTGGTTCCCCAGTATGAGAAACCATGGGAAAACCTATAAGATCTTATAGAATAATGTTTCATTTACCACGAGGTTGACTTAAGGGGTAGTTTCCACACCACATCATCCCTTCTTGACCTCTATTTTTGTCGTGGTTCTTCTTTATTGGGATGAGTATTTTGTCTTGGCTTGTACTTGCATTATGGATCCTCAACCTATCAGCTTAATTGGTATTCGGGTTGGGCCTTTTAGATCGACACAATTACATATATGTCTTGATTTTGATGTAAAATTTGTCAAAAACAATATCCCATGGTACTTTTAGTTCACTAATTTATAAATAAATATGTTTGTCGCCTCTTGGATACTTTATTTGCACAACAAATGTTTTCCATCATTCATTATTGTTATGTGCGGTTTGAAACTTTTCTCTATCTAGTATGAAAGGCTAAAAGATAAATATAATATATATAATAAAAAATGAATTTGATAATCATCGGGATTTTTATGAGATTTTTATTGAGATTAAATGATAAATTGAGTGAGCTAAAGGGGTAAACATAATTGATTCAAATTTTATAAATGGCCTCTCGTAAGTTTCAACTACCAAGGTCTAAAACCTATTTAAACGAAGTTAACAAAGGATAAATATTTTTATTTATAAAGTGATAAAAAAATCAATTTATTACATGCAAAGGAATAAAAATATGGTTCAAATTCTCATGCATATTTATACAATCATCATCTTTCTTTCTCTATTTCTTCCTCTAACAAACTGCGGTATGTCCTTTATCACACCATTTTCAAATTTATCTTATACACAATATTATATCATTTTTTAGTAACATTCCTTTTTTCTTATTTGACAATGTAGCAACTTCTTGTGTTACTGACAATGATTGTCCAAAGGCGGTTTCCTTTTTAATTTTTAAGTGCATTAATAATATCTGTGTACGGGTTGAAACCTTGTAGATAATATTATTACTCAAGAATTGTTATATTGATGAATTATAATTGTCAATATTTATTAAAATAAATAGAGGGGCACGTTAGAATATTTTTAGAGGATATACATGCATGCGTTTTTTTTTCGAGAGATACATGCATACGTTTTTTAACTGGGGATATTATTTGATGATTTATACACAAAACTATAATAATAGAGATATCCATGTCTTTTTTAAGAAATGAATATGACCCTTACTCTATATCAACTAGGAAAATCAGCTGACAAAACACCGACTTTAAAGTCGCAATTAATTATTTTAAATTGAGAGAATAATGATTCTTGAATTTTATGACAACTGTATTTATGAAATTGTAAAACATGAGTCTAAATAATGAGTCCATCTTTACTCCATTTAGGAGACTTCCATTTACCTCTGTTCAGTTTATAGATGGTTGATGTTGTAGTAACAAAAGTAAGTATTTATGTTATCGTCTCCACAGGGACTGGTGCGATATTCTAAGCCGTTCAACAATCAATATCGTTCTGAGCCAGGGTTGTCGGGTATTTTGTTTCATAAACTATCAACTAAGAATTTATAAACGGGACGAGAGTTAACAGGGAAGTAAATATGCTGGGATTAAACTTCATCAACCTACTCGTACGTATTCTCGGATTTG
>Ga0228710_1001071_pt1 | contig 39500 bp, 25 predicted proteins | sample MedpolnodulmetaG_FD_177995 | JGI IMG/M metagenome (GOLD analysis project Ga0228710, IMG submission 177995) | Root nodule microbial communities from Medicago polymorpha collected in Santa Monica, California, United States - pink nodules | ecosystem: Host-associated > Plants > Roots > Nodule...
AGAGGTAACGTCTAATGAAGAGTTAAGGAAGAATTCATTCAAATTCTTAGACAGTACAAAGATTGATTTGCTTAGGATTATAAAAACATGTCATGATTAGATTGATAATTTTTTTTTGACCGTAAAACATAGCTTCATCATTTCATAAAACAGAGAACATTACAAAGGGTTAATGTTAACATTGAAGGGGCATTCCCCAACAATTTTAAAGAGTAAATTCTAGAGAGGTAGTCTACTAAATCAAGATGTAAATTACACATAAATTTTGCAGAGAAATGTGAGGACTTAAACCAACTACCATATCCAAATAACCAATGCATCAACATTGTCCATCCGCTGATATTGACAAAGGAAATGTGAGAATCCACAGTCTTTCTTTCTATCCAGTTACGGATCATTTTTTTGGCTTCATCACGCGCATTTCGACTACAATTGCTCTCAATCTTGTTCACTATGCCGCACTGGATAAGAAACAGTTGATAAAAGGCCAACAGAATGAAGTCAGGAACAGCCTCATAAGGCACTGCATACCTTATGTGATTCCAAACATCAAAACTCAGCTGACATACACAGTTAATACAATCTAAACTTGAATACAAGATCCAACACACAACACAACACACGTAAAACACAAAGTCAGCAACAATCACACAAACACTAAAGCATAAATCCAACAACACAAAGTAGATCAAACAAAAAATCAACCATGGAGGTTTTGGTGGTGGGCGACTCAGATCTGGATCTGGTGGTACAATAGCCTTCACTGTAGTGGATGAACATGGTGGAGGCTCCGGTGGCAGCCGCTCAGACAAGAACATATATGTTGTTGTTAAGGTCATGTGGGTGTTGGTGGTAGTTGGGGTGGTGGTGGCCTTCTCACCGTAGAGGTATGCAGAGATGAAGGAGGGGCAAACGGGAAAAACAGACCTCCATAACGGAGGGGAAGGCGACCTCCATGGCGGAGGAGACAAGCCTCCATAAAGGAGGGAGGAGAGACCTCCATGGCGGAGGGGTCGGAGCTCCAGAGATCTGGAGGGGAAGGCAGTAGCAGCGCAGGTGTATTTTAGAGAGAAGTGAGAGCTTCTCTCTCTATGTTTTTTTTTGTCGATATGACTACCTGATTAGATTGATAATTGGTTGAGCACAAATTGCATTAAAGCCTTGAAAGAAGCCAATCATGCAAGGATTAAAAAAATTTGTGTTGGAGGTCATCATAAAGATCAAAGCATAAATCGAAAAACTACTCGAATCTAACAACAAGGTATGTTGATAAGATTTCAAATGTAGTACATGCTATAAAGAAAAATGGATCTTTAAGAGTATGTACAAACTTTAGAGATTTAAATGTTGTCACTCTTAAAAATGAATATCTATGCATGTTGCTCATATGTTAGTAGATTTTTCCTATGAAAATGGAACCTTAAGTTTAATGGACGGATATTCAGGATATAATCATATTTTTACCGCATAAACCGATATATCTAAAACTATATTTAGACTCCCTGGAGTGCGTTTGATTTGCTAAAAACTGAAGGACATGACATAACAATTTCAGTTGTCCAATGTTTGATTTATAAAACTGTTTCAGGTACAAGACTGATATTTTTGTCTCTCACCAAACCACAACACAACTTTTTGTCCCACGAACAAGTTGTCTAAAATACCAAAATAGCATTTCGTCCCCCAAAAATCATATAAAACAAAAAAAATCATTAAATGCTATTAAAATTTGTCATGTACTGTTTTGTCTTGTGTTGTGTTGTTCTGTCTTGTATTGTTCTGTCCAGTACTTACTGTTTTGCAAACCAAACACACATTGCGAATGGACTACAATGCCATTTGGATTAAAACAAAATCAAGAGCCACATTTCAAAACACAACGAATTTGATTTTCAATGATTTTATCGACGACTTTATGCATATATATACATTGATGGTGTTATAGTTAAATCAAAGTCAAAATTAGACCATATGGTACATCTATGGACTTCATTACAAAGAATAAGAAAATGGGAAATGCTATGGACAAACTCTCAAACACACTCCTTTAAACACACCCTCCTTCATTGGTCTACGTCACTATTTCTTTTAAACATTCTACCTGGTAACGGTTTAGTGAAAACAACACCCATGGTTTTAGATTTTTCACAGCACCGAGATCTAGAAAATGCTTATCTATTTCTTTTCATAACATCGTTTCTCTTTACCCATAAATCTTAACTATTTTTCTGTGCTACATTTCTGGATCTCAGACCCATCTGTGATTCTATTAAAGATAAATTTGAAAAAGAAAGACAGTATTCAATTTATGGTTATGTCATAAAATCGATGGTTAAATGTTTTGCATAGTTTAATAAAATAGGTTATGTGCTATTCTCATGAATTCCTGTATTTGACAAACATCACGAGTAATTGAAGGTGTCATACCCCAAATTTTGACCAGTTAAAACTTTTTCATTCGTATTTTAAACTTTTATTCGTATTTTAATAATCAGAATCGTTGCTTTATTTTTACGCATATTTTTATTCGTGTTGAAGTATTTAAACATTTTTATTCGTACCGTTGTTGGTTAAAATATCTTTTTCGTTTCATAAGCAGTTAAATTCTTTTTTAATTCGTTTTCAGATATTTAAAACCTTTTGTTCGTATTTTAAAATTTTTATGTCGTTCTTTATCAGTTAAAAAGTTTTGTGTTCGTATTTTAGAAAGTCGAGTAATTTTCGCCGTCTCAGACGAAATTTCGGTAAAGAGGTATTTTAAAATACCTCATTTGGTTACCGAAAGCGACGTTTGTATTTATTTCGTTTTAATGTCATTTATTTAAAAATTGATTTTCCTTTTTATTATTTCTTAATTGATTTTCGTTTTTATTTTATTTAATTAGTCTTTTTCTTTTTAAAAGTCTTTTCTTTGGTCAAAGTCCAGTCTTTTTTTGTACCAGAACCCTTTAGGGGTATTTTTGTCCTTTCTCTGCAGCAGCAGAGAAACCCTACTTTTTCAGGTATAAATATTATTAAATGCACCGTAGCGCGTGAGGGAGAGTCAGGGAAAAAAGTCAGAGTTCAATCATTGCAGCACACAAACACAAAAATTTTCTCTCTCCAAAATTTTCGAGATCAAACACAAAGAAAAATCCAAAAATATCAAGAACACTCATGTGTTCTTCATAACTCTAAGATTTTTCCAGAATCAAATACAAACCAAATCATCACTGATTCACACCATATTTCCAAATCATTACCGATTCAGGCGAAACAAACTCGAACCGGTCCTGTTACAACCCAAATCGCACAGATCCGAACCTCACAAGCATCACCAAGGTCGGAAACAAAGAAGGGGAAGAAGAACGAAGGTGAGCCGAAGATTTTCCGTCTCGAAATCATACCATCTCCGATCTGAAACAGAGGTAACCGTTGAAGCCATATGTAGATCCGTTTGTGTTTTATGTGTTACATGAGAATTTTTTTTTTTTGAAACTTCAAAGCTAGATCTAGCCCAAACCTTTCACCCCTTTTTAAAAATAACTTCAAAAACGTGATTAGGAGAAGAAGGAGAAGAGGTTTAATCAAAAAAAAAAATTAAAAAAGAGAGTTTAAATTCTCCGACGCGGTGGCCCCGTCGCCGGAAACCGGTCGGCCGCCGCGTCGGAATTCCTTTCCATCTTCTTCTCCGATTCGCTAACTTAGAGAGAAGGGAGAGCAAATTTGTGTTTTAGTGAGAGAATATTTTTAACAAATGGCTTATTCTCTTGTTTAAAACCTATTTATACCTCTTTCTAATCTTGTACCTGCTTGTGCATGTTGATGATTTGCCGCCTTTAATTTAAACCGTCAGATCCAAGATCTGACGGCTACCGTTGTTTCCTTTGTTTGCTTTAGTGTGTGCCTTGCTCTGTGCTGTACTGTATGCCTTGTGTTCCAACCGTTGGATTATAGATCGGACGGTCTTTGTTTTACCGTTATTTTATTTCCTTTTAGTGTATTTGATGTGTTTTTTTAACCCTTTGATTTAAATCAAACGGCTGTGATGAATTGTTTCCTGATTAAATCTGGACCTCTTGATTCATCGGACGGTCCAGATCTAATCTGCCTGAGCCAAACCTATGACCCATATTTTTGAACCGGTTCGACCCACCCAGGACCCAGTTTACGAACCGACCCGTTTTCTCTTGCTTAAGCCCCATATTTTCTACTGTTTTGTTAAATACACCACTGTTTTTCATCTTTACACCTTTTTTCCTCAAAAAATTATTTTCTCTTTGTTTTCTTTCCCTTTAAAAAATATTTTTGCTTTGTATTAATTGTTTATTTTACTGTTTTCATTTGTTTATATTATTTTGCATTATTTTTATTTATTATCTCATGCATATTTAATTGTTATCATCTTTATTTTGTTTTGGTATAATAGGTTATATAGTGATTTAATTCATGCATTTTTCTTGCTTCTTGCTATTTATTTGTTTCTTGGAGATTTAGCATGTATTTAGGGACCATGTAATATTCATATAATAAAAGTAGCACCGACACAAATCACATTTATTTTCCGCATTATGACATAAACCGCAATCGAAGACCGAAATGAATTAGAGACAAAATTAGGTTAATTATTGGACCTTAATTATTTCATTAAAATCAAACTACTAGTAATTTTAGGTTCATCTCCATAACTTGAGAATTTGCTTAGGATCCAATATCCTTTGTAAATATCTCGCTTTTTTTATAACGTTACGTCGTTACGCTTAGTTTATTAATTCGCGTTTAGTTTAGAAAAAAAATCTTTTTTACCAAAAAAATCAAATATACAAAAACTCAAAAAATATTTTCTTAATACCTTGGATTTTAATTCAAGTACCTTTTTCCTTTTATTTTCTTAATCAAAAATTTAATCGATTTAACTTTCATTTTAGACTTGATTTTCTTGTAATTAAAATTTGACCAACCTCACTTTATTTTTCTCTCATGCCTTGAGGCCTCTTTCTCTTTCTCAAAAATCATTTTCAAAAATTATAAAATTAACCTAACTCACAAAAATAATTTTGGAGAGTGAACTACATTGGTTTTGATCCCACTTGTGGGTATGTAGGCAAAGGACCCAATCCTTCCAAATCAAATAAAAAATAACAAAATCTTACTTCTTCTCCCTCCATTCTTTCACTTAGACTCTTAGGCATTTATTTTCAAAATAAGCGAATAATTAGCACAAGATAATTTAGCCAAGAGGTTCCTACGGAATACCGTAGTCGTTTAGGGTGCGTCAAACCTTCCCTTTTTGAAACCAACCCCCGGACCTAATCTCTAAGGGTTTTTTCTCTCTTTTTCCCTTCCCAAAAATAAAAGTAGAAAGTTCAAAGATTGAAGGTGCAATATCAATCAATGGATTGATACCCAAAAATCACGAGCACAGAAGGTTTCAATTATTTTGAACCCTTTAGCATCGCTCAAAAAGAATATCAGTGGTACCTTTCATATTTAAGCCTAACCTCTCAGGAAAATTGAATGAAATTGATCACAAAATTGATAATCAAGAGGTGTTGGTGGTTGGGTAGGAATTCAGAATAAAGAAGTTCATTGACGGTGGGTTGGGAAGGAAGAAGTTTATCAGAATAGTTTGTTTTATTTACAGGCTAAGCCAGTATCCAGTTAAGTGATTTTAAAAAAGGGGTGATGTGGACCAATGGTTGATGGTGTGTTCAGAGGAGTGTGTTTGAGAGTTTGTCCATAGCATTTCTATAAGAAAATTCAATTTAAAGATTAATCCAATTAAATGTGTTTTTGGTGTGTCTGCATGAATATTTCTTGGATTCCTTATACAAGAAAAATGGGTAGAAGTAGATACAAACAAAATAAAAACCAACCATTTTATAACGCACACCTCCAAGAAACAAAAACGAATCCGACATGTTATAGTTCAAAACAAAACAAGATCCGCGAATGAGTTCATTAAAAAGAATGGATAGAAGTAGATACAAACAAAACAAAAGCCAACAATTTTATAACGTGCTCCTCCAAGGAACAAAAATCGACTCTAACATGTCATGGTTCAAAACAAAAACAAAATCCACAAACAAGTTCATCAAATATCATTTTTGACTTTCGAGTGGAAGAAGAGAATGATGAATATTGATTTTGTTCCACGGTTTAGGTTTAAAAAAACTTAATGGATCCAAGTTAGGCAAAGGCTACGGTGGGAGACCTCTTTAGGTCTCATACCGTGGGAGATTTGATTTTTTTCATTTTTTTTTGTAAAATGAATGTCAACCATTAGATATATTTGTAAGTTTTTTAATGATTGAGATTTGCAGGTTTTGTAACCTCTTATGATTTTATTTTTTAAACATATAAATATTGATTTTGGAATCATTATTAAAAAAACTTTTTGTTTGATACTCCCCGTTCTTTTTTAAGTGTCGTTTGAGTGAGAATTTAATGTTCTTATTTAACTGTCGTTTTGATATTTTAAGGGTATGATTTGTCAATTATACCTTTTGTCAATTACTCTTATCTTTTTCAATAAAACTAATTAATGTTATATATTTGGAAAACTAGATTATTTTTTTTCGTTATCTTAAAATTGACAATTGTTTGTTATGAAAGACAGAGTGTGCAAAAAAATAAAAATTTATTGGAGAAAAAGCTACTCCATTCGTTCGTTTTTAAGTGTCTTTTTAGAAAATTAACACTAAATTAGCAATGTGTATTTTTGCACATTTTCTTCCTACTATATCCCCATTTTAATCCACCAATAAATTCCTCTTTTTTTGCACATATTTTATCTTTTCAATAAATTTAATGTTATATTTCTCTCATAACAAACAATTGACAGCTATTATCTTTTTCTCCAACAAATTCCAATTTTTTTGCGCGTTCTCTCTCTCATAACAAACAATTGTCGATTTTCTAAATATTGTGCACATCTTTTTAATTATTTTAAGTCAATATAAAAATTATTCCAACTTCACATTAATCAAAAGTTAAGAAAAAATGAACTTTCTTCAAACTCCTTTAATCAATGAGTCTTTATTTAGTTGCCATTTTTTCTTCCTTTTGAACATTTCATTGTGTCTTTTATTTTTCTTCTCTCCAATTTGTTCTTTTACTCTGCACTTGAAATTTTTAACAATTGCTACTCATCTTATTTATAGAATTTTAACTCCTCTTGGAACCATTGATTGTAACAAAATTTTGTTTAAATTTGAAGATATAAGAGTAGTTAACAAATCGTACCCTCAAAATACCAAAAAGACAATTAAATAAGAACGAAAAATTCACCCTAAAATGACACTTAAGAAGGAACGGAGGGAGTAGTAACTAACAATTGTTTGTTATGAGAGAGACAAAGTGTGCAAAAAAGATAGAATTTTGTTGGAGAAAAAGATAGTAACTAACAATTATTTGTTATGAGAAAAAGATAACCTATTAAATTTATTGGAAAGAGAAAGTGTGTGCAAAAAAATAGGAATATATTCATGGATTAAAATAAGGGTATAATAGGAAGTAAAGGTGCAAAAATACATTTTGATAATTTGGTGTTAATATTCCAAAACAACACTTAAAAAGGAACGGAGGGAATATGTAAAACATTGCCCAATGTTTACACCACTCTTGTTGCAGATTTTAAGTGCTTATATTTACATAAATAAAATCATATATACATATATAAGAAAGTCGATGTGATAAAATATTGAAAATTCATGATTAGTAGAAAGTCTATAGTTATCCGCGGCTTATATTATGCAAGTTGGAATGGATTTTTTTTTTTTTTTAAGAAAGGAATGAAATTATTTTTAAAATTTGGAATATATTGTTAGTAGATATTATCCATATCTCCATAGTTTTAAACTTTGGAAGTAGTTTCCTTTGCTTGTTTTCTCGTTGTGCTTTATGGCAACAGACAATTAACGTTGTAATCTTTTTGGGTGGTTCTTCCTGACACATCTTGTGCTAGTTAAACCATTTCGGTTTAGTTATATTCCATTTTGTCTTCTTAAAAAAAAAAAACTTTGGAATATATATGTGGCTTATATTATGCCACATTTCTTTTTACCGAATTAGTTACACTTAAAATCAGATAAAATGAGTTTTTTTTATAAAAAAAAATTGAAATAGGGAATCAGTTACACACAAAATCGGTTAAGAAGGCCTTTTTTTTATATTTTAAATAAGGATTAGTTTGTCAGATCGACTTGTATCTAAGATTCTGATCGCCAAAATTCGAGTTTGTGGTTCATTTTTAGTTCAATTAGGTCACATCCAACGGTTGAAACGATTTTGTTTGTTATCGTTTGTCATTTGGGCAAGTTTCAGTTGACAAACAAACATGCTTCCTTGTTGACTAGGTTTCTGAAGGGATAGTTTGTCGGATCAACTTATCTCTAAGATTCTGATCGGTGAAATTCGTGTTCTTGGTTCATTCTTATTTCAATTTGGTCATATGCAATGGTGAGAATGATTTTGTTTGATAGTGTTTGTCGTTTGAGTAAGTTTTAGTGGACGGACAAGTGTACTTCTATGTTGACTAGGTTTCTTAAGGCTTGTTTGATAACCTTACTAAGACTGATTTCCGTTCCATGAAAATTTTCTTAAGATCTAAGATTCTTATCTGTGATAATCTTAGTAAAACTGACTTTTGTTATGTGAGAACCTTCTTAAGAACTAAGATTCTTATCTATGTTAATCTTATTTATGATGTATTAATGTTCAATGACTAATCAAATTGTTCATTGACAAATCAAACTCACAACTATTACTCTAACGGTAAGAATCTTGGACATAAACTATTTGGAGGATTGTGATGATTAATCAAGATATTCAAACTCTCAACTCTTACCCTAACAATAAGAATCTTATACGGGAGTACTTGGATGAATGCTCAATAACTAATGAAACTGTTCACTGACTAATCAAACTAACAACTCTTACCTTAACGATAAGAATCTTTGTCTTAAACTACTTGGATATGTCCTAAACCCCTAGGTTCACTGTTCAATGATTAACCATGATATATTAAATTTTTGTTTTAATCCATCTAAAAAATTTCTTCGACTTTTAGTCCCCAAATAGTTTTTCATTTTTACTTTTGGTCTCTCCTTTAAAGTAAACTCATATGTAAACTTCATATTTTTTGATAAATTTTGCAAAAAGGTTTATACTATTATAAGAATCTCTCCCAAAAAAATTAATTTTTTTTAACAAAACATGAATTAAATATGAATTTTTACATTTATGGCCGTTAAAAATTCATATTTAATTCACGTTTTGTTAAAAAAAATCTAGTTTCTTTGGAGAGATATACATAATATTCTACACATTCATGCACAATTTCATTAAAAAGATAAAAAAAAGTTAAATATGAGTTGACTTAAGTAAGGACAAAAAATATTGCAAATAAGAAAAAACCAAAAAAAAGAGATATTCTACTAAATATAAACTACCTAAATAGATCTTTCCATTAAATATGTGAATATAATTGTAATTATAGTGCTTATTATCCATTAGAGCGCGTAATTGATATCACATTAACCTACAATTACAAGTAATAATATAATATGTCTCACAACTTGTGCCAAAATAAAATATACATGTCTCGCACCATGCGAGACCTACTAAGGTTGTGCACGGTAAACAGAGCAAATTGAGAAACTATGTAACTATTTCGACGAACACAAATTCAACAACTACAAAGCTTATTCTTTTTTTTTTGTTGGTGATCAAAGTTTGAACCCCATGCTCACGAGGACCAAAGCTTATTCTCTCCGATTCAATGAGTAAGATGTACAACACCAGCATTTTAAAATACTGAAACTGAAATACAAAGTATTGCATTAACCAACCATGAATCCACGACCATCACCACCACTTCCTCCACCGCCACCACTACCACCGCCACCCCTAAACCTCAATACAACCCTCTCCTCTCTCACAAACCTCCTCACCTTCTCCACCCAAATCCTCTCAACCACCCCCCAACCCCAAACCCTAACCACCAACCTCATCCCCTGCCTCTTCAATCCCAACCACCTCATCCCACCACCGTCCCTCTTCCTCCACCACCTCCGCTGCCCTACCTCCCCTCGTCCTCTCCCTCACATCGATCACCTCATCACTTCCCTCTCTTACCCTAAAACCCTCCAAAACCCTACCTCCATTCACCTCTCCTCTTACCTTGATTTCACAAACTTTTTCTACAACAATTGCCCCGGCGTCGTTACCTTTTCCGAAGCTAACTCCGTCGCTCAAACCGCCACTTTTCATCTCCCTGATTTTCTATCTCGTGAATGTTCAGACACTACCGTGTGCTCACCCATACCATATCATAAACCTGCTACCATTATTCCTTCTGAATACTATTACATTACCCGTGAAATTGAATCATGGAACAATTTTCCAGTTACATACTCAAACTCTGTTTTTCGCGCAATTTTGGGTACTGGAATTGCGAAAGAGAGTGAAATGGTGAACTGGTTGTTATCGAATTCGTCTCGATATGGCATTGTGATTGATACGTCTATGCAGAGACATATTTTTTTGCTGTTTTGTTTGTGTTTCAAGGCAATTCTTAGAGATGCTTCTGTTTTGAATAATGTGTTAATGTGGTTAGAATCTCAGGTTTCAATTCTGTATGGTGTTAATGGAAAATTGTTTGTTCTTAATTTTGTGAAGAAATGTATTCTGGTTGGTGCTTCGGCTCTGCTTTTGTTTCCGTTAGGGAACGAGGGTGGTGAGTCTGTTGGTTCGAAGGAAGGAAAGAGTGATACCAATTGTATACGGGAGAGGAAGATTTTGATGCCGCAAGTTGTTGCTGCTGTTGCGGCGTTGCACGAACGAGCTTTGCTTGAACGTAAAATTAAGGAATTTTGGTTTTCTCATCCGTCAAATAACTATCAGCTGTATGTATTTGTTGTTATATTTATTTTATAATTTTGCCTTATGAAACTTGTAAAATATTAGTGTATTTTATTTTTGTCTAGAATAAATCATTTCCAGCTATATATGATTGTGGATATCATGATACTAATGTGAATTATGGCGGCTTGCTTCTATAGGAAAGCTGAGCATTGTTATTTATCTGACAAAGCTAAGGAGGAGCGGAATAAGCGCGCTGATTATAGACCTATAATTGAGTATGATTGGGTTCATCGGCAGCGTTCACATCACCAGGTACTTTTAATCTGGTTTATATAGTTTTGGAACACAGGGACACAATTTTCCATTCTGTGTTTTCCTAAATTGTTTTATTTGTCTAATAACGGCACGGTTAACGAATTAGAGTCGATAAGACTGAGGTTGGATTATGAGTTGTATGATTTTCATCCGAAGGCTTCTATTTGTTAACCGAAGTGATTTTTTTTTTAATGTCTAACCTGATGGGTTTTTACTCGTTTTAGTCACACATTTATAGAACTGAAATGCCTGGCAGATTGCAAATAAATAATTAGGGATTTAGTATTGCCGCAATCTCTGTTGCTGCAACATCAAAGGGGCTCACCAAATCCTGCATGGTGGCCGCTCCCACCTTGACTCCGATTGCGACGATGTCATAAGAATAGATAAATCCAATCCTATCCGTTTTCATTATCGACACGTTCTGTGTGTCAAATTGTCAATAGAACGGTAGTAGTTGATTCAAAATTTGTACCCAATGTTATCTTAAGTGTCGCATGTTATCTAAAGTGTCGCGATCATGGAAGTGAATATACTATTTACTTTTGTTTTACCTACAACTGACATATGTTCGATCTGTTATCAATTATAGGAAACACAGAAAGAGAAGACACGAGAGGAGTTACTGGCTGAAGAAAGGGATTATAAACGTCGAAGAATGTCTTATCGTGGCAAGAAGAGAAATCAATCAACTATACAGGTTAGACTTACTGGACAGTTATTGAAATTGTATGCTTCTATCATTGATCTTAGTAATTTATGTACCAAATCATTCGCACAAAAAAAAGGTACTGAATCATGGTTCCATTTTCTAATTGCTCATTGTCTCTATCCAAAGTTGAATAATCGTAAACATCTTTTAATTATCGTGTAGTTATTCCAGTTGGTATCAATATTATATCAATAATTAATCTGGCACCAATGGTGATATTACAACCGTTCCCCAGGGGATTTCCTTGGTGAAGGGGATTTTTGTCTGGCTCATTTGTCTTTAGCAATATTTCAGAATTAATTTTTCAAAGGAATTTTGATTCTTTTCTTTTACTTCTGACATTGTAATGATTTATTTCCGCTTAATTCTACACTCTGAAGGTGATGAGGGATCTGATAGGGGAATACATGGAAGAAATCAAGCTGGCTGCCGGTGTTAAGAGCCCTGTCAATGTTTCTGAAGACAGTGGGATGCCTCCACCTCCGCCTAAACTTCCTTCTAGTCACACGATTTCTACGGAAGTCAATAATTCAAGAGAAGTTAGTCACGACTCACCTGCAGTGACAATCAGTAACCCAGGCCATCACGAGCAACAATCTCACACGAATTATTCTGACAAAAGCAAAGTTGTACATGATGCTACTTCTAGAGATTATGAACAACGTAAACAAGGACATCAGGGGAGTCACCATTATGGAGGAGATGAACAAGGTACTGATCAAGGAAAGCATAGGAGTCATGCGTCAACAAGCCCTGAAAGACATAGAAGTCATAGTCGATCACATGAGCATAGAATTCATCATAATAAACAAGATTACTCAGGTAGAAAGAAGTACAATAATTCGTCAAGAGCCAAGGATAGGTGGCAAAATGACACACACAAGAATCACACATCAGATTCTTTCTCAAGAACTGACCCTTCAGAGTCTCGTGGTGTTGGGGAGCATGATATCTCATCTGATGACAAATATATCAAGCCAGATAAATTTTGTTGTTAGGAACTTAATTAACTGCCCTGGCAAAAACAATGAAGGCATTACATCTGCAGTGGGTAAGTTTTGCTGGCCATTCCTATTTAGAAGTTGAATATAAATTTGAATGTGATGCGCTAACTACTATAACGTAGTTTATTTGCACAACTTTGCAGTCTTAGCATACCAAGCTTTGGCGTTTGTATCAATGTATCCTCCTTTGTATCCTTAACTTTGAAAGAGCATCTTAGAAGCATTCCTTGGAGTGATTTTACTGCCCATATTATCACTATTCATTCTTTATTTTCCTTCTCAAGATAAAAGCAACAAAATGCAGTTATAGCAACCACAAAGAAAATCTATTTCCATCAATAAATGTTTCTCATTGCTTACTTAGAATTTTGTTGTTGTTTTTAGTTTAATTACATGATAAATGTGTCTCTAGGAGAAAAGAAACAAGATGTTAATGTTCTACTTCAGATATTGGCTAATTTAACTACTTGGAAAGCAATTATATAGGTTCCTATGTCTTATAAAGGCTTTAGGTATTAAGATGAAGCAACTTCAGAGTGTTTTTGGTAAATGGTTGTTCTATTTTGTCTCAATATACAGTGATTTGATTTGAATTCTTTTTAAATCTCTAGTATTTTTCTTGTCAATGACTCCCCTGTTTTGTTCTCCTCTCCCAATCACATGCTGCTAATCTTAACTGAAAATGTGCAAAGGCTGGCCGAACGTTGTCATTATTCATCTATTTATATATCGCATTAAAATTTATTAAATATTTCAGCATTATCTGATATCAGAATGCCTTTGATGGCTAACTTACTTTGCTTTGATTTCATTCAGGTAGAAAAAAAACAGAACATCTCAATATCTGTCTGAATTCCCTCTATTCTGTTTTCCTTTTCTGTTTCTGAGTTACAGGATCATCAATTGACTTCTCTTTGTTTCTACATTTTTTAGTAGTAGAGAGACTCAGCTGTGATGAAGTGACTTCAAGGTCAGGTGAGTAATGTTTTGTATGCTTAGAAATTAGGGGATAACAATGCAAAGAGTAGGGTAGCATGGTAGGTGCGGGAGGGTAGAGATAACTATGAAAATATGTCTAAACTTAGATCCTAGTCTTGCTGTTTGCATCTGTTAAAGATAGCTAATATGTCTGTTCTCTGGCTGTGCTTATTCAGGACTGCAGATGCTAGTGACTACGGAGGAAGTCTGGGCTCAGCGTGAAACAATACCAAACTTTTTTTTATTACAAGAGAAGTCTTCTCAGTTTTTTCTTTGCACAAGAGCTGAGCAGTCTTGTGTCGTAAGATGGATTATTAACTGCCTTTGCCCATTTTTGAGAACTTAACTTTATTTTGGAAGAATATCCAGTCCACAGGTTCTCTCCATTGGATAATATATTTTTCTTGTCAACATTGTTTTTTTGGTTACATTGAATGATATACCATAATACTGTGCAATATGCTCAGTACCAGAGGAACAAACTTTAGAAAGTTCGATTCTCAAGCAGCAAGAGTAACTGCTGCCATTTTACCTGGTAAAAAGTCTATTTGCCAGTTTTGTCCAGTTACTCAAGTCCATGAAGTGTATGATTTACTTTTATTTGAATTGTTAAAAACTCAGTTTTCCTGTTTTCTTGTTGCTATCATATTAAAGAATAAACATATATTTTTTATTCAAATGACTGAAACGCATGACTGAAATCGGGGAACTAAATTATAAAAGTAGTACAGTCTTAAGGAGTTAAATATTCAATCGGATTAGGATGAATGTGGGGAGGGAACAAGATATCATGAATGTTTCCTCTGATAGGTTTTACATGTTATCAAATCAAATACCTAAAACGAGAGTAGCGTAAGAACCAATTTGCTAGAATGGATTGGTCATCATGCTGCATATGTTATGAGTTTGGTGGTTTTATGCAGTCTGAGTGAAATTTGATTCTATGTTTGGCGGTGCGGTGTGGCAACAAAATCCTAAAATCCATTGCCTTTAGTTTGCACCTTGATCAACCCAAATTAGTTTAATTTATTTCTTTCATTCGATTATCTAAAAGGAATTAGTGAATGCTTGGCATCACAGTGAGACGCCGTTTTTGGAAAAGCATGAGTTTTGCATGTAATAATATATCAAATTACATTTCTATGGGGACAAAATGTGGTTAATCATAGATTTCGGAAATGGGAAGATCTAATGAAAAAAATGAAAATGCTGACGTAGCGAGATAAACATGATTGTCTGTTTAACACATCTATCCTGAAATGATCCAGATTATTTAATACTTTTTGGTATTTAAAAAAATAATTTTTATAGATTTTGTTTAGATACTTTTCAATCGGAATAGATATTCTCATGTATAATTTCAGGATCTGGGGCACTGGTTAAGGAATCTATAAATAGAATTCTCTATCTTGAAAATATAATCTGTCTTTTTTTATTAAGTAATAATTACATTATTTTTTAATAAAAACTTACTTCGTTTAGCGCTTAACCAATGTGCTGGGAGCACTGATTAACATTCTCCATAATTTTAACATGAGAAGGTTAAGTGTGATCTTTTATCATTCAGAAGGAGGGAGAAATACACGAGAACTTTAGGTGTAATGAATTTATATGGTGAGGAATTACATTTTTTCGGTGGCATTTAGAATGCACAAATGCAGAATTTGTGCACCATGCACAAACAATAATTTTCTGGACAGGTGGCGGTTTTGGTGGGGTTGGATTACCTGCTAAAAATAAATCATTAATAAAAGGAAACATATTATAATGAAAAATATTGATTTTATTGTTTTTGCTGAAGACACCCCCAATTGAGAGTAGTAATTCACACTTGGTAACGCATCAGCACAGCTAGTTTATCACTTTAGTTTTTTTTTCATGATGTTGATAATCTTTAACCGCTCACCAAAAAAAGTAGTGATCGATGAGCTTGAATCATGTTATTTTTTTTTTGAAAATAAAAATTTATTTTCGATCAAAATAATTAAATGTCCAATATGCTTTTCCAAAAAAAAATATCTTGTCATTGCCTCCTTGATTGTTGCAAAAGTGAGTTACATGTTGCTGAACATCATCTGGCGAGGAAGAGAAATAAATAAGATAAAAATGGAACCAACGACATTGAGGTAAAAAATTAAATTTTCAGAAATACTTCAGAATTTTAGAAATTGTTGCAGAAGTTGATGGAAGCTTCCAAGATTTAGCCTTTGATTTCAAACTTCTTTGAATAGTTGATTTCAGAAGAAGAGGAAGAAGATGGATATGCTTATGAAACCCTACATGCTTAGAAGAAGAGAAAGTACCCAGAATTTAATTTTTTTGAGAAAACTAACTTGGTTTGATAATATGTTTCTTTTGGGTTTTTGCTTTGCTGGGTGATAGATGAATAATAATGAGAAGGTGCAGTAAGAGAGAAAAGGTTTCAGATCTAAGGAGAGAAAGAGAAAAAATTTCATATTTTTATTTTGGGGTAAAGAGAGAATAATGATCGAATGAGAGAAGATATAGTTTTAAATTTGGGGAAAAAAAAACAGTAATTAGGTGTTTGTTTAATGGCTTAAATATGGTACTCATCCCTGCAAATATGCCTCGTTTAAGTTTTGGTCCTGTAAAAAAAAAACTTTGTTTTTGGTCCCTGCAAAATTTTTTGTTTTTTAAAATAGTCCCTCCAGGGACTATTTTCAGAAACAAAATTTTTTGCAGGGACCTGTTTAAAAAACAAAATATTTTGCAGGGACCAAAAATTACAAAATGGGTACAGTCATCATGTGCCACGAATACAAATCATCACAAAAATGGGGTCAGGGACTATTTTAAAAAACAAAAAATTTTGCAGGGACCAAAAACAATTTTTTTTTTACAGGAACCAAAACTTAAACGAAGCATATTTGCAGGGACGAGTGCAATATTTAAGCCTTTTTTAATTTGGGGCTTTGGTGAAAATGAGATGGGGGAATGTTGGAGCCATATGAAATAGGTGAAAATTAGATGGAGGGAAATGTTGGAGCCAACTCAAAGTGGTGAAATCAAATTATTTGGGAGTTTTGTCTCTTAATAAATTTTAAGGAGAAGATGAAATTTGATTATTTTGACAGGGAAAATGAAATAGTTCCACCAATAAAAAGGTTAAAGTGAAATTGAGTTTTTTTTTTTTAGTGAAAACTCAATTCATTCCCTTGTAATTTTCTTCCATGCCAATTTAGTCTTTGAAAAGAAAAAAATTTAAATTATTCTCTCATATTTGTATAGGAGATAAATTAATCTCTAACTCATTGTATTAGAGAGAATAATTTGTCTGTTATGAACTAATTTATGTTTGTTTTTCATTGTGGACAAAATTGGCGTGCGAGTGTGACAGACTAATTGAGGTTTATTTTTGGTGTGATACTAAGAATTTAATCATTCTTACCATTAGATATGACCTAATTAAACTAAAATAAAAAATGATGAATTTAAAACGGAAGATCTAATAAAGTTCAACCCTAATAGAAGGGATAAAATTGTAGAATTTAGAAAAAGTACTTGGATGAATGTATAATGACTAATCAAACTCTTTATCAACTAATCAAACTTAAAACTCTAACCCTAATGACAAGATTTCAGAACAACTCATCAAACTCATAACTCTTACCCTAACTGAAAGAATCCTGTAGTCAAAGTACTTGGATGAACGTTCAATGACTAATCAAACTCTTGTTATCGACTAACCAAGCTTACAAATCCAACCCTAATGAAAACTATAACCCTAATGACAAGATTCTTCGACCTAAACTACTTCCGAGATTTCAAAACGACTGATCAAACTCACAACTCTTACCATAACTGAAAGAATCTTGGGGGTCAGATTACTTGGATGAATGCTCAATGACTAATCAAACTCTTGTTATCGACTAACCAAACTTACAAATCTAACCCTAATGACAAGATTCTTCAACTTAAACTACTTCCAGGATGTCACAACGACTTATCAAACTCACAACTCTTACCCCAACAGAAAGAATCCTGGAGTCAGAGTACTTGGATGAACGATCAATGACTAATCAAACTCTTGTTATCAACTAACCAAGCTTACAAATCCAACCCTAACCACAATACTTCAACCTAAACTGCTTGGAAGAATGCTAATAGTTAGATCACGAGGTCATAACGACTAATCAAACCCACAACTCTTACCCTAACAACAAGAATCTTATACGGAAAGTACTTGGATAAATGTTAATTGATTAATCAAGATATTCACTTCGTGGTTTGTATTTAATTAATTTTATCGTTATGATTATAACACTAATTTATAAATTCAATATACATAAGAAATTACAACTATTTTTTAAACACATTGAAATGAAAATAACACAATAATACATTAACTAAATAAACTCAAGAATAAAAAATGCAAAAACAAATTCTTAAAAATACAAAAACTCAAACTTGCTAATGAATAAATGTTTTGCGTATTTTAATGTCCATTTACCTTGACCCATTCAACAATAATGTACACACTTTGGTCACCAAAATAACCAAAACTTGACATTTTTTATTTATTCAATAATTAATTTATGTGGTCATAAATATACATCACAGACACTATTTATTAAATAAACCTAACAAATTATATTTTGTTTATAATAGTGACTAAACTGTCTATTTATTACCAAATTTATTCATATTTTTAAATTTTCGAAGAAAAAAATATTCTAGTTACTAATTTTTTATCCAATTATTCAATATTCTAAATTTTTGGAATAAAAAATTCCAATTCTTTAAATTTTCTCAATTTACTTCAACATTTATACTAAATTTTTTATTCTTTTTCAATTTAATGTATCTGTAATTTATAATTATTATTTATTGTATATTTAATTTATAAATATGATTCATAGTATATTTAATTTATACTATGATTTAAGAAAAATTGAAGAATTTACTTCTACTTAAGCAAATACAAACATTTTCTTATGGGCCTCATTTGCAAAAAAACCCATTAAGCTCAATACAGGTGGGACCCGCGTTTTGAATGCTTAAGCCCAATACAAACGCCACCCACTTTTTCATCTTATGTGGACATTACACATAAGAGAACTCATTCCTCTTTTGAAATACTTTTTTCTTTAGTTCTTTATTTGGAGTCCATCAAAAGATGTTTTTGTTAACATCTTGATATTTGAATTCGAATATAACATAAAATGATGTAGGCATAAACTATATAATTTTCTATACACTCACAAGTTCTATTGGTGTCATACTCCGGGCATCATAGATGCAAATATGCACTATGACTATACGAAGTCGTCAAAGTAACTTTTTCAATGTTTTCCTGAAGCATACACGAAATACAAACCAACGTTTCTCATAACTTACGAAACACCAAATTTTTCTTAGTCTTTATGGGTCCTTCAAAGGATGCTTTGTTTACATCTTTTGAGTCCTCGTTTGAGTTGGAATATAACCTATTATAAGCTTAAACTCTTAATATATAAATAAACTACAATCATAAGTATCTATTCGTGTCATACTCAAGGCTTCGTAGATGCAAATATGCATTACGACTATATGAAGAAAGTTGACAAAGTAACTAATGTGTATTCAATGTTTTCTTGAAGTATATCTGAAATACAGAGTTTGCTTAGCTTAGGTTGGAGATAAGTAAATCAATTAGTTTATCTTATGCCACATTTTCATGTTATTTAATTAGGCAAAAAATTGTTTCTACCTAAAAATCGAACTCGGTTATTCCGAACTATTCATTTTTAGGGAAATTCATTAACCACCTGAGACCAATCACTTAGTTTACGCTCTTGCATTTAGTTTTACTTAAACAACGTCTAGAATTCAATTCAAATACTATAAAATTATAAAAAAGAAAACATATTCACTTGAGTCGGTGGCTTTATTTACCTTGAGTGGGCCTCTTAACTAGCATGCATGCCATGTCTTCCTATTTCCGTTATCAAGATTCATTCATCCATCAACCGTCAAATCTTTTTCTTGTGTCACAAGTCACAACACTAGATATATAGCTATGATAAACTAAACTACCAAGTAAAAGAAAACGATAACAAGAATAATATTCCATTTTTCTTTATCTTTTTCTATTCTCTACTGTTAGTTATTATTACTACTTCGTTCATCTAAGTTGCAAGAAATTCTTCTTGTTTTGCAATGGCAAACAATGAAGAACAGAAACATGCATTGAAGGACAAGTTGAAGGAACTTGTGAATACTATTGTGGAAGGTGATGACTTCACTGTGCATGCTGCTGATGAAGCTATCACTGCTCTTTCTGTTCTTAGGGATATGAAATGCAGTGCTTCTTTCTCTCGTAAATTGGATCATTTATCTCTTCCTGTTCCTCCAAAGTTTCGTTGCCCCATCTCAGGTCTTGTTATGACTGATCCTGTTATCTTGGCCATTGGACAGGTAATTCCTTCTTTCACTCTCTCTCACCAATATAATGATCATTTCTTGAATGCTTTCTTTACCAAGGATTTTCAACATTTGCATAATAATATTTAGATACCTATTAGGTCTTCAAAACTTTTTTTCTTTCTAATTTTTTTTATCTTGATTGTGTTCAAATAAGGTGATTGTGTGTTTTTTCTTGCTGCATGTTTAGTTGTTTTTGTTATTTGGGGGAGATTTTGGAGTTGCTTTGTTAATAGATTGAGAGTTAGTTATTATGATTCCAAGGTTTTAAATTGCGATAGCATATTCGTGATTCTGCGAAGAACTGTGGGTAAATTAATGTGATTGTTGTGGCCTCAATTGCGGCTGCGTTGTAGTTGCAGAGGCATCAGAAATTATGATGTCACGGTTCAGATTACCATGGCAGACTGTTTTTAAAAACCTGATGATCGGGTGGCAATTGTCGGATTCAAAATGGAAGGAATTTCGACTTAGTTTTTTTGTTTGGGGGGATTTGGGAGTGGTACTTCTGTGTAGATTGAGAGCTAGTTATTATGATTCCGAGGTTTTTTAATCAGGGTAGTTATTTAACCGCGATCCTTGAAGAATTGCGGGTAAATGTGACTAATGTGGCTGCAATTGGGTTGGAGTTGTGGTTGCAGAGACATAAAAAATCAGTGTTCAATTGTCTAAAGGTTTTCCACTTTGTAGGATTTCAATTTTCATTATCACTTAAAGGGTGGAGGTGTTATAATGCTATTTAATGTTCATGATTTCTATGTTCCTTAATTAATATACTGATGCTGCAGACTTTTGATCGACCATTCATCCAGAGGTGGCTCAATGAAGTCCTCAGAGTTTTCCCTCAAACTCAGCCTGTCCTCTCTCACTCCATCCTTTCTCCTAATTATTTGGTCCATGACATGATTTCAAGGTGGTGTAAGGAACATGGAGTTGAGCTGCCAATGCCTGTTGGGGACATTGATGATGGAGAAGTAACTGAAGCACACAAATACCGTTTACGTTCGTTGCTTCATAAACTGTCCTTGTCTGCATTGGATCAAAAAGAAGCCGCAAGAGAGCTTCGGCTGTTAACGAAGAGAATGCCGTCGTTTCGAAGACTCTTTGGTGACTCGGAAGTGATTCAGAAATTGCTCAGTCCGTTATCACCCGGCGTGGCTTGTACCGATCCCGAACTCCACGAGGACCTGATTACAGCTGTTCTAAATCTCTCATTTGATGAAAGCAACAAGAGAGCTTTTGTAGAGGATGAAAAGCTTATCACCTTTATTATCGATTCCTTGAAATCAGGAACCATACAAACAAGAAGCAATGCTGCTGCAGCTATTTTGTCATTATCAGCTCTTGATATCAACAAACACATTATTGGAAAAACTGATGCAATTAAAAATTTGGTTGATCTTTTAGAAAAGGGGCATCCATCATCAATGAAAGATGCAGTTTCGGCTATATTCAATCTCTGTATTGCACATGAAAATAAAGCGAGGACTGTTCGAGAAGGCGCAGTTCAGATTATTCTCAGCAAGATCATCATGGACCGTGTTCTAGTTGATGAGTTTTTTACTCTATTGGCACTTCTCTCCAGCCATTCAAAGGCTGTTGCAGCATTGGGAAGTCACGGCGCTGTCCCTTTCTTTATGGGTATTTTAAGGGATAACAGCATTTCGGATCGGAGCAAGGAAAACTGCGTTGCAATCTTGTACATCATATTTTTCAATGATAAAACAAAGAGGAAGGAAATAAAAGAAGATGAAATAGCCAATGGTACATTGTCTAAGCTTGCACAGTGTGGAACTTCAAGAGCTAAGAGGAAAGCTTCTGGTATTCTTGATAGGCTCAACATAGTTCAATCCTCAAAGCACATTACTTGAGGGTCTATTTGGTGTCCATTTGTAAAAAATTTATATGAGGAAGTGTAAGTAGAATCACCAATTAAGGGTAAATACCAAACTGATTCTTTATGAAATTAGGACTAGAAAATTATAATCACCTCTTTGTAAATGAATTTCTTGTGTTTTGTAGTTTTTATCCCAAAGAAAAAAAAAATACAGAAACCTTACATATTGTGTATATTGCATGGAATTGTATCAAATTTTCTCTTTTCCTTTACAAGAAGCTTTCTACTTCAAAACTTATGCATATTATGATTTTTTGGACTAAACTTCATATGATCCATTAAACAATTGCTGCTTCTCCCTGATGGAGACTAGCGACTGATTTGTGATTCAACTCGTCAATATTGCTGCTAGAAATCTTAAAATCCTCATCGAAATACTCGGAGTTTAGATAAAGAAAGTCATGAGAATGATTGATATTGCAAGGGTTGGTTTTACAATGATATTCTTTGTCTGTGGCAGGCAATGAAAAAGAGTAAGTTCCATAGGTGGAACTTCTGAAATCAGAAGGACTTGGAGATGTTGTAATTTTGTCATCCAAGATATAAGGAATAGATATTTCTGTTGGATTGCTTTGGCTCTTACTTCTACTGAATTTTTCCCTTGTCATTGGAATTACTGCTTTAATGATTCTAGGAATAGCATGATCTATGAGTACAACATTGCTGTTCAATTGTTTAATGCAGTGACCAACTTCCTTCTTATGAAATCTGATTTTTAGAAAAATAAAAATGGCAAGTGTTAGCACATTGTTACTCAAATTAATACCTTCACAAAATTTTAATTTATATAATAGGATAAAATTAAGTAAAACAGTACCTATCAAGTATTACCCATGAGGCTTCAGTTTCTTTGCCTTTTGTGGCTATTGAACCCACCTCTGCATCAACAATAACTTTCACTTTGAAATGAACCTAGGATGAAGAGATGCAGAAGGAAAACACTTTACACTTCCAAAAAAAAAATTAGATCCAAAAAAAAAATTACATTGTTAAACTTTTTAAAATATTAAGTGTGAAACTTACCTGCATTAGATTGTTAGCTAAGCATAGCTTCTGCATCTTATGGACATATTCATAGATTGTTTGTTGAAGGGCATCCCTTTTACTTTGATTAAAAGAGTTTCCTTTGCTATGATTACCACCGCCTGTTATCGCGTTAGCAATGAGCATCACACAGACACAGTCAATAACACGCAAAAGTAAGGAAAAGGAAACAAACGCTTTTGTTATGGAATGGTTAAATTAAAATTAAAAGTGAAAACTCACAAGAAAGAAAATAACATGCTAGAGATTTAAGCCTTTGATATAAATTTGGTCTAGGAAGAACAACAAGCAGAATTATGAAGTCATCAGACTTGGTCACATTTTGTAGTGTCCATTCCATTGCATAATCGCTGCTGATTTCTTTACTGACATCAACAACAACTAGTATCACCTCCTGTGCCATTCTTTCAAGTTATATTAAGACTTTCTTTTTCTCCAAGTTTCAGTGTATAAGAAAACAGACTAATGCTGAGAAAGTAGAACTAACCATGGTGTTAGTTCTTTTGTTAAGTTCTTATATATTAAGTACTGGTATTTTCTTGGAGAAGAAAATGAATAGGCTTAATAAGGTACAGCTATCTTTAGAGAATATGCTGTTTATTTTTTAAACAGTGCGATGGTTACATAGAAAATGAATGAGGAAAAAACAAGTTTTAGCCAGAGAGAGACAGAGAGTCATGGTGTTGGAATGATCATGATGCAAAGGGGTCCCACAAGGAAGAATAACTTGTTTTCCCTGCCAATTCCCCTTTTGTTTAAATCAATCTTTTTTTTTTTTATAACAATTATTTCAAAATCTGATTAATTTAGATAGCATCAATTGACACTTGAATATGTGTAATAACATTGATAACATTTTTTTGTGTATGCAACATTAATAACATTGGAATTGTCATATAATAATAAATGAATGAATGTATGTTAATTAAATATGTAACTTTTTTCAAATGATCAATACATTAAATTAATACTGGTTAGCAAGACCAGCAACACAAAACAAGAAGCATCGTTCTTCCGATAGTGGCAACACTTGCCCTACGAAAATTCACAGCTGCTTTGACTCTAGTCCTTGAACCAAAGGTTGATAAATTAATCATAAATATGAAGCCTACTGAACAAAATAGATTTAAAGGATGCTTGATTTTTCAAGTTTGAGTTTCTATAAGAATTCCACATATTGGTTAAATTGTAATGCTTCGGCTGCATGATGCAGCAGAAAAATACAAAGCACCATGTCGAAGTATGTGCTTGCATGCTCTTCAACATTGCATGTATAAACCAAAGCTTGATAATTTTCATCACAAAAGGAAAACACTTTACACTTCCCTCATCGCCGATCTGATTCACTTCTACTCATACGATCGAAAGGATGACTGTTTCCTTCATCATCAGATTCCATGGCTAATCGCATGCTCTCTTCTGTCCTTCTGCTATGGTTAATGTCCGAGTGAACACTCCCGCTTCCTCTGCTGCTGCTACGGTCAGACATAGCGCTGCTTGTATATTGGATTGATGAGCCAGCTCTATGAGACGAAATCATGCTTCCATCTTCCGATTCCGTGTGGCTCGAAACTCTAGCAGAAGATTTTCCACTGCTCTTATGGATTAAATTTCTGATGGAAGATTTTCTACTGCTTTTCTGGCTTAGTTCTTTGATTGAAGTTTTTTTGCTACTTTTCATGCTTAATTCTTTGATGACAGCCTTTTTTGTGCTGTTTGTCTTTTGGCTTAAATTACCAACAAAGCTTTGCCATTTTCTACTTTTTTGGTCACTGGAAGAAGCACTTCCCTCTGCTGAATCTGTACTCATTGTTTCATTCCTTGATCTTGTGCTGCTTTTTCGGCTTGATTTCTTTGAAGACGCCCTTTTTTGATGTTGGATTAAGACATCATTTTCTTGGTATTTTGCACTAGATGCAACATGCTTTTTGGAAGTTTCATTGTCTTCTTCATGATCAGGGCCTTCATCATCTGAAGTTCCTCCTTCTAATTCACTTTCACTCTCACTTTCCCATTCGCTTTCAGTAGCAACACTATGCATAGAGACAGAGGTGGCCGTGGGAAGTGAGGGTGGTAGAATTGATTGCGTTGCCGTGGAAAGAAAACTCAGAGCGGTCACAACGTCGCCGATCAAAGGACGAGCTTCTGGTTCCTCTTGTAAGCACATGGCTGCTATTGCAACAGCTTGATTAAGATCCTTTTCTGGGAATTGTTTGTTGAGAAGTGGATCTGCCATATCTGGAAATTTCTTTGGGTCCCTGAATAAGGGTTGTGCCTGCATAATCACGAAACCAAACATAATACCAAGTTACATTACATTGCATCACAATAGCTCGTATATGAGTCTAACAGCCTAATCGATTAGGACTAGCACATAAACATCACTTTGAACATTAGACGTAGAAATCACTCATTTTTTTATTCATGAAAAACCTATCAACATATATACACCTATCAATCTATCATGCAATTTTATTACTTCATATTTATATCATTTTGACAAGGCAGATGCTTACTGACTTGTTGTCCAAGCAATTAGCGGTCATTTTATTGATTAAGCATAAAACACGAATCTCTATTATCAATTAGACTGGTTAATTTTACCCATGAAACAAGGTTTTGCTCTTCGTTAGGCTTTGAGGTGTCAATGGCACGTCGTCCAGTGATAAGTTCAAGCAAGACAACTCCAAAACTGTATACATCTGATTTCAAGGAGAATTGACCTGTTCTTGTATATTCAGGAGCACAATAACCGTATGTACCCATAACTCTTGGAGGTGCATGGTTCATCTTGTCTCCACCAGAAAGTTTGACCATTCCGAAATCGTATAGTTTTGCATTAAGATCAACATCCAACAAGATGTTGAATGCTTTAAAGTCACGGTATATAATTGGTGGATTGGCACTGTTATGCAAGTACTCCAGTCCTTTAGATGCAGCTTCTGCTACTTTCATTCTATCAAACCAATTTAATGGTGGTTCATCCGTTTTGTTCTCTGCTACAAAAACAGAAAAGTGCTATATTAATCATTTCATAGTGAAAGATAGAAGGTTTCAAAACTAAGATAAGGCTATGAGTAGTTCTTGCAATGCAACAGATAAGGTTATGAATAATTTTAAATTGTGGTCTGAAACTACAATTGCTGCCACAATATAAAGGTTTTAAAGGTCGTCCACCATTTCCATACCCTTATCAGGTGGAGTCTCTTGCATCCCTTTTTGTGTAATATTTTGTTTGGTCTTAACCTTGTTCTTAATAGGCCTTACTACTCTGTAGTTTAGCCATGAGATGACTAAAATCGGATCAAAATTATTTCATTCAGGATCGAAATTGAGTACTATCTAAACACCTTAGATAAAACACAATAACCACTTGTGTTCAACTTTTTGTTTCCAAGAAGATGACGATCTTCAATGTAATATTAGTATACAAACAACCATAACTGTTGAAATTAAACTGAAAAACAGATGGAAGATTACCAAGAAGACGGTCTTCAAGAGTAGAGCCAGGAAAGTATTCATATACCAAAAGACGTTGATCACCATCAGCACAATAACCAATGAGATTGACAAGATTTTCATGGTGAACATGGCTCAGAAGAGAAACTTCAGCCAGAAATTCCTTGCTGTTTTCGGATCCATGTCGATCGAGTTGCTTCACAGCTACAACCTGAATAATGGTTACAAATCAAACAATGAGGAGAAAAAAACAAAAACAAAAGCAAAGAAGAAAGATAAAAAAATTCATTGAAAGCCTTATTTATAACCTGTCCAGTTGCAGGAATAACCCCTTTATAGACTCTTCCAAAGCCTCCTTCACTAAGAAGACATTCCTGTCGGAAATTCTTTGTTGCTGTTGCTAGCTCACGGAAAGTGAAATTTTGTGCGTTGATGTATGTTGGATCTCCTTGCATTTGCTCATCTGCCCTTTGTTTCTTCATATCTGCATGCATGCATGCCAAGAAAATCACAAATAGTAAAAATAAAGGAATGTTATAAATAAAGGTCTCCGAATGCGATCTAGACTGCGACATGTTTTTTATCATTACATGACCGCAATGTCACGTAAGTTTTATTGGATCATGATTCTCTGCAATATCATATATTATGACGCAACGGTGACCATGATTTAAAACATTGCATATATGCATACATATAACGAGGCGAGGCACATTATTAATTACCTGGTGTTTTTGATGCAGGGGTGATTTCCTGTGATGTGGGAGAACCATGCTCTCTCTTACTATTACTGTTTTTATTTTTCTGATGGCCGCAACACGGAAAGCAGTTCATGCTTTCCTGCTTTCCTGATCCACGATATATTAAATAAACAACCTCCAATCAAAGGCTTGTTATATATTCTGATGAACAATTAATGTGAATGTTGCTGTCAGATAAAAACAATGACAGAAAAATTAAGATGATGATGATGATGATGAAGAGATTAAAGTTGAAGGATCTAATTAAGGGTCCCTCAAATATTAACAGAAAATGAAGGACCCCCCAGGGGAGGGTAGCAGAGGCAACAGGAGTGGCAAAGAGATTAACAGGGAAATGTGAAAACAGGATGAAGACTTAGCCATGTTGGCGGCAATGGAAAAATGGTAATGTTTCCTCACAACTCTCCTACAAAATAGGAGGATATATGATTGGACTTCATTATTAGGTGGATACCAAAATTTGTGGGATTCTAATTCCAGTTTTTAGGATTAAATTAGTTATGATATATGTCATTTTTTTTCTTCTTCCAGGCCATTTTTAGACGGCATCCATCCAGCCATATCCTTTGTTTTCATTAGATTGTTTATGTTTTTTTTCCTTCCATATTACATCAATTAGTAGGTTTTTTTTTTAAACTCGCTATCCCATCCAAGAACCGACTAATTAGTAGGTATGTTGATTGCTCATTTTCAATTGAAACTAACATGTTGAACAAGTCGTTTGATAAGTGATTAGAAGTTTGATCTATACCATTTGTCCAGAGAAATCAACACTTAAGTATACGTTTGAATATGAAAAATGCTAACGAGTTTTAACTTTTTAAAAGTTTAAAAATTGGTAGCATGACCCTTAAAATAAATGCAAGTTTGTCGGTGTATATTTCTATATTAAATAAAAAAAGAGTTATATAAAAATTTATTAATGTTTAAGAGCAACTTTAGTGTATGATGTATTATGCTGAAATTTCATATAGATGATAGCAATTATATAAAACTTGCATTGGAATAAGCATGGGTTAGCAAAGAATGAACTAAAACTTAATGTGCATCAACTATAGAACCAACCTCAAAAAATATCTCAAGCATTAAAATTATTGATAAAAAAATTACAAGCATTAAATTTAATATTTTATATTATTAGTTTTTTTTTTATTATTTTGTATTTCGGTTAAAATGTAATTTGTTGTTTATTGATATGTATTATTTTATATTCAATTAAAATGTAGTTTTTAATTTTTATGTATTATTGTTGCATATTTTATATCGTTTTTAATTTATATATTTATTATTATTTCAATTTGTTTAGGTAAAATTTATTAAAATAATTTTTTACGGCTCTAATAATTAATTATTTTTATGCATTTTAATCAAAATAGTTAAATTTGTAAAAAAATCAAAATAGTTAAATTAATATTAAACTTTGAATCAAAACCAATTCCAAATAAAACAATATAAGCATGTGTGGTTAAATTTGAGTTTTTTTTTTATATATAACACTATTAAAATAAAAACTACTTAAATTAACTATGAACTTATTAAAGATGCTTTAAGGCATCAAAGAAATTACTCCATTTGATACTTTTTATAAAAGATATGGATTAACATAACAAAAGATTGTTTTTATTTTTATCTTTTGACAAAAAAAAAAGGTTATTATAACGTGTATGCGAGACAAACACAAATATTTTCAAAACATTTAATATGATATATCAACTCTTTTATAAAAAAAATATAACATTTTTTTGTAGTGGTCGGGGTTCGAACCCAGACCTTGCATATTTTATGCATTGTTTTTATCAACCGAACTAAACTATTCTAATTAGAAAAATAAATCAATGTTTGTATTTATTGTTGATTTTTTTTTCATTTATTTTTTATAAACTCCAGTATAATATTTAATAATGAAATAAAACATGTAAAAAAATGAAGAAAATTTTTTGAAGGAAAAAAAATGAAGAAATAAAACATCAAACGAAATAGATGTTTTTAGAGGTCAAATTACTAAACTGACCTTAGGCATAATAAAACTTCTCCACCGCTTCACGACGCGGTCGGCGCACTTCCATCTCCGGCGAGGGTGGCTGAATTCTCTGTTCTCTCTCTCGAATTTCGATCCTTTCTCTGTCTCTCAGTTGTTAGGTATTTTTGTTCTATTATTGAATGCAGATACTTTTGAATTTTAATCTTTGTGTAGTGCATTGCAGTGATTTGAACACTTATTTATCTGATTGGATCTGGATTCTTTGTTCGATTATTATATTTTGCTGAATTTGATTTATTAGGGTTTACTGCTTTTGATTCTCCAGTAATAGCTTCATTTGCTCAATTGAATTGATTTGAATTAATTTTATGATCAACTTTGTGTTTATTACAACTTAAATTTTTCGTATACAGTATGATCTGCTTATGTAATTTATATCTTTTAGTCTATTCAATCAACTTTGAAACTGAGTTAATCCATTTCATAGTTTTGTTAAGAAGTTAAATTAGTCCATCTAAATTGACATTAGGAAATTGAACCTAAGACCTTGAGTTGAAGAGGAGCATGCGCTAAGGTCCTGAGCCAACAAAATGGAAGAAGAAGAAAGCACGATAGAGGCTTTGCCGGAGGGATGCATTGCCAAGATATTGTCGCATACAACTCCGGTTGATTCATGTAGGCTCTCACTTGTTTCCAAAGGCTTTTGTTCTGCCGCTGAATCAGATATTGTTTGGGATCGTTTTCTCCCATCAGATTTGATCTCAATCATTTCCGATTCCCAGTCTGCTTCCTCATTGTTAACCACCTCTCCCTCCAAGAAGTCTCTATATCTCACTCTCTCTGACCATCCCATCTTAATCAACAATGGTAAAAAGGTATCATTCTCACAAACTACCAAATCAAGTTGTCAATTTTTGCTACACTAATCATTCATTATAGTTAGAATATTTAACTTGACTCTTTATTATGGTGCCACTAAATTTCAGAGCTTTCAATTAGAGAAACAGAGTGGTAAAAAGGTATACATGCTTAGTGCTAGAGATCTCTCCATTACTTGGGGTGACACTCCTTGCTATTGGGATTGGATAACCCTACCAGAGTCCAGGTCAGCTCTTATTTAGATTTTCTTTATTACTAGTAATTGATTTTCTCACATATTGTAGTTGTGGTAGGATTGGAAATCAATCCTACCAAAATCAATTAGCAGTAAATGATTTTGTTTACAACTTTTGAACAGATTCACAAAAGTTGCTAGGCTTCGTACGGTGTGCTGGTTTGAAATTTATGGGAATATTAATAAACGTGTTTTATCCTCAAATACTCAATACGTAGCTTTTCTCGTGTTTAAGATGATCAATGCCTATCGTTTTGAAGATCTTCCTACCAAGTTAACTGTGGGTGTACTTGGAGACCAAGTACAATAGGTGTATCTACCAAGAATGTTTGGTTGGACCCAGACTATGATGATAGAGAACGAAATGACGAGTTCCAAGGACTAGAACGTCGAAAAGTGAGAAGTGATGGATTTTTGGAGATCGAGATGGGAGAGTTCTTCAATTCAGACCTAGAAGATGAAGTTGTTGAGATGGGTGTACTTGAAATAAAGGGTGGTCAACACAAAGGTGGTTTCATTCTTGAAGGAATAGAAATAAGACCTAAGAAGTGAAGGATCGAGTTCGACGCCAAAAGAAAAGGGTCTTTCCATATTTGGATATTCGGATAGAAAATGAAAATAATATGGAATTATATATTGCTTCTTCATTATTAGCTTTATGTTAAAATGACTTTATTTTGGAAATTTGACACTTAAGATGTTGAAGAATTGAAAACTTGTTTTGAACAATTTGAAACTTGTAGTTGTGTAGAATTTGATAACTCTTTATTTCTTCATCATGACTGTACAAATATTCTTTTGGATAGATTTTTTTTCAAGGTAACTTGTTAATAGATTCTTAGAAGTAAAAGAGTTGGTAGTTTTTGCTTTAGCCTAATATATTCTTCGTTTCCTTCAAATTAAGTCTCCAAAGTAACACTTAATTATATAGTGATTTTGAAGTGTATGCTACTAAGAAAAAGATTAAAAAAAAAAAGTTCAAATACTAATGTGTGTAGTTTTTGCATACACAAATAAACTTTCTTTGAAGGCAGAGCATATGTTTATCGGTTTTTTCAATAAGTAATACTTTGAAGGAAAAGTGATGAGCATATCATATGTGGTTAATTTAGTAACGTTAATTTGTCGTGGTTAATTTAGTCACCTTAATTTGTCATTGAGTGTGATAAGAGTTGGTTAAATTAGTAACCATACTTTGTCATTGAGTGGTCCCAACGACCTCTCTCTCTCTCACACAAGTCCCATGTCACTTGGTCCCAACGACTTATTTATTTGTTTTTAACTATAGTCCCAAGATACTTAAATCGTGTAACTTGTGGTATGATATGATCTTCAATTTTCACCTCTACGTTATAAATGCTTCACATCTTGCTAAAACTGCATTCCATATACCATGTCTTGCGTCTACTAAAGTGAAAGTTAAACGTTTCTAATCTTCCATTTAATTCTTCATTCAACTCTCTAAGTAAGACCATATCATATGCAAAATGTATACATCTTGATGTTCGCCCTTGGATGTGTTTCATAAGTACATCAAAAACTAAGGTGAAAAGATAAGGGCTTAGTGTTGAACATTGATGTAATCCTATTGTTATGAATTTGTTGTCTCCACTTTTGTCCTCACACTAGTCGAGACCCCCTCGTTATATCCTTAGCCCTTATATAGACACACTAACACCTTTCTTCTCTATAGCTTGGCACAAAATCTCTCTAGACACTATATCATATGTCTTCTCAAAATCAACAAAAACTAAGTGCAAGCCCTTTTAGTCTATAAAGTGTTTCTCATCACACGGTCGTGGTAAGTATATTGCTTCCATTGTCGACCTTTCAGACATAAAACCGAATTGGTTTTCACTAACTTGAGTAAAGACCAATTCATTTTCATATCAAACAAAATAAATTTTGACCGAAGATTCATTTTAATATTTTAAAAAAATTGACGGCTCTATTTTGTCCCTAACAAAAAATAAAAGCAAATTAGTCTTTAATTCATTATACTAAAAAAAACTAATTTGTCTTTAAAATAAAAGTATCACAAACTAATTTGAGTATTAATTTCTACCGATGACTAATTTGAGTATTAATTTTTAAGGTTTGCTTTTGGAAGTGTAATTACGAAAATGCCCTTATTTATAATACAAATTTACCATTTTACCACACTGTTCTAACTATCTATATCCCTCGGCCCTCTCCACCGCCTCCCTTCCATCTCCAGCGAGAGCGACCTCTCTCTCTCTCTCTCTCTCTCTCTCTCGAATTTCGATCCTTTCTCTGTCTCTTCTCTTCTATCTCATTTGTTAGGTATGGTATTTTTTTTTCCTATGGTTGATTGCAGCTGCTTTTGAATGCTAATCTTTGTGCATTGCAGTGATTTGAATATTTATTAATCTGATTGGATCTGAATTCTTTGTTCAATTATTGTATTTTTCTTAATTTGATTGATTGGTTTTACTGCTTTTGATTGTCTTGTTTTTAGTTTAATTTTTCATTTGCTCAATTGGATTGATTTCATTTCTTGAAGCATTTTGATTGTTCTAGTTTTGGGCTTGTTTTTATCGTGTTATGCATATCGTAGCAGGTGCCATGTGTTTATATTTTGGAAATGTGTAGTGTTAAATGGCTATATGATTGGTGTTTTGTTCTATGGAACATTTTGGTGATTAACATTCTGCAGAAGATGCATTTGGCTAGTGATGCATTTTGGTGATATTTTCAAGTCATTATATGTCCTTTCGCGTGTATATATGTTGTTTTAAGGAAGTGGATATTGATGCATTTGGCTAGTGATCGTGTAGAAGTGGTTGGTGGCGCATCCCTTACTTAAGTGTCTGCATAATTGACAACTTAAGGAGCTTTGTTTAGTTTGTTACCTTCTTTGAATTGACACAATTGATGTTTGCTGTCAATGTTGTTTGTTCTTCTTCTAAGCGCCCTGATGAGCTATAAGCTCTCCTATTAGAAGAAGTTGAATAATGTTTTGTTTGCAATGTGATTTGCCTATTTAATTTTATATCTTATAGTCTGTTTAGTCAACTTTGAAACTGAGTTAATCTATTTCATAGTTCTTATTGCGTACCCGACCAACAGTGATGGATATGAAAACCGATGAAGAAAAAAGTATGATAGAGGTTTTGCCGGAGGGATGCATTGCCAAGATATTGTCGCATACAACTCCAGTTGATTCATGTAGGCTCTCACTTGTTTGCAAGGGCTTTTGTTCTGCCGCTAAATCAGATACTGTTTGGGATCGTTTTCTCCCATCTGATTTGATCTCAATCATTTCTGATTCCCAGTCTGCTTCCTCTTTGTTTGCCACCTCTCCCTCCAAGAAGTCTCTATATCTCACTCTCTCTGACCATCCTATCATAATCGACAATGGTAAAAAGATATCATTCTCACAAACTACCAAATCAAGTTGTCGGTTATTACTACAGTTACTATTGTGGCGGTTTATATATCCATATATAATAATCATTCATTATTAGTTAGAATGTTAAACTTGGCTCTTTTAATATATTTTATCAGAGCTTTCAATTGGAGAAACTGAGTGGTAGAAAGATATACATGCTTAGTGCTAGAGATATCTCCATTGCTTTGGGTGAAACTCCTCAATATTGGGATTGGCCGATCCTACCAGAGTCCAGGTCAGCTCCTAAGTAGATTTTCTTCACTAATTTTAGTAAAAAAAAAAATCTCACGTTGCAGATGTGTTAATTGTGTAATTGATCTTGCGTTTATTTACAACTTTTGACCAGATTCAGAGAAGTTGCTAGGCTTCGTATAGTGTGCTGGTTTGCATTTGAAGGGACAATTAATAAACGTGTTCTATCCTCAAATACTCAATATGCAGCTTTTCTTGTCTTCAAGATGATCAATGCCTTTGGTTTTGAAGAGATTCCTATCGAGTTAACTGTGGGTGTACTTGGAGACCAAATAACTATGTGTGTAAATGGAAAGCAAGTAACTGTTGGTGTACTTGGAGATCAAATATCAACCAAAAATGTTTGGTTGGACCCGGACTATGATGATAGAGAACGAGATGACGAGTTTCAAGGACTAGAACGTCCAAAAGTGAGAAGTGATGGATTTTTGGAGATCGAGATGGGAGAAGAATTCTTTAATTCAGGCCTAGAAGATGAAGTTGTTGATATGGGTGCACTTGAGAATAGAGGTGGTCATTCAAAATGTGGTTTCATTCTTGAACGAATAGAAATAAGACCCAAGAATTAGTGAAAATAATATGGAATTATGTATTGCTTCTTCATAATTAGCTTTATGTTAAAATGACTTTATTGTGCACTTGCTTATTCTTAAGACAAAAAGTTTATGTGTATTGTATAAATTGTGTTTGAGCAATGGTTGAGTCTTTTTTCGTGAGTGGACTTCATCATTAGATGAATACCAAAATTTGTGGCATTCTAATTCCAGTTTCTGGGTTTAAATTAGTTATTATATGTCGTTTTTCTTTCATTCCAGGCCATTTATAGATGGCATCCAGCCATTTCCTTTCCTTTCATTATTTATTTAAGTTAATTTTTTCCCATAGTTGTTTGTACTTTTTCGATATTTATTTTTTTACATTAATTAGTAAGTATGTTGATGGCTTATTTTCAACTGAAACTAACATGTTCAAAAAAAAAAAACTGAAACTAACATGTTGAACAAGTCCTTTGACCAGTGATCAAAAAAGTTCAATCAATAACATTTGTTGACAGAGACCAACATCTAAAGCACATGTTTGAAATATCGGCAAGTTTGTTGATGAATATGTTTTTTTTAAGAAGTTAAATTAGTCTATCCAAGTTTGTTGATGTATGTATCTGTTTGAACTCAGCCTTGTCCATTTTGCTTTGCTTTTCATTCATGGTTCTTCAATAATGCAAAAATGCATTGGGAAAAAAGGTCATAGTATATGAAATACCACTCTTGATGTATCTATCTAATATTACATTAAATTGGAGGATTATCATTTAGTTTCTTGCGAAACAAGTAGTAATAAAAACATATAATTATGGACTGTTGGAGTTTTTGAGTAAGAAATTTTACCGACATTCATTTTAAAATGAAGGATGTTGTGGGAATTTTTTTAGTCCGTTAGTTTTAGATTTAATTTTTTTTTTAAAAAAAAATTATTTTCATAAAAACTTATGCAAAAATAGTTAAAATTTATTTTAAACTCCTTTGTTATAAATTAAAAGAGTAATTTTGACATTCATCAGCTTAAATATTCATCATTAGAGATTTAGCTTTATAAAAATCATATATTTTTATGTCTTTGAAAAAAATTATTATAAAAAAATCGTATGAAAAGAACAAATACTTAAAAATATTTTTTTAATGAGAGTCCATTCAAATTGATTTCTCATTTAAAATATAATTTGTCGAAACAATTAAAAAAAAAACTACTAACATACAACCATTTGTTGGTCCTCGTGAGTTTAGCTTAGTTGGTATGGACAATGCATAATATATGCAAAGTTCAGAGTTCAAACCCCGGTCACCACAAAAAAAAAAAACTCTTTGTTAGGACTTCCTCCGTCTCTAAATAATAGTCGTTTAAGGTTTATGCACGATTATTAAGGAAATGATTAATTGTGTTTATTTCAATGGTAAAATTAATATCATTTACTAAAATATCCTTATTAATTGTAATTAGTGGAATTGTTAAGTTGGATGAAATTTAATAAATAAGGATATAATAATGGAAAAGATAATAAACGATGCATATTTATTCTTAGAAAAATAAAAATAAGCTAAAGTGACAATTTACCAACATTGAATTTGAGATATTGCGTGCAACGGAGTGGAATTACTTTACTACAAACACCGAATTTCCTCTCACGGATGATAATTAGTCAAAAAAGAGATAATTGAGTCTCTTCCATTTAATGCGTTGAGTTATTTACTTATTAGTGTCCTTTGTTTGTCGTCACTTTCACTGCCATAGAAAGAAAGAATGACAGGGATTGAGGAATTGTCAGAAAGCTGCATTGCCGCCATAGTGTCTCGTACAACTCCACTTGACGCCGGCAGACTCTCCGTCGTTTCTAAAACTTTCCGATCTGCCTCCGATTCCGATGATGTCTGGAATCACATTCTACCTTCCGATTCCCAATTCTTCAACTCTATCGTCTCACACACTCCTTCCCTTGCCAACATTCCTACCAAAAAGGGTCTCTATATTGCTCTATCTCATCGCCCTATCATAATCAACAATGGTCGAAAGGTATTCTTCTTCTTCTTCCTAACCGCCAATTTCTCGAATGTTTAGGTTTATAAAATGCTAATAGTGTTGAAATTGAATGTAGAGCTTTCAATTGGATAGAAAGAGTAGAAAAATTTGTTACATGCTTTGTGCTAGATCTCTTGACATTGTTTGGGGTGATACCGAGCACTATTGGAACTGGATTCCTTTGCCAAACTCCAGGTTAGTTAGCTCTTAATTTTCTCCTTTCTCTCTGAATTGTTAATTCCGTTTCCTTGAATATTTCTTCACATGTTCTTGGCGAATTGACTTTGCATGATTTGTTTTCCACCCCTTCGTAATTTCTAGACCTGCATCAGTTATGATGTCAACTTCATCCTTACACTATCAGGCCACATCTGTGGACACCGTGACACACATTGATGATGCACTACATGTAACCATGTTCTCTTTGAAATTTTACTTTTTATCATGGAATCCCATTGAATTACCTTGGCTATTACAGCTTTTGCATAATGTTGTCATTTGTCCAACTCCAACTCTTATTTTGTGATAATCAAGCAGTTGTCTATATTGCTTATATCCACACTCTTATCACGAGAATCTGAGGCACGTAGCAAATTCCAACTTTTCAACATACTAATATTATTGTCCCAAACTCTTTGTAAAATATGTGCACACTTTATATTGTTTATTGTTGTTCAGTATACTGGGATATCTTTGTTGTGCTGTGGATATCCTCCTCCTGTTGTTTGTTGATTGTTCCAACTATATAGTATACTGTGATATTGTGATGCATTATGAATTTGCTATTTATTGATTATTCTGAGGCATTTGAATCAATATTGTTACTCTTCTCATCCACAGCGAGTGAGAACCTAAAATGAAGAAGGAAGAATAATCGATTGTACTTCCAGCACTCGATAGTCTATGATTGACCGTGCATGAGTAACAATATTGGTTAAAATAGACCCATGTTAAGTGGACTAGAATTTAAATGGTTAAAGGTTTTTTTTAGATTACCCCTCATGATTTGGGGTAATTTACCCTTCATGATATCAACCAATCAAATTGTGCTATATGTAGGTGTTTTGGACCGGCTAAAACACGTATGCCCAATTACTTAGGCCCAATACAAATACAACCCAAATTTCACATTTGGCAACATTACTTGCAACACACCTCCTCCCCGCGAAGGGGTGTTCGGAGCAACAGTGACCAGTTCAAACGAACTAACCATCATGGCTCCCGCGAATCTCTTCTCGGCGGTTACACTTCCTACGAATTCGTAACCGTCGAGCACACGTGTGCCTTACAACGGCTCTGCAAACACCCATCTCTATATATAAAGAGGACTCTTTGCAGTCCCCAAGGTAGAATCTAACCTCTCTCTAAACCTTCATTTCTCTTACTAACTTGAGCGTCGGAGTGTCTGCAGGTATACTCCCTCCGCCATTCCAGTTATCAACTAATGCAATCACCACCATACAGAAACTGCACTGGTAGTCACCTTCTTATCAGGTACGATCAGTGGCGCTATCTGTATAATACCAAAACTTTTTCTGAGGAAATGGGCTAGGTCGGGCTTTGTAATGCTTAAGTCTGACCTACTTCAAAAATTATAGGCCTGAGTCTGGCCTATTACCCGTCATAGACTCATTTTCGAGGCTTGATCTGGCCTTTTTAAAGGTCTGATGAAGCCTATTTTACGCTAAGGCCTAGCAACACATTTCCTAAACATATTGAAAATCTCATTTGCTTTAAATTCATCAACCAATCATAACAAAAAATTAAAACAAACGAAAGTAAATAAAACTCTCATCAAATAAGATTTGTTGTTTTGAAAGAAAAAAAAACTCTCTTCCAATACGGTGCAAGTTATTCAGAGAATAGTTTACCTGCAATTTACGGCTTAAACCTCGTTGCACTACCCGATTTCCAGCTGCGTGTCACTGATAAGTGCTCAAAAGTAACATATTTTATGTGTTAATCTAGGCATTTTAGTGACTTGTTCTGCAAGTTATCTAAGGAAAAGCTACCAAATTATGTTCTTTTAACCATTTATGCTTTACATGTCTGATTTTCCCCCTTTTTATGCAGGAAATGACAAGCAAGGGACAAGAAAGAAGCTGATGAACTAAAGTCAGTACGCTTAAGCGTCCTCAACACGCTTAAGCGTACAAAATGCCGAGAGCAGCTTCCTGTACGCTATTGGTACGCTGCCAAAACGCTTCCAAGATTCAGACAGTACGCTTAAGCGTCCCATAGTACGCTTAAGCGTACTAGGTCCAGTAGCAAACCTTCATGTACGCTTTCAGCACGCTTATGATTCGCTTATCAAAGCTTCCAGTGGTACGCTTAAGCGACCGGTTGTACACGTAAGCGTACACAATGTCGAGAGCTCAGACCTGTACGCTGATTGCACGCTTCCTGTACGCTTAAGCGAACTTCGTCAGATGCAAGTGGATAAAGCACACGTGGCTGTTCCCAATTGGGCAAAGGAAGATTTCCAGGAGGCACGCTTAAGCGTACCCCTGTACGCTTAAGCGTGCTGGCACGATTTTGGCCCATATAAATATAAATAGCTTTCTCTTCTTCTTCCAAAAAAACATTACATAGTTTTTGATATTTTGCTGGTTTTAGAGAGAGATTAGGGTATTTTCTTGAGAGAGAAACACAAAGCAAGGTAGTTAGGAGTAGATTCAACCCAAGATTTGTTGAGACATCATGGATCTAGGCATTGAATCTTCATCTTTTCT
>Ga0228710_1001072_pt1 | contig 39497 bp, 15 predicted proteins | sample MedpolnodulmetaG_FD_177995 | JGI IMG/M metagenome (GOLD analysis project Ga0228710, IMG submission 177995) | Root nodule microbial communities from Medicago polymorpha collected in Santa Monica, California, United States - pink nodules | ecosystem: Host-associated > Plants > Roots > Nodule...
TTGGGAGGAAGCATTAGTTGATGAGTGTAGGTCGTTGCTTGCTAACGTTACTTTGCAGGTCACAAATTCAGATGAATGGAGATGGCGACTTGATAATTCAGGAAAATATTCTATCTGTTCTGTTTATGATTTGTTAACTTCAGGTGGTAGTACTAATGTGGATGAGGCGTCCTCTTTGGTGTGGCACAAACAAGTCCCGCTAAAGATCTCTATTCTTGCTTGGAGGCTACTTCGCAATCGATTGCCAACAAGTCCCGCTAAAGATCTCTATTCTTGCTTGGAGGCTACTTCCCTCATGATATGCATCTTTGTGTTTCTGGCTGTGGGGAAGTGGAGACAGCTCAACATTTCTTTGTTTCCTGCCCTATCTTCAGAGACTTATGGCAGCAGATTCGTGCTTGGATTGGGGTTAGTGGGGTAGATCCCCTTGACATCTCTGATCATTTTGTTAAATTCACGTATATGCTAGGATCAACATCAAAATTTCGTTCATTCATGCAACTTTTATGGTTAGCTTGTGTGTGGGTGTTGTGGACTGAGCGTAATAACAGACAGTTCAACAACACTGAAAATTCTATACATCAATTGTTTGAAAAGATTCAAATCCACGCTTACTGGTGGTTGAAGGCAGCAAATGATGTGTCTGTGTTCGGGATTCATAGTTGGTTTACTACCCCTTTACTTTGCTTGGGTATAGGCTAACTGTTTCTTTTTTGCTGTTTTCCATGGTCTGTTGACTGAACTCTTGTGTAATTTTGGCTGCACTCTTCTAGCACACCTTGTGCGGAAGGTGTGAAACCTTTGTTGTTAATATATGTTTCATTTTTGCCTCTTCAAAAAAAAAATTTAAAACATGGACAAATATTAAGGATCGCGTAATTTTTAAAAAACAAAAAAATTGATGGCCATCGCATAATTAATAATTACTCATAAAATTGGTAGAAACCCCTAATATAATTTAGGAGAATGCTAACCAGTGCCCCAAGGACATTGGTTAAGCATCCAAAATAAGTAAGTTTTTATGAAAAAGTAGTGTGATCATTAATTGGTTAAAACTAATGCCCCAAGGGCATTTGTTAAGCATCCAAAATAAGTAAGTTTTTATGAAAAAGTGGTGTGATCATTACTTGATTAAAAGTAACATCTTATATATATAAGATGTTACTTTTAATCAAGTAATGATCACACCACTTTTTCACCATTGGAGAGCATTTAGAGCTTGGATTAAAGAATTTGATTTGTTCTCCCTCCAGATTCTTCATCTTTGTATTACTTACTAAGCTCATGGGTGACTAACTTTCTCTTTGTGTTGGAATTAGATTTAGTTAGTTTGTATACAATCTATTGTTCATTATATCTTTGATTCAATTTTGTTCTTGATGTTTTTTTCAACGTACAATTTAAAAATGATATTTTGATTTAAAAAGTGTGAGATATTGTTTATTTTTTTAAGGGATCTCAATTAAATCATGTGTAGATATTAATGCATAGACGTATTGTTAGGTTTGCATTCACATAATTTATCTGATCACATGTCATTGAATCAATTGACTATTTTGTTTTGCATCAGAAGTCAATTGATACAACAGATTTTGTGTCGTTTGTCAGATATGGAAACATATGATGAAATATATGTGCAGATATAATTAAATTTTAGAAAGTAAATGATCAATCAAAATGACACATTGAAAGAGTAGCCGATGATGAAGTCTAGTCTCAACAATCTTACTATTCATAGTTTCAACTTTCAATTATTTTCACAAATTAATTCTTAAACAAATCTCGTTAAAACCTTGATTTAGAATAGAGTAAATTTGAACGGTAGAAACTATAATGCAGTCGATATTTTTAAAATATCCACTTTTTATAATTTTTACTAATAAATAATTAAATATATTAAATATCAAATGTATTTTTTTTTTTGTACAATATCAAATGTGTATATTAACAATGTGTTAAACAATCAACTAGTCAATATTTTGGAATGGGGAGTAATTAACTTGAAGAAAAATATAAGCTAGATTGTGCATTCTCGAAAAAACAAAAATAAAAACAGTCCAAAATCATGCAAAAATTAAGACCAAAAAACAAGCTCCGTTCAACAAGTGAGAAAAGTCTTCAGCGTCCGATGCAAATTTTGAAACTCGCAATCTTTCGAAAAGAAAAGAGATTATATTACTTGATCCGTCTTAGAATAAGTGGTTCATTCATAAAAGAAAAAAGTGTTCTAATATAAATGACGAATTTCATTTTTCAATGTAACACTAATTATCTTTCTTCTAATTATACAACACTTTAGTTATTACTAATTTCATCATTTTCAATTCAATATTTTCACTTGTTGATAAGGACATTCAAAACTATTTTTCTATCTATTTCACTTATATATTTTTCTTAATAAATATGAAATGATTGTTTTTGGACGTATGATTGTTTTTGGACTCTCATATTTTGGTGACCGGTACCTAAGAGACAAATACATTTTCTCCAAAAAAAAAACTATAAAGAACTTCATCTGTCTCAAAATAACAGTCGTTTATCGTTTCTGTATGATTTTTAAGAAAATGATAATTATGCTAATTTCAATAATAAAATAGTACTACATCCGCCCATAAATATAGGACTTTTTTGTGAAAAAGCACGGGAACCAAGAAAGTTGATTACTTGTATTAATTTTGTTGACAAGTGTTATTGTTTTACGAATTTACCCTTTAGGAGAGAGAGTTTGTTAATATTTCCAAGAGTATTATTGAAGAAAAATATATAACATAAATATGGGTATATTGGTGAAGAAATAATTAATGCACTTTCAAATTTGAAAAGAGTCTTATAAAAAGAGAGAAAGAAAAAACTCAAAAAGATCTTATAATTAGAGACGAAGGTAATATCATTTACTAAAATACTCTCATTAATTGTAGTTAGTGAAGTAGTTAAGTTGGATGAATTTAATAAATAAAGATATAATAGTGGAAAAAATTAATAAATGTTGTATTGATATTCTAAAGCAGTGGCGGAGCCAGGAATTTTGTAGAGTCTGGGCAAAATTTTTATCGCAAATTCATATGTGACATAATATATATAAATAGTCATAAATCGAAATAAAAGAGGTTTGTCATTTTTTCAACAAAAGTACAATTTTAAATAAGAAAGATGAAATATAATCTGCCAATAGCGTGCTAAATAAAATTAGGAGGTAAATGCCCTTTCCGCGATCTCTTTTGAGTGAATGTTCGAATAATATCAACATCATCAAACGACTTGAATATCTCTCGCTCGGTGTAACATATCATCAAGTCATTCAACCACACATTGTTGATCTTGTTGTCGTAGAAAAGGAGAAGAGTATACGCGCTGAAAAAATAGAAACAAAACACTAAATTCTGTCTTTTTTTTTTTAAGTAGGAAAAATGGCATTGGGCTGGGCTTTTACAAAGCAAGCAGCAGCAGAGCCTGGGCTACAGCCCAGCCTAGCTGGGTGGTGCATGCGTCACTGTTTTAGAGTGACAATTATTTTGAGATAGAAAACAAAATTTAAGAGACAATTATTTTGAGACTTAGGAAATATTAGATATATGAATCAAATTTCTTGTATATATCACTTGTTTTTAGACACGTAGAACTAACCACTCACACATATAATCTCTAATGCTGCTTTTCGTATACCAGAAATTGGACTAATAGGCCTTGGTCAAAACTTTGGCCTCACATTCAAAAACAAAAAAGCATCGAACTTTATTACTTGTGAGTTGTAACACATGCTTCCAATCTTGTATAAAATATGAAAACTACATTATATTTATATATGCTCTTCCTTCAATCTTAGATGTGCCACTGCTGAAGGCTGATATTGACCCCTTCTGTTGAAATTCTGCATTTCAGGTATGGCATTTTGTGATTTTAGTAGTGATGCACTATTATTGCTAGCAAGGTTATGACTGTTAGTCTTAGCTGCTGGTACATCATGATTATGTTTTCCTTCATATGTTGTCAATACAGCTTTTGGATCCGTTGAAACCCTTTCAACATGCTTCCGAACATTGCAACCCGGAGTTGTGCATTTGTAATAGCTCCTACATTATGATACAAGAATGCACATCACTATCTTTTCTAGAACATGGATCTCAAGTCTGTGTGCTATAAGTATATTGTAATTCATATTCACTATGTAGCATAATGAGTATGATGAATATACTTCAGCATTTCCTTGGGAACCAACTTTTCGAAAGCTCTTATAGACGACCATAATAGTCATCGACAAATTAGAGTGAACCAACATTTTATTTAGTCGTTGAAATTATTGAGTTTAGTCACTAAAATTGTCCCGATTATGGACTAATACTATCGAAAGATTATCAATTTCAGGAATCATTTCAAAGTTTTGTTAATTCCAAAGACTAAATTAAATTGCTCGACTCCTACAACTTCAGACGCAATATGTGATACATCTCTGTTGCTCAAGTAAATTAGTGATACAGCTTCAGAGACTAAATTGTTCGACCCTACATAACTAAGTAGATGTAAATATGTAATCACCTTGGATATGGGTTGCCTTTGACAACTTTCTGCCCATATTTGCGCCATCTATAACCATCCTCCAAGAGATCCACATCACTTGTTGTTTGCACAATGATTTTAGGCTTTGAGACAGTCCTATGTGAAAGGGTTGAATTCAGGAGTTTGGCTTCTGTTTTTCTGCAGAATCATAAAACTCCTAACATCATCACATAAAACTAAATGCATTATTTGATTGATATATGTTGATAGTGTAAATACATTTTATACTATCACTCAATCATAACCGTTTGGTCATTAAAAATATTTAACTTTAATCATATCTACCTTAAAAGTCATACAAATGATGGTTTGTGATTGATCGACAGTTTAAAAAAAAAATTACATGAATGGTGCATTAAAATTAATCTCAACTAAAAGATTAATCGCAACACGAACAGTTTTTTGAATCTAAGCCTTACCTTCTCTTGAGACCAGGTTCATCATCTACTTCAGTTTCATGATCTCCTTCTTCCTCGCTGTCACTTGTTCCAGACAAAACTTGTTGCACGCTTGAATTGTCGTTTGTGAGCTTGCTAGGACGAGGGCGTTGATGAATGTGTTCTCCTTTATAAATAATTGCAGTTACATGACCATCAATAGGATCACGTTCAACTTTTTTCGTCACAAGACAGCTTGGATGTGTGCACTTGTAATAACTTCGAGGAAACTCGCAACCTTTCACTTGTTTCTGTCCATACTTCCTCCAGTTGTAGCCGTCGTCATTAGCCTTGTCAACATTCACAGAAGAAGACTTCTGTAATCTTTGTTCTGAGTTAGAAGAATACTCAACAGAGTTTGGTATCAGTTGTTGTGCAATGTTATTGAATGTTATTGATGGAACTTGTGACAATGAGGTACTGTTGGGTACTAATGATGCAGAAAATGGATGTTCTGATTGGATTTGAGCATTTGAGTAGGCTTGTGCTAGTGCTTGCTGTTGGGAGAATAAGGAAACAAAAATACTTCAATTCAAATTCAGAGTGATTATGTTAACCAACTAAATAAATAGTGGTTGAATTTTGCTGCATCACTTAATTTAATTCAATCAAAACTTGCAAGGTATGTTTTGATATTGTGTTTTCAATCATCCTTGTTTGTTTTTCCAATTCAAATCAAACGTGCAGTCACAATTCACAACTTTCAGTCTTTCACCAAATAATGATAACTCCTAACTCAGCTAATAAATGTCCATGCCTTATCTCATTTATAAGCAAATTTTTACTTTTTAAGTTCATTGAATAAATATAGACCACATACATCATTTATTCAATAAATCTAAAAAGTTAAAATTTGCTTATAAATGAGACCGAAGGGAGTACTAATATATAACAACCAGAAAGCACTTGATCATTTTTTTAGACTCCAAAATGAAACTTGAGATTAACTGCTTAATTTCTTTTGTATTACAAAAAATAAGTACTTTCTTTAGCATGATTATAATTGCATAAAGCAAGTACTATTGCTTTTGAGTAATTATTTATGAATACATGAGGCACACAAAAAATACATATCATTTAATTATTTGAAAACATATATTATTTAATTATTTTTCCTACTATATTTCTTTTTAGTGTGTGCGTCCAAATAAGATGTCCAAACATGTGTGTCCACACAAGAATTATTCGTACTTTTTACGTAATTTTTTATTAATTAAATAACTCTTAATTACCTCTTTTTTTTAAGGAGAAATTAATATTATAATAAAAAATATATAAATTAGTAATATATGTCTTGAAAAATAAACTTAAAAAACCAATATGCTCCTAAATTATTAACTTAAAAAACCAAAATAAACTTAATAATGCTACTAACAAATTTCTTGAAAAAATTCTTGATTGTATTTTCTTTCTTGACAGAAAAGTTGCTGAGTTTTAAAATTAGTCCTATATTTAGAGAATGAGATAGAAGGCTTAGGGGTCATGTATTGTGATGGATTATCGTTGACTTGACTCCATGGAACCAAAAAATGAAACAAAGACAAGCAATAGTTAAGAATGAGTTGAAGTATATTACCTGTGGTGGAGCAGTGAACATGGCCAACGGTGACAAGCCACCACCACTTCTTCCTCCTCCTCCTCCATGCTCCACATCCAACGTGTCGCCGGCGAGGAGCTCCGAGAAAGACTTGATATCATCGTTGTCACCAAACAAGTTGGAAAGCAAAGTCATGGGACCTGGACTAAACCCCCCACCTGAAGGCCACTCTCCATTTCCACCTCCAACCATTCACAACTTAATTGATTATTTATGACAAACCAAAGCCAAATGAATGAAAATGAACTAAACAAGTAAAACTCTTTCAAACTTGTTTGTTTTGTGTCACAGATGGTTCTCTTTTGATCTGAATTCTCAATTTCAGCATAAAGTCCACGCTTTATGATAGATGAAAGAAAGATAAAACTAAACCTATGCTATGCTATGCCTGCAATTTTCTCCTCTCTTTCACGTATGTAACTTTTATATTTGTAAATATTTTCCCCTTATCTATGCGTCTTAAAGTCTTCTAATTTGTCCAAAAAAAAAGTCTACTACATCAACAGTGACCCCATCAATTAGATATTAAATGTCACTTTGAGTTTTTTTGTTTGGTTTAAAAAGAATGTAAATAAATTAAAAGTCTAACAACTTTATAAAAACAGTGTTAATTATTAAAATTAATGCACCGTATAATATATAATAAAATTGAGAATGGTACACACATATAATATCATAATTATGTGTATAATATGGGACGGCGGGAGAGATTTTTAAGCTTTGTTTGCAAGTTTGGAGGAGAAGGGATGGGAAGGCTTGGGAAAAAAGAATGAGCAAGTGGAAGAAACAGAGGAAAATGGGAGGGGAGGGCTTTGGCGGTTAACTTTTCTTCGTAATATTAAACCCTCCTTGTTTGGGGAAACTAAATTTTTTTATTGGAGAAGCGTTTTGGGGGGTTTGAAGGGTTTATATGAATTCTTCATATTTAATCTATATTGTTATATTATTTTTAAAATTAAAAATATAGTAATCATATGCATTAATTTATCATTCTCTAGTAAACTACTCTTTTAAATTTTTTGAAAGATTTCTTCATTTTTCCTCATGTTTTCCACCCCTCAAAGCCTTCCCTTCCCCTCCCCTCCAAACTCGCAAACAAGCCTTAAATGGAATAATATATTATTCCTTTTGTCAAATATATATACATCGCTGCTTCCTCTTTCTCAAAATAGAAGAGCAACTTCAATAATGAACTTTTCATTGTTGTTACTTGTTTCACCCATTTTTAGTTAGATTTTTGCATGCCGACTCATATTTAATAAGTACTACATCTCATCAGTGATTGAGTTTAAGTGATTAATACATTTTAATAAATAACAAATTGTTCGAAAGAATCTGAATTTGATTTTTGAGTGGAACAATTATTGACAAAATTATATTTACCACGCGGTTGAACTTCCAATTACCATGAGTCTTTTCCCATAAAATTGGAAGGTTAACACAAAATAAAATAATACATCTCATCTCCAATGCAATTTAAGGTTGTATAATCCATATTCAACAATCTCTCTATTCTCTACATCTAATGTTTCTCCTCTTTTTCTTCATTATTGACACTCTCCCTACTCTAAGAATGACTTGCTTACGGAATGTGGCAACTCACAGGAGGATTTCAGTTTGCAATGGCAAACTACCGGAAAATGGGTTAAAAAATTTAATGTCTAAACTAAAAAACTTCTTCTTAGAGGTGCTGTAAGAGTTCCTCAACTAAATTACTCTCACCTAGGAATTGGTTAATTTAGTTAAAAGCAATAAAATTGTATACATTTTGTTTCATTTTATCCAAACTATTCTTCAATTTATTGACAAGTGTCTTTAAAAGAAGACTTTGTCCTGATAAATTATCTCAATAATATTTGTTTGTAAAAAGGTGGGAATAAAACAAAAAAAAAATGATAAATAAATAACGCAGTAGTAATTTCAAATAGTTTTTATGAAATGAGACAAATAATGAATCCAAAAAAATTGTATTTCTTCCTTAAACAGATGTTGTTTAATGAAGGAATGGGGACATACAACTAAAGATAAAAAAATAACTTGTCATAATTCATTTTTAGTGTGAAATTATAAAGGAATAGCCTAAATCTGGTGCATTGTCGAAATTGACCCCAAAGACTTGTGAAATTACTTAGATTCGATGGAGTGTTGCAAATGCAATGACGTGAGGATAGTGATCCGATGTGCAGTCTCGTTCGTTATTTTGTGTTTGTCTCTCTATCAAGATAATGACAAATTAATGAGAACGAAACCTAAGTCAAGTCAACAAAGTAACAAACTAAAACAAAACAACTTTTTCCTCCATCATGATTTTCATTTTTTGTGTGTTTGGAATATCATGATATTCATTTCATACTCATCATAGAAGCTTTGCCACTTGATGATCCCCATAAATGAGTCCGACCAAAAAAGAAATGACAATACTCCTTTGTTAATTTGGAAAAATTCTAAACACAAAAGTCTCTCAAAATATCAAAGTGGGGTTTACATTTTTTAAAGGCATGTGTAACATGGTGAAAGAACCCCGTTAATCTTTTATACTTCCTTCACATAAATTATTGTTTTTAATCTTTGCATTATTTTACAACTTGCAGAAGTCTCACGTAGCATTAATAAAAGAATGAATCAACAAAATATTGATTTAAGTGGCAAGGGATCTGAGTCTCATAAACAAGTGAAATATTGCTCTTATATATAGAGAAAGTCCGACTCAGAGGGAATAATTTATTATGTGTATCTTACAAATTTTCGATAGAGATTAGTCACGGTTAACGGCGGTGAAAACCTTATACATATATCATTATTATCCCAAAAAAAAATGACATAATGGCAATATTATATATTAAATTTGCATAAACATGTTAAGAAATTTCACGTAATAATTCGGTGCTATGAACTAAAGATTATCTTGTTCTAAAATATAAATTATTGGTTTTGTTCACTGTTCACAACTAAATTAGTTGTGTACCATTCACAAATTTATTTTTCTACCAAATTACATCATATTATATTTGATTTAATGGTAAGACTTACTTATTCCATGATGGAAACAAATTTATGCATGTTAAAAGACTTATTTTGTATGTCCATCATAAAATTGGCCACAAATTATTATCAACAACCCTCTTAACTTTGACTTTATCATTTTTTTAATATAAGTTCGTAAATTCTCTTGAGTAAAAAAAAAAATAGATCCTAAGTTCTCAATATACGGTCAAATAAAATATGCATTGTATACATATCTCTACATCGTATAATATAGTGTATTTGGGTGGTATAGAAAAGAGAACGTGTTTTTTTTTTAACAAGCCAAAATGAGATATATTAACAAAAATTTTGTACCCCTAGCACAAGAAGTGTCAAAGGAAACAAAACAATGTTACAACAAAGTTCCAATCAAAACAGAAAAGGAAAAAAAAAGAGCAAATCAGCTAATCCCCAAACAAACAAAGGGACGTTGCCACCACATATGATAACCTAAAGGAAAGCACACATTTTTTTGCTTTCAACCATTTGAGAGATGTAATCTTAACCTTCTCAAGTAATTGCACTGTTGTTCTTGCTGTGTTAGCAAACAATCTTTGGTTTCTTTCATTCCAAAGAACCCAAATACCACAAAGCCAAATCAATTTTTAGGCCGTTTAAATGCTTGTGTTTTTAACCCAAACTCATATAGAAACTCTCACTATAAATACCAACTTTTCTCATTCATAATTTCTCGTTTGGAACTAGAGCAGTTCAAGCGGAAGGCAATTCTAGAGCTTCGGAGGAGTTATATCTTCTCCTTATTTTTTTAGGGTATGTTTTTATTTTTAGTAATTTGTGTTTAGTTACCATGTGTAACTAAATCTTTTTAGGTTAGAGTTCTAAGATGAACCTCTATTTATTTTGTTGAATATTTATTTAATTTAATGTCGTTTATATTTTATTTATTTTTTTGTTTGCTATTAAGTTTTATTAGGAATTTAGTTTATTTCTGTAGTAGCGCAACCCTCGATTAGATACTTAGGTTGTGACAGGGTCTAATATAGGATAGATGGGTGTGGAGTTTACATGCTTCTAATTGTTATAATGTTAGTTCCATTTATTCTTACTTGACATATGTGAATGAGAATAACCAATGAAATGATATTCAATTCTTGTGGTTAAAAGCGGTTCCCCTTAAAGTCTCGATTTTTGCTTGGGGTCTGTTTCTTAACCGGGTTCCTACAAAGGACAAGCTAGTTCAAATGCGTGTTTATCCAATAATGACCAAGGTTGCGTTGTGATTTGTGGTGCCAATGAGACCCGAGATCACTTGTTTATTAATTGTGCTTTTTTTGATGGTTTGTGGTCGGTTATTGTTGGTTGGCTCAGTTTTTCATGGCTCACTTGTCAATCATCTTCATCAATTTGGCGGCTTAAGGGGATTTACGAACAAAACTCAGCTATCTCTCAATATTATTTGGCTATCTGCTGTCAGGGTAATTTGGAAAGAGCGTAACAAGCAAATTTTCCAAAGGAGAGGTTACAAGCGTTAAGTGAAAGGATGAAGCGTCAGTCTTTTTGGTGGTTGAAATTGACATACGTCACCTTCGATTTTGACCATCAATTTTGGAGACTAAATTCTTTATTTTGTCTAGATGTAATTTTGTAGTTTCTCTTCCAAACTTTGTGGCGTTTTGACACTCGTTGCTACTGATGGTTTATAATTACTTTATTCTTTTTAAGGCGTTTCGGCACTTCTTGTGCTGAAGCGTCTTTGTAAGGTTTATATTTTATCTTTAAAAAAAAAAAGTTAAATTACTTCAAAATAATCCATTATCCAAATCCATACACACTCTCGGATTTTACATGGAATTGGATCATCTCTTCTCTGTAGGTATAAAAGAAAAAAGAATGTTGTAAGACAGAAATACCCATAGAGTTGGAGTTTAAGCACTGATAAAGAATACAAAGCAGAGTCACAAGTGATGCAAAATATATTATACATGGCACTTCCAATTAATTGTATATATGACACTGTTACATATATGGTCGTTGAAATGGCATAGACAGCTGATTTTTTTTTTGGTAGTGTATAGGCAGCTGATTAAAACAACATTTATTTGGGATAAGGTACAAAACATGCTTCTCAATGTTCAATGTTTCAAGATATTATGTTAAGCTTGTGATAATGAATCTATATCCAAGGTAGATGAAGCATTCAAATAATCTTCAGTCATGTAACCAAGCACGTAGCTTCAGCCTCAAAGAAGTATGGAGAAGAAAATGATAGTAAGTGTTATAAATATTAACTCCATAACATATCAACATGTGGATCTGTGGCGCAATGGTAGCGCGTCTGACTCCAGATCAGAAGGTTGCGTGTTCGATTCACGTCAGGTTCATTATTTTTATTATTTTTTAAAATTCGAATCCTCCTCGTATAAACCTGTTCTGGCGTTTAGAAGCGAATGAATATAATAGCTAACTGGGCAGAACTTGGAAATGGGGAGTAGTCGAAACAGCTCATGCTTCTATTATTATTTTTATTTGTTTCAATAATACATTTTAACTAATTAAAAAAAGGGTTAAATATTTTCGACTTTTTAATCTTCCAAAAGTTTACAATCACAATTTTGCTTGTTACTTTGTTAACTCAAGTTTTACCTTCACATTTTTATTAAATTTTATAGGAATATTCAGAATATTATAACAATGTCTCCTGAAAAAATTAGAATTTTTTAACAAACCATGAATTAATTTAAATATGAATTTTTAAGTGTCAAAAACATAAAAAATATATATTTAATTCATATTTTGTTAAAAAAAAAAGGAGAGATTCTTATGATATTCTAAACATTTCTAAAAAAATTCATTCAAAAAAATGAAGGCTACACATGAGTTGAGTTAAAAGTTTGAACCAAATGTGATGATGAAAAAGAAAAATGAGATTAAAAGTTTAAGAAAAACTTTAAAGGGACTAAAACGAAAAATTTGTATGTTAATAGAGACCAAAAACATACTTAATTCTTAAACAAAAATGTTTACATTTTGAAATACTCTACTAGACCGAAATGATTTAATCTTGTTGGTCTTATACGAGGCATCCAACCTAGCTTCAGAGTTAAAATAAAGGTCGATATTTTTATATCAAATTAGCAAACACTTAATTTATGACCTCAAGAGATCCTAATGATAACCTTTTGTCGAGCAGCAACCTTCATGATCCATATTGAGGGTATTTGCAAGCACTACAACACTTAAGTCAACATGAAAATAAAGAGTAAGGGGTAGAAATTGGATAGATAATGTATACCTCGAGTGTTGATCCAAGGACCTTCTTATACAGTTGATGGTATACTTGTCGAGTTAGCAGTTGGAGGACAATTAGAAATGGTGGATGTTAATGAGCGTAACCGTGGACTAGTCCAGTGTGTTAATGGTTGGGGCATTAAAAATCCAAGGGATCTTGTGTTTTTAGACCGTTGAAGATAATGGATCGGTGGAAGTCGACCATGAGTGAGAGCTTGATGCATCAAGGCCTCATGTGCGTCGAGTTTGAGAGCTTAATGCATTTGGACCAAGATGCATCAAGGCCTCATGTGTGTCGAGTTTGAGTCTTAGGCCAGTCCAAAACAATTTGTCTTTTTCCTTTACAAAATTTTGTTTTTTTTTTAAAAGCCATGAGTATTTTTAAAATATTAAAAGTTATAAGAATATATGAAGTGGTAACGTGTCTTAGTAATTTGGAGGATCACATATTGATGGGAGGGATTAGGTAATCCAAAAGAAAAAGATTGGAGTGATTATTATGAAGCTTAACAAATATAACAACGGTTGCTTTTGCAAAAATGAAAAGAAAAAGACAAGTGGACGGCAACCCTGTATTTGGGGTTTGGACTCCAAGTTGGCGAAATTGTATTTTTTTTTCTTAGTCATTTCTTTTTTCTTTTTTGTGACGTGAGTGGAAATTGTGTCTATATGCATCAACATTGATTTTGTTGGTCATACATAAAAAATGTATACGCTGAAATGTAACATACAAAACTCCAAAAACAAATTCTCCTGTTTTCATTGCCTTGGCGAACCCGTTAAACAGTCACAAAGGACAGCTTGGCGGCTGCCATGCTACCACGAAGAAGAAACACAACACAATTACTAAATATCAAGTAAGAATAAAAAAAAAAACAATACGAATCTTGCAACCAAAGCAAAGAACAAAGGTAAAGAGAATAAACAAACACATCAAATTTGTTTAACTAGTTCGGTCTAATTAACATATGTATTAAAAAGAGTCAATTATGCAATCCATTATCAATAAGTGTTTACAATAGATACAAAAAGTTATAAGAATTTAACTTTAATAATAAAACTTAATTTTTACACATTTTTGTTCATTCTCTCATCCCACAAGATCTTTTAAGAAGACAAGAAAGAAAGTTTGAATCATCATAAAATATTTTTATTGAGGGTGTTTAATATGTATTTCTCAACCATAATTTCTCTCTCGATCATTAACTTTTTCTAAAAGTTCTCTCTTTAGATAATATCAAAAGAGACAACGATTAGTCATTGTTACAACGGTAGAAAAACGACACTCAATTTCAATAGCTTGTTATAATAATTGGTGCAATATAATTACAGTATTCTAACATACTTTGGAGAGGAAAAACTTTAAACAAGTATTTCAATATTTTAAAAATTTCCATAAAAACTGTAACATAGTAGTAAAGTATTCTTACAGATACTTTGGGGTGAGGTTTAGCCCGGGAAAGGCTAGTTGCTTCTCATCATGGAAAAATTGCCTTTTCACCATCAGATCATAAGATGAGCATAGTATTATGGTAGACTGTCAACACTAGATTTTTTCTCCAAGTTCATCATATTCATCTTGTTCACATAGCCCAGAAAGAAAAAAGCAATTCCATTGTCTTCTCAAACCCAAAATTTTTGGAGCATACAATCTTGCATACTGTCCCAAAATCAAATCAGATTTAACCCATTTTCCTAATTCTAATAAGCTTCAAACTATTTTTAGGGAAGCTTAGGCAATCTTTGTGTTATTGATTTTTGGGTTTTAGAGAAATTTGGTTCTGAGAAATCGGATTTTCTAGAGAAATTGGGTTTATGGAAGCTTCAACATTTAATTAAAAAATATTCTTGAATTGCAAAAAAAAAAAAGGGGTCCAAATCACAAACAAAATTACAATTATTATTCTCTAATCAATGGAGTTAAAAATGAAATATTTTTAAATTTTTAATGTTCAGTAGAATTCTGTAAGGTTAAATTATGAACATTTATGATTTTGCCCATTTTTCTATATTGTAGGGAATTGGATTGGGAACATATATAAACCATATGAATTTGGGATAGAAGTGGTTTTGCAAGCAAATGAACGTGTAGTTTATTTTGTCTTTAAGAATTGAAAAATTGGGAAAATAGAATAATTGAGAAGAATAGATTTTGATGTTCAACCATGGAGAAAAATGAATCAATATGAATGGGTTAAAACAAAGACTTGGGTTCTCGCAGATGCATGCGTGAGAGAGAGTGTGAATAGTGGTGGAGAATAGTGTAGAAAAAATCTAGTGTTGACAGTCTACCATAAAACTATGCTCATCTTATGATTTGATGATGAAAAAGCAACTTTCCCATGATGGGAAGTAACTAGCCTTTCCCAGGCTAAACCTCACCATACTTTGGAGTAATATTGATGTTGAATATCTGAATACTTAAGTTCTAAAAAAAGACAGATATGGAACAGTTGTACGTTGCAAAATGTAAAGGGTCCCACACGTTCTGGAAATATGACTACTAGTTTTGAAAAATTGAATTGTCCAGCAATATTGGAAACCCGAAATTGGCATGTGATGATTCGCTGAGTCCGTTGGAAAGTTCAGCTTCAGCATACTTCCAAACTACTCACCTAATATACCTCGAATCTTCGTCTCTTTCTTCATGTGCATGATGCATGCATATATTTGTGGTATACATTACCACACACCAACCTCTTATATATATACCATTCAAATTCTAGTAATTGGAATTAATATTTTGACCAAACTTGTTCAATTCTCTTGAGATCAATGGCAACCTCTAGATTGTTGCAACACTCTAAGGTGCCATTTGACCAACTTCCTTCTTCTTCCTCTTCTTCCTCGTATACGAAATGCTTACGGTATCAAAGTAGAGCATGTTTGAGAGGAGATAATATCAAAGTTTCAACTGAGAAAGGAGAAAGGAAACCCGTGGTGGTAATGAAGGCAACCATGACTACCACCAATAACTTAACCATATCACAACCAGCACTAGTTCCTGAAGAATTGTCGGAATTATTAGCTGAGATCATAGCAAGTATTCGCAATGCTATGCTGGTGGTTCTTCTCCGTGGTGCTGTGATTAACAGGAAGATCACACGGAATTTCCATCCTCAAATGTTCATTGAAAAGGTACTTCTACAATTTTCAGTTGTTAAGAGTTCCACGTTAGATCCATGACATGACTTGAAAATGAAAATGTTTTTATAAGTGTTAGACAATCCTCACCTTACACGTTTCCCCAACATAAATTAAGATAGTATCGAAGTTACTCAAAATTCGTTGAGCCATGTATCGGGCCACTCTAGGGTCAGCTCAAGATGTCCCCTCCCATCCTGCTCGTAATCTGAAAATATGTTTATAAAAATTAACATAGACCCTGCTAATCAAATCATAGTACACTAAAAAATTAAAACTAAATTACTTGTTCAGGCCATCATGGATTGCAGATTTTTTACATTGTTCGCCGTAGCAGGATCTTTACTTGGCTCGGTATTGTGTTTTCTTGAGGTAATAAAAATCAATCCTTATGCTTTTTGGTATTAGTACTACTTTATCTTTGTATTGTTATTTTTAAAAACCAAAATCAATCTGAAATGCAGGGCTGTGTTCTCGTCATTAAGTCATACGTACATTATCTCCGTATGTTGTCTCAACCGTTGGATCAAGGACATCTGGTTCATCTACTTATCGAAGCTATAGGTTTGTGTTTGATTCAATTAATTAACAAAGTTTATTACATGAAATTGATACTTTCCTAATCCTCATTATTAATTCTACTGACAAAATCAATGGGATTGATTTTTGTTGCATGCAGATATGTTCCTGGTAGGAACAGCCTTACTCATGTTTGGGGTGGGTTTGTATGTCATGTTTGTTGGATCATGGACTACTAGTAAACAAAAAGAATCATCTGCTCTCCTCTATATAATGAAGGTACGTACGTACCTAATTACAAACGTACATTTTGCAATTTCATTTTCACAAACATTACTATAAATAAATATATAAGCTAATTATATCATACTATTAGTACTGAATATAGTGTTCTAATTAATACATAGAAATATATAAATGATGATCTCATTTAAATTTCAGTCGCCACCAAGGTGGGTGGGAGTGCAATCAATTGAGCAAGCAAAGTCAAAAATTGGGCATGCAGTGATGATGATTCTTCAAGTGGGACTAATAGAGAAGTTCAGTGATATTCCCATGGTTACAGGCCTTGATCTTGCTTGTTTTGCTGCAGCTCTACTCACTTCCTCAGCTACCATTTTTGTTCTCTCTAAGCTTAATCAACATTAAAAAAATTAGCATGGAAATGATATTCCAAATTCATAGTTTTGTCTTAAATTTATTTATTTATGAAAATTGAAACAGGGTAGTAGACTAGTAGTATTTCTTTTGTAAGCCAAAAGAAAATTATGTCATGTCATGTCATTTTCCCTTTATCATGGGAACTCAATTCATTTATTGGTATATATATGTAATTAATTTTTCAATTACTTTAATTTCTTTAGAATGATATACATGTAATAATTCATTTTCCTGATTCCAAATTTCCAGTATCAATTTCGTTTACCTTTTCTTTTTATATGATACAATAATTAATTGGAAAAAATATATAAATTTAGAATAATACCCATTGGCACAAAAGTAATGTAACATTAACTTTTGAAAGAGACTTGACTTGAATGAGTTTATGCACCTCATTGAAAGTTCTTAGAAAATTGCTCTTCTGTCTTCAAAAATGTCATATTGACACATGAAAATTACCTAAAAGCCCCCAACACTACCACCACTTTTCCATTTTCCAGAAACATAAACACTAAAGACACAACTTCCAAATTTCTCCAAACTTCAATAGCACGAATTTGAGCCCAATTTCTTCAATTAATTCACAAATAAGTTCTTTTCTTCCTATTTACATGCAATGTAGTTTGTTTAGGGTGTTAGTTTTCATAATTTTGAGCAAAATGTTAGTTTTAAGTTAGGTTAGAAAATTGCAAATTATGCATGATTTAAATGTTTTAATGTAACTTTGTTGCTGGAATTGTTGATTAGAGTAAGTATAGGTACAATGTAGTTGTTTAGAAGTTGAAATTTTAGTAATTTTGCTAATAATTTAGAATGCACTTAAGGTGTTTGATGAAATGCCTAAGTGAAAAAATCTTGCTTTTTTTGCAAATATGTTCAATTTTACAATGTATGTATGTTATAATGATTATAAGTTTGCATTTTTGCTTTTTTTGGCAAGTTTGATTAGTTTGCACATAATGATCTAATAACCATATTGATATAATGATTAGTTTGATTAGTGTGGATTTGTGTGTTATAATGTATATATTTATCAAATATCAATCAAAGTTAAATACATTGTTTGAAATGTATAATGTGTGATATAATGATTAGTTTGGATTTGTGTGTTATAATGTATAATGTGTGATATAATGATTAGTTTGAAATGCCTAAATACATTGTCCACTTATTTGTGTTTTTTTAAATTTGTTTTGTACAGATATGTTTAGGGAGGAGGATGAGTAGCAGCGGTTTTTTAGAGAGATCAGGATGCGCAAAGGTAAAGAGACGAGTACCGCTAGCGCTCGGAGAGAGAAGATGGATCAAAACCCAAGGACCCGAGGCTAGTTGGAGAGGTCTCACAGGCACAAATGGATTACTCCTCCCAGGTGGTTGATCCGACACCAGCGCATGATTATGCTATGTATGAAGAGGGTTCTGTTGGATATGATCGGATGGAGGAGACTATGTTTTATCAGCTGCAAGACGAGGCAGAGCATGATGCGGTGACAGATGATGAGGAGGTGCCAGACTCGGCGACGTCGTCCTGCCCTTACGTATCAGATTGTCAGGCAACACAGGGGGCAGAGGCATCGTAGGCAACAGAGGCATCGTAGCCAGCAGGGTTGATTATCATTAGGCTTTTTTTTATGTATTTTTTGACTTTGATTATGGTGATGTATTATTATGACATTATACGTACCTTGTGATATTTCTATGACATCTACGTACGTATGTTTTATATTATTTCTTGCGCTTTAATTTTATCCTGTTGAATATTATTTCGTACATTTTATATTCATGAATTTGCAATTGGATGAAAAAATTTGTTTATCATGTTAAGGATGAAAAAATTGGATGAATTTGTTTAAATATGAAAGAACTTGGTTATGAAATTTTTTGCAAATGAAAGATGGAAGGAGAGCTGTTGGGAATTGAACCAAACATACAACGGTAGTTAACTGTTGCCTGTTTGTTGAATTATCATTTAGGATCCCGACGGCTCATTGGTTTGAAGGTGCAACCAATGCAATCAAAAGAAGTGTTTCCAATCCCCTTTCATTTGTTATGGTGTATACATACTTTTTTTTTTATAATGTATTCGGTTAACATGACTTACTAAACACTTTATATTAGAATTTTATAGATAGATGAACCTTTATTGAATCGTTGGATAAGTGCTCATGAAAATTTTCTTTCTTTTATTGAATCTATTTGAATTATACTTATTTAATATATTTTGTTGTTAATGTTTTTCAATTTCTTTAATCTTGAGTCTAATCTAGGTTAGAATTTATATTAGGTTAGTCTTTTGAACCGAAACTGGGTTATTTAGTTACTAGGACGATTCAACCCGAGAGATTGGGTATTCACCTTGTATGAAAACTTCAAAGAAAACACTAAAAATTTTACCAGTACTTTAAAATGTTTGTTGTTCATCCCAACAAAAGTGTTTTGTTTAAGGTCTTTAGCTTGACCTTTTTGTTTTTAAAGAATTTTTTATGATGAGCGGTCGGGAAAAGAGTTCTCTCATTTCTCAAATCCTTTTCTTTTAGGCTTTCCTTATTTTTCTTATCTCCCAGCCCTAAGGATAGCTCTTAATGTCTTAAGGGTCACTTGCTTAAAAGGTGTAGATGGGATAATATTATTTTTCTCTGTCCCTTTCCCTAAACCTTTCTAGTTTCCTATTATTTCCCCTGTATTGGTAGTAAGATCTTCTCTTATTCATAATTTTCTACGTTAATTTTGAGTTCACTAAGCATTTTTATGACTTTTTCTAAGGTAATGTTAATACTATCAACATAAAGTATGTTAGTGTCATGTCTTCATCCAATTGTGGAGGGGGAGCTTTCATGCTTATGATGTTATTGTGCTTATATCTATCTATCTTGACTGGTTAAGTTCTAACAATCATACCATAATCTGATTTGAGAATCAATAAGGTTAGATTAGGTGAATGCATTTCCTAAACAAAAGAAAGAAATTGAGATTATAAAAAAACTTGTTATAAGACTACTTTCTATGACTCCAAGACTAGAGTAAATTGCCCGCTCATCACAAAGATGAGATACCTAAAATAAAGAAATCTAGTAAAGAAAAACAATAATTTTATTGAAAATGCAATGCAAGTATACAAGAGTTTATCAAGTGTAAAGTGGTCATGAACCAAGACTAAGCTGGCATCTATATTGCTTGAACCTTAGAGAATTCGTAGTTACAAGAGTTTAAGGATGGGTTGTAAGAAAAAAATAGAGTTTAAGGATGGATTAATCACAAGACCGTCTAAATTCTTACCAGAAAAACAACCAAAATAAATTCAACATGTAGTTACAGTTGTAACCACCAAAATAACCTTTTTTTAGGGCGATATATATAACTTTTTTTTTTAGGGATGTTAACATTTTTTATCACCAAAAAAATATATATACAACATTTTTGTTAAATATTTTTTAGTAAGGTTAAATGCTTTTTTTTATCTATAATTTTTTTTTCTAAACTATAAAAGTTAACTTACAAAGTAATATTAAATGAATCTATCAAAAAAAGTAATATTAAATGAATGTTAACGTTTTATTTAATTTATTTATTTGATAAGAAACCGAATGTTAATATTAATATGCTTTACAACAAATCAAAAAGTTTGGGATGATAACCATTTGGTCTCTAAATGTGTAATGAGTAGGTATAATGATCTTCAATGTATCGAAATTCCAAAATAGTCTATGAGTTGTGTATTTCATTGGTCAAAATAGTCTCTACATTAAAATAGTCTATCACATTAACTTTTTTATATAGGAATTGATGACAGTAAGCATGTATAGGGACTGATATGACAATAAGTAAGTATATTGAAGAATTAATATGACAATATCACTTGGGCATGACTCAGTTAGTAGGGGCCGTCTATTGTTATATTCAAGGGTCAGGGTTCGAACCCCGAACACCTCACTTATTCACCTTAAAAATTGAATTCTAACCACCAGGCTATTTGACCAAAAAAAATAAAATATGACAATATCAATGAAGCATTTTAATGGAAATGACTATTTTGAACATAGTGCACAATTAGATGCTATATTAAAATTTTGATATATTAAAAAACTATTATATGATTACTCGTTATACATTCAAAAACCCAAAATGATTATTACAAAAAAATTACTTCAAAAAAAATCAAAATTTTAATTCATTCATAAACTTCAATCTAAGATATTAAGCCTTAGGGATAAATAAATCACACTAAAAGACATGAACACAAAATACTCGACACGACGACACCTTTTGTTGGATGGGAGTACAGTATTTGATCTTTGTTGGAAATTCAATCAATCAATTTAAAATACTAAAATAGGTTCGCAAAACACATTTGATGCTATCCCATGTCCATCCAAAAATGATGTATGTAGATAAGGTGTTTTTTTAAGAGTAAAATAACAGTGTTAGGTTGTTTGTTTAAAATAAAGCAGTGGTTGTTTAGTTTATGTATGAGAATTTTTATTTTTTTGAATTTGTATTCAAATGAAGTAAATAATGTTATTTGAACAACAATTTTTTAAGACAACTTATGAGACAATTAAAGTATACAAAAGAATGTAGGTATTAACACAAAAATCAAAACAATAGAGAGACAAAATTAAAAGAAAGAGAAATGTTAACATCACATATTCTAATACACACTTTTCAACACACTCTCTTTGATTGGTTAAAATTCACATGGGACCCACCAAATTTATATAGGACTCACATGATTTGGTGGGACTCATGTAAATTTTAATCAATCAAAGAGAGTGTTGAAAAGTATCTGTTAAAATGTGTGTTGCTAGCATGTGAGTATGAGAAAAAAGTTGATAGAAAATTTGTCATAAAATGATTGCTTTTAAAGTTCTAGTTTTTTCTAAACAAAAGTTGTAGTTTATTAATAATGCTATTAATCATTAATTGTAGGAGGAAAAATAAATAAAATAATAAATGATTAAGAATATTATAAGAAAAAGATAATGTTCCTTTAAAAAACAATTATTGGAATTAATAAAAAAATTAACAAAAAGTAATAAAGTTTATTGTTTGTCTTTATGTGTGTGTATATATATATCATCAAAAGAATGACGAGTAAAAATGTATTAAACGGAGTAATAAGTACTATATAATGATTTTTATTTATTATATTCAATATAAATAAGAGTGGTCCTTCATCTCAACAGAGTAGGGTATAAACATGAATATGTGTGTTTATATAATTTTAATTGTGATACCGACTCGATATATCTTTTGTGGTGCAGGTGTGGCTTAGAGTCAGGCTTTGGGAGAAAGTGCAACGTGCTTGTAATAATTTTAATTGTGTTGCCGACTCGATATTTCTTTTGGTGCAGGATCTTTCACGCGATGAGAGCCAACGAATTGCTGCCCTTTTGTGGAGTTTGTGGAAACATAGAAACTTAAAGCTCTTGCAAAGCGTGTCTGAAATAGTTGCGCATGTTGTGGATAAGGCTATTCACCTCACCGAGGACTGGAGCATGGCTAATACTCCTTCTGTAACAGCGAACAACAGCAGTACTACAGTTGTAGCAGCGGACAATAGCAACTCTGAGCTGAACAGCTCGCACGTGCATCCGTCTGCATCAGTTGTGTGCGTGCCTCATTTGTTTCGTCCTTTCCTTCATGGCAACGTCCTAATCGAGGTAGATTCAAATGTAACATCGATGCCGCATTTTTTAATGAACTGAATATCACAGGTTTGGGCATGTGTATCCGCGATGAAGGGGGGTTTTGTGCTTGCTAAGGTTGTTCCATTGCCGGTTATGCATGTTGTTCATGTAGGTGAAGCTATGGGTCTCTACTATACTTTGGAGTGGCTAAGTGATATGAGATTTAATAATGTAGATTTTGGCTTGGATTCAAAAACTATAGTGGATGCTTTCAATACTACTCTCCCAGTTGTCTCTGAATTTGGGCTCATTATTTCCGCTTGTAGAAGTCTCTTCGACTTGAAATTCGCCAACTCAAAAGTTGAGTTTAACCGGAGGCAAGCGAATGAGGTAGCTCACACTCTCGCTGGGGTTGCCATATTATTAGCTAGTCCCCCCACTTATTCTTATGTACCTCATTGTAGGGATGCTCATGTCCAATCCAATCCAATGCAAATCGCAGTAACCGAACCGAAAAATAAAAAATCGAACCAAATCAAAAACCGAAAACAACCACAATTTTAAATGGATTGGATTGGTTTTCGGTCCCCTTAGTATAAACCGATCCAATCCAATCCAAACCGAAAAATTTATACTTTAATATATATTATTATATGAATTTTTTTAATGTTTCATCAATTTACAATTATGTAACTATTATCTAAACTTTCTCTTAAATTGTGTTGACTTTTTTTCCTTCTTTTAAGAAATAGGCTAAAATGCACTTTTGGCCCTCCAAGTTTGCAAAACTTGCGATTTTGGCCCCCAACTTTGAAAATAGCACTATTGGCCCCTCAAGTTTCACCCTCTTTGCAAAATCATGACCCCCCTTAATTTTGACTTGGTCAAAGCTGACGTGGCGCATTTTTATTAAAAAAATTGCCACCTATGATTTTTTTTATCCATCTGGATTTAAAAACAATTAACATTATTTAAAAATTTTATAAAATAAAATAAAATTAATGAAAAAAAATTGAAAAAAGAAAAAACTATCAATCTTCTACATCATAAACCAAATCCTCAAAATCTTCAACATCCAAACTCACAAAAATAATTAATCTTGAAAATCATCAACACCTAAATCACATGATTTTTTTCATATCAGTTCCTTCATAACAATAACATAAACATCCACTGACATCAACAACAATATGAACTTTATTCATTTCACAGATCCCATTTTGTTCTCCCTTGACCAAGATATTTTTGATGGAGTAAATTTAGAACAAAAGTTTTACTATTCAATTTTTTTCTTTTATTTTAATTTATGTTTTGTTATTTAAAATAATGTTAATTATTTTAAAATCCAGATGGATAAAAAAAATCATAGGTGGCAATTTTTTTAAATAAAAACGTGCTACATCAGCTTTGATCAGGTTAAAATTAAGGGGGTCATGACTTTGCAAATCGGGTGAAACTTGAGGGGCTAATAATGCTATTTTCAAAGTTGGGGGGCCAAATCCGCAAGTTTTGCAAACTTGGGGGGGTCAAAAGTACATTTTAGCTTAAGAAATATTATTAATTTGCGAACTATTTTCTTTAACCTACTATTTTATTTTCTCTATGCTGTTTTTATTTTCTACTTATTCATCTTTTTGTGACCTTACTTTTTTTTTTGAAATGTCATAAAATAATATATTTTCTTAAAAGAAAATAAAAAATAAACAACAATGAGAACCAAAAACCAATCCAATTCAAACCGAATTTTTTTGAATTAGATTGGATTGGATTTGATTTTAAAACCAAACCAATTGGATGAACAAATAAGAAAACCGAAGAGATTGGATCAGATGGTTTTTCCTTCTAAAATCAAACCAATCCAATCCACGAACACCTATACCTCGTTGTATTGAACATCTGATTATTAATGAAATTATAAGCATCTTTTATTAAAAAAAAAACATGAATATGCGTGTTTATATAATTCCATTCTACTTCGCTCCCCTTTCCATTACACCGAAGATTGAAATATTATCCAATGAAATAAAGTAGATATGTTTTTGCTAAGATGCAATAAAGTATAATTAAACACAGAACTAAGATTGTAATTTTGTCCCCGTCTTTATGGTTACTTCATAAATAATGATATAGGATATGTAATAAAAAAATAAAATAAAATATAGGACACAATAACTAAACAAATGGAATTAAATAGGTAGGATACCATATGTAATAAAAAATAAAATAAAATATAGGACACAATAACTAAACAAATGGAATTAAATAAGTAATGAGTTCCCTGAAAAATAAATTGTTTGGGAGAACATAATTTGATTCTTGTGGAACAATTTTTTGTTAAACTATATTTATCTCACGATCGAACTTTAGATTAACAGAAGATTTTCCTTTGAGATTCAAAAGGATAAAAAAAAATTATAAAATACTCTTGAATAAATTATGGGAATTAAAAAGTTTACAGTGCCATTAATTTTGTTACTTCCTTAATAAACATTGTTACTATAATTTGTAGGGTCCTGCTAACCGGTGTCTCCGGGGTACTGGTTAAGCATACCATAAAAGGAAATTGTTTTTGACTTTATTATAAATTAATTACACAATTTCAATGCATTAACTACTGTACAATTTCCTTTTTCATATCCTTAACCTGTGCCCCGGGGGCACCGGTTAACAAAAGGAAACTACTTCATTTCATTCAAAGAACAAAAACACATTGGTATCGCGAACGGGACTCAAACACAAAGTTCTTCCACGCATCAACAACCGGAAACTATCTCACTTCATTCAAAGAACAAAAACGCATTGGTATCGCGAACGGGATTCAAACACAAAGTTCTTCCACGCATCAACAACTTCTAGAAAAGCAGCAAAAAAAATCACACATGCAAACAATCTAAATTGTACAACGATGGAAGGTATAAAAATCATAGCTAAAGAATATCCCGTCAAGTTGTTGCAACATAAGAATGGTGACTGTGATAGAGTTATTACACATGTTTCTCCATCTACTTCTATTCAGGATAATGAGCAGTTAATAAAATCGTTCTCTTTGGAAGAATTCCGCGAGGCAGATTTCTCCATGAATAATAATAGGTGCTCGAGACCAGATGGTTTCAATCCCGGCTTCTTCAAAAGCTTCTGGAATACATGCAGCAATGATGTGTTTCCAGCAACATGTCTTTGGCTTGAAACATGTGCTTTTCCTGCCAAGTTAAGTTGATACCAAAGGGATACACTCAGTCATCCATGAAGGATTGGAGACCCATTGCCCTTTGCAAAGTGTTGTATGAAATAGTTTCAAAAGTACTTGCTAACATTTTGACGGGCCATGCTTAGGTTTTACAAAACTTAGCTCAACCTAGCCTATTTTCACCTCTAGCTACCAGAGTAATGGAAGAGACAAATCTTATTTTGGAGTTAGAAAACGTAGGAATATGTTCTCTTTTTTTTCCACAAACTCGAAGGTGAAGTTTATTAGAAGACAGATTAATGATTTTGCTAGTATTCTCGCTAGGAAGGCCACATCTTATGTTAGTTTTCATTTATTCATTGAGATACATGATTGTATCCGGAATTTACCATTAACATACATATATTTATAGTTTCTTTCTATTAAAGTTAATTCTATTCAAGATATTTTCAAACACTAAATACATGCACCTCTCAAGGCTCACATAATAAGATTTTTTATTTTTTATTTTTATAAAAGCGACTAAAGTGTTGTAAATTTTATAGATACAATATATCAATTAATAACAGAGATACTAAAACGTTGGAAATTTGTAATACATAATATATCAACTAAAAAGTGACTTTTTCATAATGTATCATGTGATTTTATTTGTCACCCCTTTTTTTAGTAATTTTGACCATTATGTATTTTCCTTTTGTGATTTTGTAGCCAGTCTTCTAATTTTCTTCAAATTTACATTGATATGACATTGTTTGATGTGCATGTATTTTCCTTTTGTGATTTTGTAACCAGTCTCCTAATTTTCTTCTAATTTATACTGATATGACATTGTTTATTAATGAGACATCCAACTTTCGTATTTTGGATGACTTTTTCTTTAAAACTATTTTTTTAAAAAATTAAAATTCTAATTGGTGAGAAAAGCTAAAAAAAATTTAAAATTCTAATCGGTGAAAAAAAATTAAAATATTTTCTCTAATTTTTAGCATTTTAACTTTACAGAAAAGTTTGAAATTTGAATAAATTTAAGAAGAAATTGGTAAGAAACTAGTATCAAAATACAAAGAAGAACAACATAAAAAGTCAAAATTGCTCAAAAAGTAGAGGTCAAAATCGTATAGTCATTTCATCATGAGTTTGATCCGTACGTTAATTTAGATATATAATTTTTTTTATAGGAATGAACAAATATTGCAGACGCTCTTTTCTTTTGCGACCAGTTTCCTAACCACAAACAACCCACCACCGACCACTCTTCCTCTAAAAATTCAAACTCATCTTGTGACCACGTAGATGTTTCATCTCGGTGGTGCGATCACAACATTGTCGCGCCACCCATAAACCCAACGAGTCAAACAAAAAGGTTTGTCCCCGACGAGTCTTAAGATGGTTTCTGCCCTTAACATCGGATCCACTCGGTAACTTGTTAATTGTGTGATTCCATGTTTGTTTTCTTTACTATGTTCTAGTTTTTTTTTATCGGATTCGCTTCCTGATCACGTTTATCTTCATTTTATGTCCATTTATGCCGCCTACGACGGTTCTTGCCCGTTCTGGTTTTGGTAGTCCAGTTGTTAAACTCCGAGATGGATGTTAGGTTCTAGGTTTATTGTTGTTTGTTGTGTTTTGCGCGTCTCAAATTTAAGAATTGGGTTTGTTGAAGTGTCTTTGCCGCTAAACCTATCAGGGTTTGTTGTCTATTGCTTCTCCAAAGGACTGGAGTTTGAGTATTGGTTTGTAAGAGTGTTGATTTCGGGGGCTGTCGACGGTTTTGATCACAAAATGTAGGGTGTTAATGAGGGCTCTAGAATTGTTTGGTTGTTCATGGATTAGGTGTTGAAGGGAATCCAAAAGAGGATTGAGTTGGTCGATTGATTGCTCAAAGTGATCTTTTGGTGTTGGTTATAGTTTTCTTGAGGTTCTTAGTCGGGGGATCGGTTAATAGTTTTGAGTTTTTTGGCAGTTATTCTGAGGGTAGCAGGTCTAATTGAGTGGTTTGTTTAGGCCTTGGTTGTATTATGTCAAATATTTGGTTGTATTGTGACAAGGTCAAGCGTGTTTGGTTGCAGACAATGCTCATTATGAATTTGGTGGTGTTGTTTAGTGTGTTTTTCCGAGTTCATTGTGGTACGACTTAGTTTCGTACGAGATGCAAGGTGTTGTTGTATATTGGTTTGGTTTTGTGTGTAGGGCTTGATGTAAGGTGTTGTTGTAGATTGGTTTGGTTTTGTGCACGGGGTTTGCCGATTTGTTATGAGGAGTTTTTGTTATCTCAATGCCTCCTCTATGAATGGTGTAAAGATCCAAGTCAGTGCTTTGTGTAATTTGCGGAGGTGGTGTCGGGTCTCACCGATTTGATAGGAGTGTTGTCGGTTGTTTTTGTCAGGTTTTTTTTTATTTTTGAATGATGGTTATGGTAGATGGTATGGTTTCAATGTGGAAGGGGAGTCACCCACGGAGGAGTAGTTCGTTAAGATTTTTTTTGGTACCCGTCTTTCTTTCCAGGCTTGTTGTTGTTGGAGTGTTGTCGACTGTTTTTGTCAGGTTTTTTATTTTCGAAAGGTGGTTATGGTAGAGGGTATGGTTTCAGTGTGGAAGGGGAGTCACCCACAGAGGAGTAGTTCGTTAAGCTTTTCTTTGGTACCTGTCTTTCTTTCCAGGCTTGTTGTTGTTGGAGTGTTGCAGTTGATATTAACAGGTTCATGTGTGGTTTTTTGTTGTTGTAATGTGCCTCTTTTTAGCTGGTGTTTTGAGCGTTGCTATTAAGGTTGGTGCTTGGCTGGTTTAAATGTTTGCCTTTGAAGATTGTTTTTGGGTTTCAGGTTGTAGGTGCTCTTTGAAGTGAGGTGCTTTTATCTATGGGTTGGGGCGTTTATTTGTTTGAGTTTACATGCTTTGGGTTCCGGGTTCCCTTATTCTCTTTGTAACGATCTTGTAATTCCTTTAGTTCACTGTCATTTCTCGTTCTATAGACGAATTGTTTTAATGAAGTTTGCCTATTAAAAACAACGAGTTTGATCCATAATCCTTATGTACTGAGAAAATTCTGTCGGAAAAAAAGAACTCATCTTAAACGTCTCATAGGTTTTCTAGCAACAATTCATCATTGTTAAACAACGGTGAAAACTTCATACAATTTTTCATACTTTTCCGGAACATATGTTAAAAAATTTAATTTTATAATATATTTTTTTAAAGAATCTCATTATATACATGATATTATTCAAAGACTATTTTTAATTATTTTTTTAGGATGAAAATATGATAGAACTCAAGATAGTGAGAGAAAGTACACCTAAAAGAAGAATAGACTGAGGCAGAGGATCATTCAACCAATCAAAATAGGTAAGATCCGGAAAAGAAACAAAACCAACCAAATAACAACGAGACAGAGATCAGAGAATCACAAAATAAACCATTATTGTAAATATCTTGTTCCAGCAAGGGTATTTTCATAGCATATTTTGCATTGCATCATTAACAAACCCTTTTTAAAAAATCCACATCTTTCTCACAGTTTGTTGGGTCCCACTTACTTTATCTGCCTGTTGTAACAGCCAATTACTGATTAAACACGTACTTAATATGGCAAATTTTCTTAAATGCAATAACATTTACACCAATTAATTAGTCATATTGTTATAGTCCTAAGTCCTAACAACTTGCTTCGAAAAGATTTGTATATTTTGTCAAGTTTGTTGCGCCAGTTGCTGTTAGAGTAATACACACATTTTCACAAAATAATTACACTTTCCACATTTCATACTTTTAAATATTTTTCCAAAATCTAAAATAAGAACAGTTAACAACTACAGTTCTCAAATTTTTATTGAACAATTTGTCAAAAAAGAAACTTTTTAACGAATGATAGTACGCTATTTATAAAGGCATCATAAAAACAACTATAAAAAAGAATTTTTGGACAGAAATGATAAATAGATGCTAGTACAATACCGATGATTTTTTTTGACAAGAGTACAATATTATACTATTAAAATATATTATTCAATGTGTGGTGTAACTCAATTGGTAATTCTAATTTTATTAGATGGAAGAACTTCATTTGAGATTTTGTAATTGTGTAGGTGAGTTTCAGCAATGATGATAAGTAGTCTATAAATAAAAAAGTTATCTCAAAATAATTTATCTTTATTTTGCTAAGCGAAGAACCTTCATATTCAAAATTTACTTTTTACTATTAGACCAAATCTTTAGATCTAATTGATTGTAATTTATTTTGACGGTGATTATAATTTGTTATTTTTTTGGACAAATGATTGTAATTTTTTTTAATATAAAACTATGTACCCTTATACGAATAGAAAACATTCAGTTTAAAAGAACTCACTTTATGTATGTCATAAGATTCCTTACAGATAGTTTTACTTTGAAGAAGCCAAAAGAATATATTAAAAAACGTCGAGAGCCATGCAAGCACATTGTGTACAAAAAGTGAACTCAACAAAGTCAGAATACAGACACACGAATAATTCAAAAATAAGCCAACAAAACGGCTTTAAGATAGAGTAGTCCATGCAAACACTTGGATTAAACCACAAAGAGCTAAAATCCAAAATAAAAATAAAAATATTGGTTTCTATGCCTTACAAAAAACAAAACTTATTGATTCCTCTTCTACGAAGATTAATCTTTATTAAACGATGGTGAAAATTTATATCGATAATGATGTATCAAAATTTAAACTTAGTAATAAAATTATGTACTTCTTTGCACTTAATGTGTGCAAATTTCGTCTTTAAACTCTGTCCATTTGTGCAATAAACTTATGTATGGAAATTTGTTTTTGACTAACAAATTATATATGGAAATTAAACTATTAAGATAACACAAGAAATACATGGTATGAATGTATTCAAAAAGTACCACATGGTATGCAGTTACAAATAATGAGCACAAATAGTAAAACTTTGATTTGATACATATCTAAAAACCAAAAAGCAAAGAAAGTGGAGAGAATCTAGAAATGTTCATTTTTGTTTTTAATAGTGGTAATATCTCAAGAACAGAAAGCCATAAATAAATACTTTAATAATATTAATTTCTTTTCTTTATATAAAAAAATGAAGAAAAATATTGATTCAAGAGAGAGAAAGAAAGAGAGAGAAGTGAAGAAAAAGCAGAGAATATAAAGAGACCGGATGTTGACAAATTTCATGTCACTGTTCTTAGAAGGTCGTTTGTTTTGTGAGAGAGCAGATTTCTTATCTGGGATCTCTCTCTTCACTATACATTATTCTTTCTCTCTCTAACATTTTTTTTTTTGGTTCTTCACTTTCAAAGAGAAAAAGAAAAACTACCCAACAGATCGAAATCGATGATCTTTGCTTCTTCAATGTTGTTTCTACAACACCCACTTTGTTAAATTGTTTTTTTTTCTTCTTAAAGTTTTTATTTTTATTATAGTTTGAGTCAAAAGACTAAATTTTTATTCTGAATTCATGGTGGATTTTTAATAGCAAGTGATTTGAGGATGTGGGTTTGAGGTAATTTTACTAATCATTTATTAATTCTATGTTAATTTTAGGTAATCATTTGATACAATTTGGTTTATTTTTTTTATTCTTAAGTAGTTGTGTTTTGAGTTTGATTGAAATGAAATTGTTGGTTCTTTTTGGTTCTTAGAGAATTATTCAGCTGAATTTATAAATTTGATTTTTGTTTGTTTGTTTATTTGTTTGTTTGTTTGTATGATTAGCTGAAATGTTCTGATGTTGAATTTTACATGGTGTCTTTGCGCGCAGCTGTAGAGACTAATCTTCCTCGAGCCGGATTTTGAATACTTGTTTTAATGCAATGAGAACTGTTGGTTTGTTAATTGTTGAATAGGATCTGCTCAATTCAAATTTGTCATTCATTTAGGTTTCATCATTTCAAAAATTGAGAAATTGCTGTGAAGTTGTAATTGGATTAAGGGAATACTTGCATGGTTCAATATGAATAGAATTGAGATTTTCTGTTACTTTGTTTTGTCCTTCATTATTTTTACTCAAACTTGGAGCTAAGGATCATAGTTCCCTAATGTCAAGGATGAAATTGTGATGCCTGGTTTGATGTTACTTAACTTATTTTGTAGATTTTTCATTTCAATGATGAGCCTGTGTGTAGTTATTCAAGTAGATAACCATTGTTATTTTACTGAGATTTTGAAATTCGTTAGCCCGAGATTGAATGGTGGAGAATGAATCAGTTTTAATGCATTTGACACTCGTCGATTTGAAATGTGATTTCCAGTCTTTCGGGTGATAGGTTGGATTCAAATGTGTTTTCCCAATCCTTGTCCACCATCAAATACTTATTGACAACTAAGCCAAAATCGGAGTGGGTAGTTTTTTTGTTTAGTTGACAGTATTTTCTTGGGGGAATTTGGAAAATGTGACAAAAGATTTGATTCATGATTGGAATTATTGACTAATCTTGCAGCGTATTCTTTTTTCTTTTCCATGCATGTGGCCTTTTTTACATACACTTTCTAGCTCAGCATTTCAGTAAATACTTTCACTTTTTTATTCTCTGGGTAATTAACCTTATCTGATCTAATCTAGGATATGATGGCAGTAGTTTTGGTTCTCTAGTAAGTATTTACTTAATTTTATATTTATGAGTTGAAAACAATATTTGATAATAATTACCAAACTGTGAGATGCAAAGACTTGTAGAAAGTGAAACAGACATATTTACCATGGTTCCCAGTGGCATCATAGTGCAAGGCTTTTAGAATGCCTATTTCATTATGTGAAGCTGGCTACTTAAAATAGTATGTCTTAGGAATTAGGAGGTGCTTGCTCCTTGTTCTACGGTTCAATACTTATATATCATTTTTTCTTAATGAAATGGGCTACTAAAATGTTAATCTGCTCATAGGAAAATTAATCTACGAGTTTTCCTAAATACTCTTCAACTCTACTTGGGTTTTGAGTATTTTATATTAAGATTTACTTTCATTTATTACACTTTTAGATCAATGTACTTGAAAAGATGTGGAAATCTGATTAATTCATACTTCTTTTCTTTTTTTCCTTTTTCTACTGAGAATTTCCCTTATCATTCATGTATATTTAATGGATGAATTTTGTGAAATAAAACTTTAAATTTCTTGATTGGAAACTATCTTTGCAATTGCTAGCATTGTATATGTGATGTCGTTTCTAGTCATTCAATTTTTGGTTGCTTTACATGGATTGAGTTATTTGATGCCATGCTGCATTTGGAATGTTAACAAAAGTGGATACCTTCTTCATGACATGACTCATGAGTATGAAATAAATTAAGATATTGCATGGATTGTGATATTATTGGGTTGAAACTTGAAAGTGAAGCTATATATCACTTATCACTTAATTTGACGAAAATTACTGTTCAATTATCAGGGATGGGAACCAAAGTTCAGAGTCTTCCAGGATACTACTCAATGAGAGATCTTAATGAGGAATCCAGCAGTTGTGGTTGGCCCCTATTTTATGGAGATAAAGCACTGGCAAATGGGCAATATTATCAGAACCATCTTCCAAGTGCTGCGACTGATGTATGTTCACCATATGATAAGGATTTTGTGAAGCAGATGATGCTTGAGCATGAGGCCATATTTAAGAATCAGGTATGAAGTTCTAGTATATTTTTATTCATGGCCTATGCACGTGGAAGGTTTTGGGTGTTTAAAGATTAAGTATATTTTAGTCTATGGTTTTGTATCATGTTTTGATTTTTTTTTCTCATTCATCTGAGCTGTTTATCCCAAAATACAGAATTTTTCAATTGCTGCAGTGGTTAAGTACTTTAACAGAGAGATACCAACACTAGTTAAGTTTAATATTGACTTTAATCAGTTTTAGATGGAGTTTTTTTTTTTTTTTTTGAAAACAGTTCAAGGGGTGATATAGTTTGGCTTGATTTTTTTATGTACCTATGATTGGTGAAACTGTTGTTGATATATTTAAATTATGTATTATCAATCAGGTGTTTGAACTTCATCGTTTATACAGAATACAAAGAGATTTGATGGATGAAGTAAAAATGAAAGAATTACACAGGAACCATGGATCTGTTGGTACATCATTTTCCCCAGGTCCTTTGCCAACTCAAATAACATCTGAAGATGCTAAAAAGTGGCATGTTCCTAGCTTTCCAATAACAGGAAGTTCTGCTTGTGATAGACCATTGGTTTCAGGCGTTGCGGGCATTCATTCTCCTTTTGGTTCTAACAAAGGAATCAATAAGCAAACTTGTCTTTTTCAATCACCAAATGGAAGTAGTTCAAAAGATGTTGAGATACTGGAGTCTAGACCCTCAAAGGTGAGGAGAAAAATGTTTGACCTTGACCTCCCTGCTGACGAGTACATTGATACTGACGAAGGTGAGAAGTCTAGTGATGAAAAGATAAGTGGCACAACGACTCCTGATAGAAATTGTAGAAATGGTAAGGGAGATGATGTAAAGCTTTTTTGTGGTAACGGTGGGAAGACTGGTGGCCAGGAAGACACTTCAAGATCTGAGCAGTCTTTAAGGAGCAGAAATGGTTTGGCTGACTTAAATGAACCGATTCAAGTGGAAGAAACAAATGCTGCTGCATGTATTCCTCATCTAAACGATAAACCCTATCAAGGGGCAACTGAATGCGCTGATCTATCTGCCAAACAGAAGTCAAGGCTTTTTGGTTTTCCTACAGAAGATTTACTCAACTCACATCATGCTTCTTCAAGTAATGGGTATTTGAAGAATGATGTGAATGGAAAAGGGTGGATTTCATCAAAGGAGACAGGTTAGATTTTTATTATCTAGTTGCTTTAAAATTATAGAAAGATACTGGAAGCACAATGAAAGTTGTTTTTCGGTGTGTGAGAGCTGGACAGATTGGTATATACTCTTAATTGTCCTTTGTCTCCTTCAAGTGGATAAACTATATTTTTTTAGGGTCATGCTAACTTGTGCCCTAGGGTTAGGGTAGGGCACATGTTAAGCTATCCAAAAGTAGATTATTTTTTGGGTCTTGTTAAAGAGTGCCCCCGGTGAACTCTTAAGCATTCGTAATAAAGAAATTATTCTTTAAAAAAAATTAAAGACTTCAATACCCAGTGCAATATATGCACAAACTTTCATAAAATCTTACCACTTTTGGTGCTTAAAGAGTGCCCCGGGGGCACTCGTTAACATTCTCCTTTTTTTATTATTAGTGAGTTAGAGTGTTTTGCTCTAACTTCAATTTTGCAAATACTTCTATATATTTTTCTTTTAGACCGAAATTTCCTTTTTGGTTGGGCAAGTGTATAACAATAAATAAGTACTGTGATGTGATTGATATGATATCTGATAAATTGCTCTGTAACAACTAACAATTAAGTTTTTAATGATTATTACAGGGCAAGCTAAAAGCAGATCAAATCTCATTCCTCAAGTCTTCAAACAAGAGCAATCATTTTTTTCACCCCAAAAAATGCAAGATGTATTTGGTAAAGGTTCCGAACCTACATCCGATTATCTAAGTAATAGAAGTAATACTGGTTTATGGAGGGAAAAGACAGTTGGTGGTTTGGATATCCGTGAAAGGAATAACACTTACTCCAATGGTAAGCATCCATCGCACAGTCCTGGTCTCCTTGCAACTGCTCCTTCCTCAGATTTTGCCAAGTCTTGGTCTCAGTCAGCTTGGGAAATGGCAAGTAGTAGTCTAAACCAGAAGTTGATGTCTGTTCAGATGCCTCCATCTCCATTTCTGAATGCATCTGGTTCCTTGAGTAGAAGTTCCCAATCACATCAAAGCAATGGAGTTTTGGGAGATAGATGGCCTCTGAATATCAATTCCAAGCATAATCCAGGTTTTCACTGTGAGGCATCTGTGCAGAATGGATTCAACCCCAGGATTGCTGAACACTTCCACAATGGTTCAGTAAACTACAATAAGGGTTCAAATTTAATTTGCAACGACATGATTGCCAGAAAAGATATTAACTTGAATGTGCGGCTTTCAAATGGTTTATCCAATGACTTAGCTACCCAGTCAAGTCTTGTGATCAGAGATCGAGAACAGAAGCACGAGGAGCAGCTTGCTGTGTTGCCTTGGCTTAGATCCAAGGATATATGTAAGAATGAGACTCAAAACACTAGTAGAAGTAGATGCTTAACTAATGGAGGATTGAGTTTTCTCCAGGTTGCTTCTGTATCTCACAAGGATGATGCTGGAAAGGGGTCTAGTGAAAAATGTGTGAACAACATAACTTCAGGTTTGTGTTCAAATGTTGTTGAGCCAAGTAGGATAGAAGCCAGTGAGAGCTGTAGTGAAAAGAAAATTCTTGGTGTTCCCATATTTGGTATGCCTCTAATTTCTGCCAAGGAGTCACCTTCACTCACTTCTCCATCTGTGTCAGTTCCTAGTCCATCAGGCACAAAACTAGCAGAAAGTAATCGGAAAAACCGGGTATTTGATATTAACTTGCCTTGTGATGCTGATGTTCTTGAGGTTGACATGGACAAACAAGCTGCCACTGAAGTTATTGTTTGTAAGGAAGGACTTCCTAAAATGGAAGCCAACTCTAGAAATCAATTTGACCTAAACTTGAGTATGAGTGAGGATGAAGCAATTCTGACAACAATTCCAACCACCAATGTAAAAATGAAGATGGTAATAGATCTTGAAGCCCCCGCGGTTCCTGAGACAGAGGAGGATGTCATTCCTGAAGAAAAGCAGCTTGAAACCCCTTCAATATCACCACCAGGCCCACAAGTCACAGTTGAACAACCACAAGATGACTTTATGAAGTATGCAGCAGAGGCAATTGTTTCCATGTCATCTCTTTGCTGCAATCAAGTGGATGATGTGACTAGCAGTCCATCAGAAAGCCCAATGGTGGATCCACTAAGTTGGTTTGCGGATGTAGCGTCCTCATGTGTGGACGATATGCAGACAAAGTTTGAAAATTCAAAGGGAAAAATTTGTAAGGGTAAAGGGGTATCTTCCTCCAAAGAAATGGATTACTTTGAGTCCATGACATTGCAACTGGAAGATATGAAGGAAGAAGACTACATGCCCAAACCTCTTGTTCCAGAAAACTTCATGGTAGAAGAAACTGGAACAACTTCGTTACCTACTCGGACACGAAAGGGGCCAGCAAGGAGAGGGAGGCAGCGGAGGGATTTCCAAAGGGATATCCTTCCAGGCCTTACATCTTTATCAAGGCATGAAGTAACAGAAGACCTTCAGACATTTGGCGGGCTTATGAAAGCAACAGGTCATGCATGGCATTCAGGACTAACCAGGAGAAGCTCTTCTAGGAACGGTTGTGGCAGGGGTAGGCGGCGGTCACAGGTTCCGCCATCCCCCCCTCCTCCAGTAGCAAGCATTGAAACTTGTACCCCACTGATGCAGCAGCTTAACAATGTTGAAGTGGGTTTGGAGGATAGAAGCCTTACAGGTTGGGGAAAGACAACAAGAAGGCCCCGTAGACAGAGGGGCCCGGCAGGTATTCCTCCATCAATTCGGTTAGCTTAATCATTGTAAGAGGCTTAAATTTATAGATGAGAATATATAGAGGGTAAGGAGGGCCAATTTCTATATTGATAGGACATGTGATGTCTAAAGCGCGGGGGTTTCTCTTTGTACATTTCTTCAAACCCGTATTTGGATATATGCTTGATTTTCAGTCAGTCTTCGGATGATACCAACTTGTATTATTCCTGAATAATGTTGCATGATTTATTCTTGGTTATCTCTTTGAGAATTGTTTTAGATATGTGCCAGTTTGTGCACCCTCACTTTTTTTATTAGTGATTTTTCTAGTACATTGCTTGCTAGGCTGCATGCTTGAATGAAATGGAGCTCCATCAAATAGTACTATTTGTTAGCTTATACCATACCATGGTGGTAACTTTCTTTGTTTATTATGGTTCTGTATAGTAAGATTGTTCTCACATTCACGCATTTGGGACAGCTGTGGTCGTTGATTGTCCAGATTTCAATAGATATTTTGATTTTTTTTTTTTTTGAAATGCAAAATACCGAGCTTGGATTATCGACCGTTTTATCTCGATCACCATGGTTGTCCTAAGTGTGAGTGCATCAATTTTTGACTGCAGCCAATCATGGTCGTATGACCACCACATCCGCCTCGTTATTTGAGGTTCAAATTCTAGTGCAGTACATGAGATTATCTTGTAGTGAGTAAAGAGTGAGCAAGTGATTACTAATTGGACTGGAGAAATACCGCCAACCCTCACTTTAGCACCCTTTTTCTAACACTCTTTATTAGGTGAAATATATGCAAGTCTCGTTACTTTATGTGGAACTCATTTTGAAAATAATTGATATACATAAATTTCATTCAATGAAAAAGAATGTTGAAAAGAGGGTGTTAGAATAAATGTTTGCACTCCTTTTGATATATTATAATAAATAATTGATACGTTATGAGTAAACATGTTTATTCGAAATATAGGCATGCTTCTAGATTCACTTGCACATTTTTGTTAGGTATTTGCGAAACACAATTTAGGTTCATGTGCTATAATTGAAATGCATGATATTAGGTACTCAGTTGCGTAGTTAACGTTACAAGCAAAAAATAACTTATTGTTCAAATTTATTGAATAACTAATGTAGTTGATCTATAATATATTTTCATTGAATAACTAATGTATTTGATCTATAATTTTTTTTTTTAAACAAGCTGATATAAATATTAGCCGATCCCACTTAGTGGGATAAGGCTTGGTTGTTGTTGTAAGCTGATATATAATATATTATAAATTATATATATCAATTATTTAACAAATCTTAACGTCTACTTATAATAGTATTCAAAAGAAGGAGTATCATTTTACTTCTTCCTTTTGGGCATAGCCTCACAAGAATATCATCTTCAATGTAGTTTGTAAATCCTGACTTTTGATAGGAGAAATTTTCTCCACTTCCATTATGACTTTGGGTATTTGCCGCTGCTCTTCTTGACCATAACGTTCTTGGCTAGCCATGTCAGATAGGTGATTAACAAATTTTGCTTTTCTTAAAGTGTACTTTTGATCGAATTAGTAGCATCTCATTGTTGAAATCAACATGGTGAAATAATGTTGAAAATCTTGATCCATAAAGTTAAAGTAGAGGCCTTTTGAATTTTAATTAAAAAGAGAGATAGGTTGATTATGGGCTCTATCAACAAAAAAGGTTAGTTAAAGGCTAAATATTTAAAGCATCATGCTGATCGGCGTTCCCGCGAATAATTGAGAGGATAATTTCTTCACTTGAAACAAACTATGCCATCCAAAATATTTTCAAAATATGGGCACTGCTAACATGCACACGTGAAGTATGTGGTGCATGGTGTTGCCAATTAGAGTGTGTCACCTATCAATGTTACTTTATAAATGTTTTATTTGATATATTTTTTTAAGGGAACTTCTACGGTACACCTCAAAAATTGAGGTGTACCAGTACTCCTGCTTCAAAAATTTATAATTTAACAATCATTTTATGAAATAAAGAGTTATTTATC